>Ga0209720_1000367_pt1 | contig 48640 bp, 50 predicted proteins | sample AD_JPNMR3_MetaG_FD_184426 | JGI IMG/M metagenome (GOLD analysis project Ga0209720, IMG submission 184426) | Active sludge microbial communities of municipal wastewater-treating anaerobic digesters from Japan - AD_JPNMR3_MetaG (SPAdes) (version 2) | ecosystem: Engineered > Bioreactor > Anaerobic... | reverse complement strand
GGCAGCCGGTCTGTCATGACAGACCGGAAAGAAAAATGATGTATGTGTATTGGATGTCAAGGGTCAAGATGAACTCGCTTACGCTCGCCCTTGACATCCTCAGACATAGTAAATAAATGTAAAATATAGAAATTTAAAGAAAGGAGAATCTAACTTAGAAAAGCTGAAAAATTGTCTTGACAATGGGGGGCATTATAATTATTATGTTTATAAAATAAATAGATAAATAAATGTTATTTATCATAGCATGCTATTTTTGCTTTGGCCACCAACGCTCCCTAGTTAATAAATGAAGGAAAGGGGGACAGAAAAACGGGGGACAAAAAATGATTTAATATTTTCTTTTACACCAGGTAATCATAAATGCCTGTGTAGAAGATAAGTTTGGGAGCAAGGGTTTAATACATATTAAGTTGGCATGTTATGGTTTAGGGCATTTTATGTGCCTATAGAGATAATAATTTTATTGGGAGGTTTTTTTGGTATGAAGAAAGGTATAAGCATTATACTGGTTATTGCTATATTGATGGCAATGACCTCATCCTTTGCTGTGTCTGCATACCCAACAGCTACTTTGTCGGCAGCCAGCATGGGAAGTATATCATTGGAGTTTGACAAAACTACTGCAAAAGTAGGCGACATAATTAAAGCTTATGTCAAAATTAACGATATTAACAATTTTGCCGGATTTCAGGTAAACATCAAATATGATCCTACAGTATTACAAGCAGTAAACCCGGATACAAAAGCTCCTATGGGAGAATACACAATGCCAAAAGACGGAAATGTATTGGTAAATCCCGAATACGGTGCTATATCCGGTGTGTTGAACAAAGTCGAAGAAGGTATTATAAATTTCGGAAAAGCATATACATATATTAAAGAATACAAGCTTGGCAATTCACCGGAAAAGACAGGTGTCTTGGCTGAAATAGGCTTTAAAGTACTCAAAGAGCAGCCTACAACCGTTAAATTCGAAAATTCACCTTCAATGCCAAACAGTATTTCTGGTACAATGCTGTTTGACTGGGATACCAACATTATTTCGGATTATACTGTTGTTCAGTCTCCGATTATCAATTCTTCTACAGTAATCCCTTCGCCAACAGTTGCGCCATCTAAAGGAAGTGTAAAAATGGAGCTCAGCAAAAATGCTGCTTTTGTTGGGGATATAATTATTGCCGAAATAAAGGTGGATAATTTTGACAGTATCGCAGGATGCCAGTTTAATATAAAATATGATCCTAAAGTATTGCAGCCTATAGACCTTGATACTAATACTCCATACGGAAAATCTACAATGCCGAAGGAAGGAACAATACTTGCAAATGCTGATTACGGTGTTATTTCAGCGGTAACAAACGATGTAGAAGAAGGTATATTGAATTTCGGAAAATGCTATACATATCTTGATATATACAGAGCTTCCGGAGCAGCTGAAAAGAGCGGTACAATTGCCCAAATTGCATTTAAGGCTCTTAAAGCCACTTCTTCAACATATATTGAATTTGCCGACACACTTTTGATGCCCGGAAGTATCAGCGGTACAATGATTTTTGATTGGAACACAAAAAATGTATTGGGATACAGGGTAATTCAGGCCGGTGCCGTCAGTATTTCCGAACAGACGGTAAAGCCTTCGCCGACGGTTACACAGACTGCTTCACCAAAACCAACACCAACACAAACACCTGTGCCTTCAACTACACCGGATTCCAATGCTTCAATACGAATTGAGTTGGATAAGTATACGGTTAAGGTTGGAGATATTGTAAAGGCGTTTGTAAAAGTTGACGGTTTTGACAGCTTGGGCGGTTTCCAGTTAAACATTAAATTCAATCCTGATTTATTGCAAGCTGTAAACCCCGACACAGGAGAACCTATAAAAATTAATACTGTGCCGAAAAGCGGCGATTTGATTTCAAATAACAAATACGGAATAATTTCTGTTGCAGTTAACGAACCTTCACAAGGTATATTAAACTTTGCAAAAACTTATTCAAATATTAATGAATATAAAAACAGCGGTAGACCTGAAGTGTCAGGTACGCTTGCGGTAATTGGGTTTAAGGCTCTCAAAGAAGGCGACGCTAGCATAAGATTTGAAGATTCGATATCCATGCCAACCAGTCTGAGTGGTTCAATACTTTTAGACTGGGATCTTGTCAGAATATCCGATTATAAAGTTGTACAACCTGAAAATCTTAAGATAACTGGTTCGACAGTACCTTCACAGTCGCCTACACCATCGGCAACACCTGTCACTCCTAAGCCAACAGCTACTGAGACCGAAAAGCCTGTTTCCGATGGGCAAATAGAGCTTAAACTGGACAAAGACCAGGCAAAAGTCGGCGATATCATCAAGGCTGCAGTTAATATTAGCGATATCAATAATTTTGCAGGTTTTCAGGTAAATATAAAATATGACCCTTCAGTTCTTCAAGCAGTAAATCCTGTTACCGGAGAACCGATGACAGACAAGACAATGCCTGCTGACGGAAATGTTCTTGTAAACACTGAATATGGTGTTATATCTGCAGTGGCAAATGAAACTTCTAAGGGAATATTAAACTTTGGAAAGGCTTATACTTATCTCAATGCATATAAGCTTTCAAACAATCCGGAAAAGACCGGAACAATAGCTGTAATTGGTTTTAAGGTTCTTAAAGAACAGGATACATATATTGCTTTTGAAAATTCCGTTACAATGCCATCCAGTATTTCGGGAACATACTTGTTTGACTGGAATGCAAACATGATATCGGGTTACAAAGTTGTAAATCCTGGTGTGATAAAAATATCCAAATCCGATGTACCGACACCTTCGTCAACTCCTTCCGTGACACCGACACCGACCGGTCCGGTATCAACGGACAGCTACATAAAATTGGAGCTTGACAAGAACAATGCAGCGGTGGGAGATATAATAAAGGCAACAGTAAAAGTAAATAATATCAAGAATTTGGCCGGTTACCAGATAAACATCAAGTATGACCCCAACGTATTGCAGCCGGTTAACCCAAATACCGGAGCAGCCTACACAGCAAGAACTCTTCTTGCAGACGGTCAGTTGCTTGTAAACAGTCAATATGGTGTAACTTCAATAGCTGTACATGACTTGGCAAACGGTGCATTGAATTTTTCACAGATATACACATTTATGGATGAGTACAAAAAGACTGGTAAGGCAGAAGAAACGGGAGTTTTAGGTGTAATCGGCTTTAAGGTGTTGAAAAACGAAAAAACAACTATTGGCTTTGCAGATTCAATTTCAATGCCGGGAAGCATTTCGGGAACATATTTGTTAGACTGGAATGCCAGCAAGAAGTCCGACTACAAGGTTATTCAGCCGGAACCTATCAATGCCGGCGCCGTATCAACCGGCAGCTATGTAAAGCTGGAGTTTAACAAAAGCAATGCAGAAGTGGGAGAAATAATAAACGCAACAGTGAAAGTAAATAGTATTAAAGAGCTTGCCGGCTATCAAATATGTATCAAATATGATCCTAATGTTTTACAGCCGGTAAACCCAACTACAGGAGCGGCATATTCCGCAAGAACTTCTCTTGCAAACGGCGAGCTTATATTAAACTCCAGATATGGTTCGACATCAGTGGCATCACATAATCTGTCCAATGGTATACTGAATTTTGCTCGTACCTATTTATATATGAACGAGTACAAAAATAGCGGTAAGCCCGAAGAAACCGGAGTTTTGGGTGTAATTGGATTCAAGGTATTGAAAAAGGAGAAGACATATATCAGTTTTTATAAAGATGAAAACTTAATGCCGGCAAGTGTTTCGGGAACATACTTCGTAGACTGGAACAGCAGTAAGAAAACAGACTACGAAGTTATTCAGCCCGGACCTATCAACAGCGGTATTTAGTAAAAAAAACATATCTGATGGCAATAAAGCCTTGAGGCATCAACCAAACTTATATTAAAAAGCAAACGGAATACTGCAGGCGGTAAGATACTGCCTGCAGTTTTTCATGAAACAAAAAAACGAAAAAGCATAATTGAATTTATTTATCAAATATGTTATAAATTTAATCAAGTATGTTTTGTCCAATTACCTTAAAAGGAATTTCATAATAATGGAGGAAGGTATTAATGTTTAAATCATCTTTAATAAAGATAGGCATTATCGGTTGTGTTTTGATGATGCTGCTTCTATCTAGCTGCAATACAACGGAAAAAGGAAAGGATACTGCTCAGCCCAGCGCCTCTGTAGAGACAACTCATGGAACTTTAGCAAGCAAAGAGCCTGTCGGTTCGAAAGCACCGGATGTTTCGGATGGTGAACAAACTGCAAATCCCAATCAATTTTCAGATAATAATAATTCAGACGGTAATGAGATATCAAATCAGACATCGGAGCCTGCAAATGATGAGGAATTAACTGAAAAACCCGACAATTCGAATTTTCAAATTATATTGGACAAAAATATTGCCAAAGAAGGCGAGATAATCACTGCAAAGATTGTATTGAACAATATAGCAAACGTTGCGGGTTATCAGGTAAATATAAAGTATGACCCAAACGTATTGCAGGCAGTAAATCTTGATACGGGAAAACCGCTTGAAAATAAACAGATGCCGAATGGCGGAGATGTTTTGGTTAACCCGGAGTATAATTCACTCCCGCTGGTTGCAAATGATGTGGAAAATGGGGTAATTAATTTCGGTAGAGCATATGTATATGTAGATAAATATAAAGAAGGCAACAAACCGGAAAATGGTGGTGTGCTTGCTCTAATAGGTTTTAAGGTATTGAAAGAGGAGAGTACAACTATTGCCTTTGCGGATAGTCCCACAATGCCCAATGCAGTATTAGGAACATATGTATATGATTGGAACTTTAAGGTATTGAGCAACTATTCTGTGAGCAAAGGGGTAAAAATCAATTAGAACCGGGCTTTTGAAAAATTGTGAAGACGTAATAACATATTTACAACATGACAAATTTTTAACAATTTTTACGATGGAGTGTTGACAAAATATTAATAATAGTATATGAATATAATATAATAGGTAAAGAGTAGTTTATTTGGAATAGAAAATATTAATGGCTTAATTTTCTTTGTTTCTTACAGGAGGAGTAAAAGTGAAACGGCTTTTTATAATTGCATTGATAGCGGCTTTGACGACAGCTTTGATTTTTCCTGTTATGGCGGCTACTAATTCTTTAAAAGATAAAATGAATGAAATAGACGACAAATTGGATGACATTAGCAAACAGAAAAGTGAGATAAATAAAGAAAAAAATGAACTGGAACGTGAGAAAAAAGAATTAATAAACGCCGAGAATGCTATAAATGAACAATATCAAGGCTTAATTTCCGAAATAGAAGCATTGGATAAGGAAATAGAAGGCTATGAAAATTCATTAAAAGATACGGAAGAAAGGTACAGTAAAAAGTTAAAGGCCTTTGAAGAACGGCTTGTAACGATGTACAAAAATTCATATGTTTCATATTTGGATGTATTGGCCGATTCGGAGAATTTGATTAATTTTTTTGAAAGGCTTCAGTTGATTTCATCTGTTGCAAAAAAGGATAAGGAAATTGTGAAAGAAGTACAAGATATTAAAAAAGACCTTACATATAAAAAACAGTTGGTTCAATATGTAAAGAGCGCCAAGCAAAATGAATTAATTAGAAAGAAAAACAATATCGATTCATTGATTGCAACCAGAAATGGTCTTGAGAGCCGTATAAAAGAGCGAGAGGAAGAAATAAAACGTTTAGAAGAGCAGGAAGATAAGCTGATTCAACAATCCTATGAAATAGCGAATCAAATAAAAAGAAGCACCGGCACAATTAAAAACTATGCCGGCGGTACAATGGTTTGGCCGGTACCGAGTTCTAAAACAATAGATTCTCGATTTGGAATGAGATTTCATCCGATATTTAAAAAGTATAAGATGCACACAGGAGTTGACATTGATGCATCCTACGGTGCTTCAATAGTCGCTGCCAATAACGGAATAGTTATTTACTCCGGATGGGAAGATGGGTACGGTTATACCGTCATTGTTGACCATGGTGGCGGAATAACTACTCTATACGCTCATTGCAGCAAACTTCTCGTTGGCAAGGGTGAAAAGGTTCGAAAAGGCCAGACTATAGCCCAAGCCGGCAGTACCGGAACTTCTACAGGAACACATCTTCATTTTGAAGTTCGAATAGACGGAAATGTGACCAATCCTTTGGATTATATTAAATGATGAATTATAATTTGCTGTTTTTCGGATTTACAAGATGCCAAGACAGATTGCCAAGTCAAATTGTTTTGAGGCATCTTATTTTTATTGTTATTCTTATTGGTATCATTTTCACGTTATTTAGTGGTAAACCCTGAAGAAGATTTCTTTGTTCAAAAAAATCTACATGGTTGGTGTTGTATGGCTTTTTGGATAAGTCCTAAAGGTAGGGTAAAAAAAAATATATAATTATACAAAATAAAAATTTTGTATAATTAGGAGGAGGTTTTTTAATAAAAGCTCAATAAAGCTTATAATAAAGCTTTTAATAAAACTTATAATAAAACTTATAATAAAACTTATATAGATTCTTATCTGAGTTATTAGTATTTATGGATATTAAGATATTTGGATAAATTAGAATTTTGTATTAGTTTTTTTTATAAAACTTTATTTTGGCCCCCTCAAAATATTAAAATGTTCGAATATTATAATAAGCTTGTGGCAAAAAAAATGCCCACAAGTTATACCAACCTTCATACCAAACTACCGGCAGCTTAAGGTTTTTCTGTACGGTAGTCTTTTTTTATCTATATTTCAAAATTAAAATTATAAAAAAGCTTAAAAAGTTTAGTAAAATATGCTATAATATAAATAGTCGCAAAAAATTCTTGCAAATAATCCTAGTCTTTTGTCTTAATTTTTGTCTTAAGTATGATAAATATTCTGAATCTGATCTTGCTTTGCGGACTTATTCGACTCAAAATTTTACAAAACTATACAATTTTAATCAAAATAATAGGATGGGAATGATTTGTATGAAGTTAAGAGTTGGTGAAATCGTTACACTAAAGCATTATTCCGCCAAAAGAAGCAATCGAGGAATAGTTAGTAATTTGGCCGACAACAGTGTTGTTGTAAAACCCGAAAGAGATTTTCTTATTTACAGCTTTTTTGACAGTGACCCCATTGTATTAGGATTTGAGAATGATGATGAGGTAAACATCTGCGAAAGCACAGTAAAATATGTGGATTACAATCAAAATACCTTTACTCTAGCTATTAATAATGTTCAATCAATAACAAACAAGAGGCTTACCCAAAGGTTTCCGGTTTCTTTATGTGCGTATATCTTTTGCCGCAATGCCAGAGTTTTTTCCTACATAAGAAACATTAGTTTAGACGGTTTGTCATTATGCTCCAGGCAGGAGTTTAAGAAAGGAGAAATATTAACTGTCAACACAAAAATTGAAAATATTGAACTTACTTTTGAGGCTCAAATTGTGTGGAAAAAAATAAGCGAGATTGGTTTTGAGTACGGCCTTGTATATTACATGCCTCAGGCAGATTTCAGTAAAACTATTGAAAGATGCCTGGAGTTTTTAAAAATGGATCAGGAGCTCTCAATTAGTCGTCTTAAATATGAGTTTGAGCCTCTGAGAAGGATAAATCAGAGAAAAATTGTAATGAACTAAATAAACTTTAAATTAAAATTTAAAAAGCCTCTTTGAAGCTTATAACGCTTTTGGGAGGCTTTTTTTATTTTGAAATGTTATAAACGGTCCCAGCGAGGGTCTATGCTGCTGCTAATTGCTCTATAGCCTTTTGCAATATATAAAGCATCCAAGAGAGCAATTCTGACCATTGCTTCACACACAGGATAAATTCTTGGACATATTGAAGGATCGTTTCTTGTGTTAAACTCCACTTCAACATTCTCAAGAGCATACATGTTTACTGTGTTCTGAGGTACCGAAATGGTGGGCGTCGGTTTTACCGCAACTCTTATTCTGATGTCCTCTCCGTTGGATATTCCACCTAATATACCTCCGGCTCTATTGGTCTTAAATCTTACACGGCCGGAAGCTTCATCATAATAAGGAATATCATTGGACTCCGAACCCTTTAACTTTGTGTGTCCAAACCCTTCACCAAACTCTATTCCTTTTACGGCTCCAATGGACATTAATGCATGGGAAAGTGTAGCTTGAAGTTTGTCAAAAACAGGCTCACCCAGTCCTGCAGGTACACCTCTTGCTATTATCTCCACTACTCCTCCTACGGAATCTCCCTGCTCCTTTATCCTTTGAAGCTCTTCCATCATTTCTTTTGCTTTTTCAAGGTCCGGACAATTGATGTCATTTTTGCGGTAATTGGCTTTGGCCATTTCATAAGTAATATTGTCTTGTGCTTTTATTCCGTGTATTTCGGTTATAAAGGCAATTACATCTATTCCCATGGTGTCCAAAACCGCCTTTGCCACAGCTCCGGCAGCAACACGGGCAGCTGTTTCTCTTCCGGAGGCGCGTCCGGCACCTATATTGTCCGCAAACTGTCCGTACTTCTTAAAGAAGGTATAACCTGCCTGTCCCGGCCTTACAACCTCTTTATAGCTCTTATGCTTGTTGATGTGCTCGTCTTCAATGACATCATTGGGTATAATCATACCGACGGGAGCACCGGTTGTAATGTCATCTTCCATTACACCGGAAAAAATGTATACCTTGTCCCTTTCCTTCCTTGGCGTATCCAGAGGAGTCCTTCCCGGCCTCCTTTTATCAAGCTCTTCCTGCACAAAATCGGAAGTAAGCTTTATTCCTGGCGGAACGCCGTCTACGATTGCCATCAATCCTCCATACAGTTCTTTTGGTATTTGGAGATTTTTACGAAAAGCACCGGCATAAGATTCTCCACAGGTTGTAACCCTGAATATTCTACCAAACGAATTTCCTACCATCCTGCATCATCTCCCCTTATATGAACTTAAAAACTTCAGCATTTATATTCCCTTATTGTGCTTTCATAAACATTTTTTATTTCAGCTACAATTGATAGAACACTTTTTGAAGAGCAGTTTATTGTAACATCGGCGTACTTTTCATACAAAGGCACTCTCTCCATGTAAATATCCTCAAAGCTCTTGTTGCTGTCTCTTGCAAGCCTTCTGCCGGAAGACAATCTTTTCTTAATTTCATCAAACTCCAACTTTAGGTATACCACAATACTGTTCTTTTTAAGATGTTCCATTGCAGATTCATTGTAAACAACACTACCGCCGGTTGATATGACATGGTTTTTCACATCAAGGCCCATTAAAACCGATTCCTGTATTTGAAGGAACTTTTGAAGTCCGTCTTGATTTACAATGTCTCTAAGCGGTCTTTTTTCTATATCCATTATTATCTTATCGGTATCCACAAAACCCATACCGAGTGATTTTGCAAGCGGTTCTCCAATAGTAGTTTTACCGGAACTGGGCATACCAATTAAGACTATATTTTCCTTTTTCATTTAACAACCTCACAATTTTAATATAAAACTACAATAAGTATTATACACGTAAAATTATAAAGCTCCAATTAAAAAATAAAAATTTATAATTCTATATTTTAATAATAGTGAATAGATTATTAGAAATCTGTTGGAGTGGCGTCCATTGACAATACTATGTTTAAATTACCGTTTCTGCAGCGAAGCTCATCAATAAATTCCTTTTCATTTTTATCATTATCCATTGTTATTGTATATACAAGTTCGAAAAGAGTTCCCAAATCTGTTGTCTTAACCTTGCACAACTGATAGCTAGTTGTATACTTCTTAAAAATATCGTCAAAAGCTCCCTGATAATTCATATTCTCAGGGATTAAAATTTTCAGTACTTTATTACAGCTCTTTTTTGCACCGAAATCAATTTTGCACAGAATGAACAAAAAGATGCAAAGCAGTATGGTGAAAAGTGCCGCATAGCCAAACAATCCCGTACCGCAGGCAAGTCCGGCTGCCATTGAGAAGAATACATAAGCTATATCTTTAGGGTCTCCAGCAGTACTTCTGAATCGGGCAATGGAAAATGCTCCTGCAAGACTGAACGCTCTTGCTACATTACTTCCTACCAGAAGAATTATTACTGCAATTACCGAAGGCATCAGAATCAATGTCAAAGAGAAATTTTGAGAGTAGTAACCTTTTACATGGGTCTTCATGTATGTAATACTAATAACAAGCCCCAGAACAAATGAAACAATAATAGTTAACAAAGCACTCCCGAAAGTTAACGATGAGTTAGCAACTGTACTTAAGTCAAAGCCTAGCATTATCAACCTTTCCCTTCTAAAATAGATTTCTAATTTTTTTCTAATATTTATAATTATATATTAACCTATAATCACACATAAGACAACAGTCTGTATAAAAAACAGGCTGTTGTCTTATGCTGTTTCGGTAAATAAAACTTACATTACGTTATCTTTATTTATTTAACGGCAATATGTTCTTACCATCCTGGGAATCCGCCACCAGGGAATCCGCCACCAGGGAATCCGCCGCCAGGAAATCCGCCGCCAGGGAATCCGCCGGCGCTTCCTCCCGCATTGGTTATAATCGAATTTGTGGTGAAGGTAACTGACTGAACACCGTTTTTATATACAACATAAGTTGCGTTCAATACAAGATCCGGGCAGGTGAATACCATGTTTTGATAATTCTTTGGAGCTGTAAAGCTGATTATTTCAGTATCTCCCTTTTTAATGCTGACAACAGAATTTGCTGTTCCGCTGCCTAAAAGTACCGTGCACTGAGTGCTTGAAGTTGAAGGAGAGCTGTTGGAGCCTCCTGCTGCGATAAGAGTTCCTCCATTGATTATCAGCGGATTCCAGTCACAATCGATACCGCCTTCAGGAATGTTGCCGCCAAAAGCCATCGTATATCCTCCATTGATATATATCGAACCATTGGAGTCAATTGCATCATATCCTGAAGTTATGTAAAGCTCACCGCCATTAATATTAATGACTTTACCGGCATTTAAACCGTCTTCATTTGAGTTTAAATTTATTTTTCCACCATTAACTGTAATAGCAGTCTTACTTTCAATACCCTCATAGCATTTTAATACATTTATTACTCCTCCATCAATTACAAGGTCCTCTTTTGCGTGTATTGCATCATCATCTGCAGTCAAATTGAGGGTACCGTCGGTCATTTTAAAATCTTTTTCACTTTCAATAGCATCGGATTTTGCTGTAACGGTAATGTTTCCTCCCTTGATTTTTATTCCGCTGTTTGCATGTAATCCGTCGGTAACGGCTGTTACGTAGATATCTCCGTTTTCAATAATAATATCGTCGTCACTTGCAATACCGTGCTTGTAATTACCTGTAACATAGAGAGTGCCTTTTCCTTTAAGCTCCAAATCGTCATTACTGAACAGGGCTGCTTTTGCACCTTCATCAGTGTATTTTGAGCCGTCGGAAAGATAATTGACCGTACCTTTTTCTATTGTAATAAAGCCTTTGTCAACATTGTAAAAATAGATGGCAGGTCCGTTCGGATTTTTTATATTTACGCCGTTAAGTCTTAATTTAACTCTTTCGGTTGTATCGACATAAATCATACCGCTGTTTAAAGTACCCGTAACCAAATGGTCTCCTCCGGCTGTAATTGTAACAACGGAACCGTTTACTGAGATACCTTCACCGCTGACTTTAATTGTATCTCCCAGTTCAATTGTACCGGTGTTGTTTTTCCATGCCTCTTCATCAATAGTAGCAGTTGGAGTTGGCGATGAAACCGGTGTTGAAGTTGGAGTCGATGAAGGCTCAGGTGTTGTGGGAACCTGAGTTTCCACAGGTAAATCCTTAATAATACGCAATAAATATTTCTTCAGTATCATAAGATCTGTTGAAGTGACTTTGCCGTCTGCATTTAAATCGGCAAAAGTCAAGTTGATACTGACACCGGGCTGTTGCAAAAGATATCTGTTCATCAAGGTCATGTCACTTGAGTTTACTTTGCCGTCTGAATTCAAATCACCATATATAAGTGGTTCTAATGCACTTACAGGTATTATGTTTATGAAAAAGTGTAAGTGCGAACAAAAAAAATCCCAAATACTTTTTCCTCATTCTCATCAGGTACCTCTCCCCCTTTATTGAAATATTATATTTTAATATATTTATTCGTAAGCAGCATCATTTTAGTTAGGTATATTTTTATTATTTAAAATTTATATTATAATACTTTTGTAACGATATTTATTAATGATAATAGTTATATTCCGAACAAAATTAAAAAAAATTCGTCAAATAATACTGACAGATTTATAATATTATAGTTTTAGGGAGATGTCAAAATGAACCAGGCGTATTATGATGAGGCACCTGCCGTAATAAAAGACTTTTTAAGCTATATGGAAACTATAAGAGGTAAATCAAAGAATACAATCCATGAATACTATTATGACCTGAGGCTTTTTTTCAGGTTCATGAAAATTCATATGGGTTTGGAGGATGCAAGAAAGGATTTTGAAAAAATAGATATTAAGGATATGGATATTGAGCTTATTAGAAAAATAACTTTGAGTGATATTTATTCCTTTATGTCTTTTTTGAGCCGGGAAAGGGACAACAGCTCATGCTCCAGGGCAAGAAAGGTTGCAAGCATAAGGTCGTTTTTTAATTATCTTACAAACAAGGCAAAGCTTTTAGAGCAAAACCCTGCTGCCGAGCTGGAATCTCCCAAAATAATGAAAAGGCTTCCCAAATACCTTAACATAGAAGAAAGCAAAAGACTGTTGGGTTCTGTTGACGGAGAGCATAAAGAAAGGGACTTTGCGATTATAACTTTATTTTTAAACTGCGGTCTGAGACTTTCCGAGCTTGTAAACATTAATCTGAGCAATATAAAAAATGATGTTTTAACCGTCGTGGGTAAAGGAGATAAAGAGCGTACCATTTATCTTAATGCAGCATGTATAAAAGCTATAGAGGCATATCTAAAGGTTCGGCCTGTAGAAGGAGTTAAGGATAAAAATGCTTTGTTTTTAAGCTCGAGAAAGCAAAGAATAAGCAATAAAACCGTTCAGCATATTGTAAAAAAGTATATTAAGGCTGCAGGACTTGACCCTGAAAGATATTCTACTCATAAATTAAGACATACGGCGGCTACACTGATGTATAAGCACGGCAATGTGGACATAAGAGCCCTTCAGGAAATATTAGGGCATGAAAGCATAGCAACAACGGAGATTTATACCCATGTTGACAGCAAACAGTTGAAAAATGCACTAGAGAGTAATCCACTGTCAAATTATGTCGATGAGAACAGTGATGAAAATGAAAGCTAATTTATAATATTGGAAATTATATGGACCATCCCGGGCAGTATTGTTTTTAATTGGATTTTTTGAGGTAAACACTGCTGCTATGGCTTCCAAATATAATTGAAATATCAGCAAAAATAGATTATACTTTATTTTTGATATTAAATTCACTTAAAAAATGGAGTTGCGCTATGAATTTTAGAAAATTTTATTTAATAGTATGTTCAATATTATCGGTTTTTATGTTTTTAATTGGTACACTGACTCTTTTATACATCAATTTCAATACGGATACCGAAAAGCCTGTTGACAACTCGGGGGCATTGATTCATGATATTTTAAATCCGTTGAAAGTTGTGAATGATGATTTGAATGTACTGGTATTGGGGGGCGACAAGGTTAACAACAATACCGACACAATGATGCTGGTAAACTTTAAGCCTTCAACATCAAAAGTAAGCATTCTCTCAATACCTAGGGACACAAAGGTTAGAATAAACGGCAGGAAAGCAAAGATAAACGCGGCTTACCCCACAGGAGGCGGAGAACTTGCCGTTCAAACGGTGAGCGAGCTTTTCGGTGTAGATGTAAAATACTATGTTTTTGTCGATACTTCCGCTTTTAGAGAAATAATTGATATTTTAGGCGGAGTGGACTATTATGTTCCCGTGGATATGGACTATGATGACCCTTTGCAAGGGCTTAGTATTCATATAAAGAAGGGACAGCATCACTTCGACGGTGCTATGGCTGAGAAGTTTATGAGATTCAGGCAGTATAACAATGGCCGTGTTAATCAGTATTATGACGGAAGTGACTTAAAAAGAATTGATGCTCAGCAGAATTTTATTCGGGAATTGGTTCGCCAGAAGCTTAATATTTTTTATTTGACAAAGGTAAATGATATTGTTAATACGGTTTTCAGCAATATTGAGACCAATCTTAATATGAGTGAGGTTTTAAAATTGACCGGCAGCGTTTCAAAGGTTCAGGCCGACAGCATAAATATGCTGAAAGTGCCGGGTAAATCCGTATTGGAGGACGCATGGTACTATATTATGGATTCCCAGGAAACAGACAGCATTATAAATGAGCATTTCAGAAACAGAAATTAAGTAGAATAAATGACTCACAACATAAACCTTTCAATATTTTGAGAGAGCTTTAGTTGTGAGTCATTTGTTTTTATTCTTATTTCATATTCTCAAAGAATTCCCTGTAAGCCTTGTACGCCATATATATGTCAACCTTGCTGGTTACTTCGAAAGGTGAATGCATTGAGAGAACTGCTACTCCACAGTCTAGTACGTCCATTCCCATATTGGCTACAAATTGGGCTATTGTGCCTCCTCCACCCTGGTCAACCTTGCCCAGCTCAGCGGTTTGCCAAAATATATTCTTGTCATTGAATAGCTTTCGCACCTCTCCCATAAATTCGGCATTGGCATCACTTGCACCGGATTTTCCACGGGAACCGGTATACTTTAGAAGTACAATTCCTTTTCCGATAAAGGAAGAATTGAGCTTGTCATATACTCCTTCATAGGTTGGATCTATTGCTGCGTTGACGTCTGCCGAAAGCATTTTGGAGTTACTTATGCACCTTCTTAGAATTATGTCCGTATATTTTTCAGAACTGAGTGCACATATATCGGCAATAAAGTTTTCAAGAAAGCTGGATTGAGCTCCGGTATTGCCCATACTTCCTATTTCCTCTTTGTCTGTAAGTACGCAAACAGCGGTTCTGTCGGTATTCTCCAAATCCAAAACGGCTTTTAATGCAGTATAAGCACAAACTCTGTCATCCTGTCCGTAAGCACCCACCATACTTTTATCAAAGCCCACATCCCTTGCTTTGAAGGAAGGAACCAGCTCCAACTCGGCGGATAGTAAGTCCTCTTCGACAATATTGTACTTTTCATTGAGGAGCTTGAGTATGTTCAGCTTCACTTTTTCCTTAACCTTTTCATCGTTATAAGGAATGGAGCCGAAGAGAATATTTAAACCCTCCCCTGTAATTCCCTCGCTCATTTTTTTCTGCATTTGTTCTGACGCAAGATGCGGGAGTAAATCGGTTATTGTAAACACAGTATCCTTTTCATCCTCGCCAATTACAATTTCGACACTGCTTCCGTCCTTTCTTATAACCACTCCATGCATGGAAAGCGGTATGGTTACCCATTGATATTTTTTTATTCCTCCATAATAGTGTGTCTTGAGGAATACCATTTCGTTGGACTCATACATCGGGTTTGGTTTAAGATCAATTCTCGGTGAGTCTATATGTGCTCCTACCAGGTTTAAGCCCTTTTCCGGAGACTGTGAGCCTATCACTGCAAGAGCTACAATTTTGTCCTTGAATGTCCTGTAGACTTTCATTCCGGGCTTTAAAGGTTTTCCGGAACTTATTACATCTTCTATTGAAATAAATCCCTTATTTTCAGCCAGCTTTTTGGTTTCGCGCACAAATTCCCTTTCGGTCTTGGATTTGTCTAAAAAGGACTTGTATTCTTCGCAGAAAGAAAAAGTGTTTTTTACTTCATCCTCGCTTATTTTGTTCCAGGCATTTGGGCAGTTGTAGGACAGATCTTCCCAAAGCTTTTGGCCTGTTGATTTATTATCTGACATGATTATTACCTCCTGCAAAAATTTTATATTTATTATTATATCTCTAAATACTTTAGCAATAAACATTAAAGCAAAGAGAATTTTAGGATTTATAAGTGAATATAAAAAAAGAAGAGTATTATCTCTTCCTTTTTGTTGAGGTATTTCGCTAATATGTTAATACACTTTGGTTATCATTATGAAAATGTTTTTGAAAGCTCCTCAATCATCAAGTCATAGTTTTCAAGAATCTTAAAAAGCATTTCAACAACCTGCGGGTCGAATTGGGTACCGGAGTACAGCCTAAACTGCTCTTTGGTTTCTTCAAGACTCAGCTTTGACCTGTATTTTCTGTCCGACATCATAGCGTCAAATGCATCGGCCACTGTTAATATTCTTGCCAAAAACGGGATTTCGTCGCCTTTCAATCCTTCAGGATAGCCTTTACCGTCAACTCTCTCGTGATGGTATTTTACCAGAGGTACAACATCCTTGAACATTGAAATGGCCGACAGTATATATGCACCTTTTAACGGGTGTTTTTTAATTTCTTCATATTCATCATAGCTCAGCTTGTCTGTTTTGAAAAGAATGTCATCAGCTGTGCCGATTTTGCCTATGTCATGAAAGATGCCTCCCACTTTCAGAAGCTCAATCTCATCTTCCGAAAGTCCAAAGGCCTCACCCAGTTTTGCCGCATAGTATGCAACACGATCGGAATGTCCTCTTGTATAGATATCCTTTGCATCAACAGTCAGACGTAATGCTTCAATTGTGTCAATGTATCTTTTTCTAAGTTCCTGATAGGTTTTGTCAAGCTCGTCTTTTTTCATATTAATCAGCGAATGCAAAAAAGCGTTATTAATTGATGAAGCTGCCTGATTAGAATAAATTTCAAGGAGTTTTATCCCATCACCCAAATTACTGCTTTCGATGTAAATTACTCCAATGGATTTTTTTTCTTCATTCATAAGAGGAAGTATTATTCCATGGTCTAAAAGATGGACTTTTTTTCTGTCCCTAGCACGTCCTATATTTTCCATAAGCTCTGGACTAAGCATGGTAACCAGTGATTCTGCCTGGATATCATATTCACCCACACCCTTAAAGATGATTTCGCCTTCGGCACTATTACAATCATCTATCAGGATAAAAGCATCTTTACTGTTCACCAGAGGCATCAGTCCCTGTAATATTTCCTCCAGAATAACGCCTATCGGCTGAAGCTGGTAAATTTTCGGAACAGCCTGAAGTATTCTGTTTAAACCGTCCTTAAACTGCCTTATAGTGCGCATTTGGGATATTGATTTTATTCCGGATTCAATGAGAAGAAGAAGCTGGTCAAACTTGTCCCCCTTCTCGCAATACCCTTGAATGTCAAGAGCTTTGATGGTTTCAAGCGGAGGAGCCAAGTCCTTGTGTCCTGTCAGAAGAAGAATATAAATATCCTTATTGAACTCTCGTATCTTTGCGACGACTTCGTCTCCATGAATTGGTGACATTATATAATCCAGAATAAGCATGTCGAAATGCTCATTTTTAAGCGTCTCTATTGCTTCTAAAGGATTTGAGATACCTACGCAGAAATAACCGCTTCTTGTAAGCATCACTTTCATCGAATTTATAATACCTTCTTCATCATCAACAATAAGGATTTTGTAGTCCGTTGATACTTCAATTATTCTTTTTCTCATAGAAATCCTCCTCAATAGAGTGCGGGCAAACAACAGTATAATAAGTTTAAAACTGAAATGCTGAAAAAAGAATTTATACTAAACTTTTTGAAGTATGCAATTAATTGACAAGCACTAATTGTATAATAACCAGATGCACATAAAAAGACACAAAATTTCACTCTTATTATTATTTTACTTTATTTTTTTTATTTTTGCAATATTCAAGTAATAGTTATATGGTCCCATTTCTTTAGGACTTTTAGATATATGTAATTCTCTTTTTTCCCTTTGCTTCCTTGACTAATTAATGTATTTATTCTATAAATAATTATAAGCTTCTTACTTCGAAATTAATTTGGAGGTAAATACAATGTATGATTGTCATATTCACAGCAACTTTTCGGGAGACAGCAACATGGATCCTGAAATCGCAATCAATACCGCTATAAAATTGGGGCTTCAAGGTATTTCGTTTACGGACCATCTGGATATAGACTATCCTGATTATGACGACGTATTTACGATTGATTTCGATAAATATTCCGAGTCCATGGACAGGCTAAAAAGCGATTTTTCCGATAAAATCAAAGTTTTCAAAGGCATTGAAGTAGGTATTCAACCCCATGTGATAGAAGAGTCCAATGATATTGTAAATAAATATGATTTTGATGTGGTAATCGGCTCAATTCATATTGTTGACAAAACGGACCTACACAACGGGGACTTTTGCAGGAACAAATCAAGGGACGAAGCCTATTTGAGGTATTTGGAAGAAGTTATTCGGTGTATAGACCTTTTTGATAATTTTGATATCCTGGGACATATTGATCTCATCAGGAGGTATGGATGTTATGATGACAAGACATTAAAATTGAGCGACTTTAAAGACAGAATTGATGCCATACTCAAGGCCCTTGTTTTAAAAGGCAAAGGTTTGGAAGTAAATACCTCAGGCTTTAGATACAATCTCGATTCGCCAATGCCGGATTATGAAATTATAAAAAGGTACAGAGAGCTAAAGGGAGAAATAATTTGTACAAGCTCCGATGCCCATACCCCTGAGTATATAGGTTATAAATTTGACTATGTAAAAGAGCTTTTTAAGAAAGCAGGTTTTAAATACATGGCACATTTCGAAAACAGAAAACCGGTATTTACACCGATAATTTAGCAATAAAGGGGGTATAAAATTACCCCCTACGCTTTGCTTTTAGTATGAACTTGATTGCTTTATAGCTTTAGCCTAATTTATACAAGTTTTACCCTGTGGTATGTCTTTTTGCCCTTTTTAACGATTAATTCACCGTTATTAAAGTCATCAACAGTTACCACTTTGTCAAAACCTTCGACTTTATTATCGTTTATGGAAATTCCGCCTTGTTCGATAAGTCTGCGGCCTTCAGTCTTTGAAGGAATCAGCTTTGTCTTTAAAAGCAGGTCAATTATGTTAATACCGTCCGAAAACTCACTTGAGGCTATTTCGGTGGTAGGCATATTGTCGGAAACTGCACCCTTTTCGAAAAGCGCTTCAGCTGTTTTTTGAGCATTCAAGGCTTCTTCTTCACCGTGAATAAGCTTTGTAACCTCAAAAGCCAGACGTTTTTTAGCAATGTTTATTTCCTGGTCTTTCAGTTTTTCATACTCCCTAATTTCTTCCATGGGAACAAATGTCAGGAGTTTTAAGCATTTTATCACGTCTAAGTCATGTATATTTCTCCAGTACTGATAGAACTCATAAGGGGAAGTCTTGTTGGCATCCAGCCATAATGCGCCTTTTTCCGTCTTACCCATTTTTTTGCCTTCACTGGTGGTAAGAAGCGTAAAGGTCATGCCGTAGACTTCTTTTCCTTCTTTCCTTCTTATAAGGTCTATTCCTCCAAGGATGTTTGACCACTGGTCATCACCGCCAAGCTGCATAATACAGCCGTATTCCTTGTAGAGCTTTAGAAAATCATAGCTTTGCATTAGCATGTAGTTGAACTCGATAAAGGAAAGACCTTTCTCCAGTCTGGTTTTAAAACACTCTGCCGTAAGCATTCGATTGACGGAGAAGTGAACTCCTATATCCCTTAAGAAATTGACATAATTCAAATCCAGCAGCCAATCTCCGTTATCAACCATTACAGCCTTTCCCTCACCAAATTCAATGAATTTGGAAAGCTGCTTTTTAAAGCAATCGGCGTTATGCTTGATTTCCTCCCGTGTCATCATCCTTCTCATATCGGTTTTTCCTGTGGGGTCGCCGACCATTGCAGTACCGCCGCCAACAAGTGCTATAGGTCTGTGCCCGGCTTTTTGCATGTGAGCCATAACCATCATTTGCAGGAAATGTCCTACATGAAGACTGTCCGCCGTTGGGTCAAATCCGATATAAAATGTAACCTTTTCCTTTTCAAGAAGCTCTTTTATAGTTTCTTCATGGGTAAGCTGAGCAATAAATCCCCTTTCTTTCAAAGTCTCAAATACGGACATATAAATACCTCCTAAAAATTAGTGCTTCTATAACTAACAATGTTTAAAATATTATTAAATAAATTTTCAACTAAATAAAAAAAGCTTTGTCGCCCTGCTTAAGGACGAGAAAGCTCCCGTGGTACCACCTTAATTTGTATATATTAAAATATATACCTCATTAATTACTGCCAATATAACGGTTGACTCCCGTCATACATGAAAACTCTTCATGTACGAAACTCCGAAGTGTAATTCGCCCATTCATGTTCAAAAGCCCTTTCACCTTCCGGACTTCTCTCTAATTGTCACCATGAACGGCTACTGCTTCTCCATCATTGCTTTTTTACGTTTCATTTTTGCCTTTGAAATATTTTAACACACAAATTTTGCGTTTACAATAGATTTAAATAATATTTTACCGTTTGGCTACAGTATTGTTCCTCCGCCGACAACTATATCGCCATCATAGAAGACCACCGACTGCCCTGGAGTAATAGCTCTTTGGGGATTGTCAAACACCACCTTGACATTGCCGTCTTCAATAGGATAAACAACCGCATCCGCCTCTTTGGCAGAGTATCTTATCTTGGCTTTGACTTTCATTGGCTCTTCCAGTTTGTCTATTGAAATAAAGTTCAGGTCATAGGCTGTAAGCTCATTTGAGTATACTTCGTCTTCTTCTCCCAGCACAACGTTATTGTTTTCTACGTCAAGTCTTACCACATACATGGGTTTTCCCAGGGCAATTCCAAGCCCTTTTCTTTGCCCTACGGTATAATGAATTATACCTTTGTGCTTTCCTAATATGTTTCCCTTTGTATCGACAAAATAGCCGGGTTTAATCTCTTTGTCGGTATTTTCTTCTATAAACTTTCCATAGTCGTTGTCACTTACAAAGCAAATTTCCTGACTGTCAGGCTTTGATGCAACATAGAGCCCCAATTCCTTTGCCTTTTCCCTGACTTTATCCTTGGTGAAATTGCCGATGGGCATAAGAACATGGCTAAGCTGTTCCTGCGTAATATTGTAAAGGGCATAAGTCTGATCCTTCTGCTGGGTAACCGATTTCTTAAGAAGATATCTTTTTTTATCCTCATCATAGGTTATAATTGCATAATGCCCTGTCGCAATATAGTCAATGCCCATGGAAAGGGCTTTATTTAGCATTGATTCAAACTTCACAAACCTGTTGCACGCAATGCAAGGATTCGGAGTCCTGCCCTTTAGGTATTCATCTTTAAAGTAATCTATAACACTTTTTTCAAAAATGTCTTTAAAATTTAAAACATAATAGGGTATGCCAAGCTTGTTGGCAACACTTCTGGCATCATCAACGGCAGAAAGCGAACAACATCCGCCTTCGACAAGTTTTGTTTCTTCGTTCACATCAGGCCAAATTTGCATTGTAGCACCAATAACTTCATATCCCTGTTCCAAAAGTATGGCGGCAGCTACAGAACTGTCAACGCCGCCGCTCATGCCTACCATAACCTTTTTCTTACTCATTGCAGTTATAATCCACCCTTAATCTTCGTCTTCAAAATGATGGTGTATGTCATCACATCTTCTTCCACAAGCATTATTTTCACTGCCTTCGGGCAAAAGTCCGTTTTTGCGCCTGTAATCGTCAATTGCAGCACGGATAGCTTCTTCTGCCAGGTTTGAACAGTGCATTTTAGCCGGAGGAAGCCCGTCTAAAGCATCAGCCACAGCTTTGTTGGTTATCTGGAGAGCTTCGTCAACGGTTTTTCCCACAACAAGCTCGGTTGCCATACTGCTTGTGGCTACTGCGGCTCCACAGCCAAAGGTTTTAAACTTTGCATCCACTATTACGTTGTTTTCAATCTTGAGATACATTTTCATTATATCTCCGCATTTTGGGTTGCCAACTTCGCCGACACCGTCTGCGTTTTCAATTTCTCCCACATTTCTGGGATTCATAAAATGATCCATAACCTTTTCACTATACATATTAATTCCCTCTTTTCACTTTTTCATATAATGGAGACATCTCTCTTAACCTGTTAACAATCATCGGCAGTACTTCCATAAGATAATCTATATCTTCATGAGTATTTTCAACGCCAAAGGTTAGCCTCAGAGAGCCGTGGGCGATTTCATGAGGAAGACCTATTGCAAGCAGTACATGGGACGGGTCAAGAGAACCTGAAGTACATGCAGAACCGCTTGATGCTGCAATCCCTTTCATGTCAAGCATCAGAAGCAGGGATTCGCCTTCAATAAACTCAAAGGAGAAATTAACGTTGCCCGGAAGTCTCTTGTACCTGTCTCCGTTTAGCTTTACAAAAGGTATATTTTTCGTTATTTCTTCAATTGTCCTGTCCCTTAATTCAATGAGCTTTTTATTGTTTTCTTCGATGTTTTGTGTGGCAAGCTCGATAGCTTTACCCATGCCCACTATACCTGCAACATTTTCTGTACTTGCCCTGCGCCCTCTTTCCTGGGCCCCTCCGTGCATAAATGATGTAATCTTGACACCTTTTCTGACGTACAGTGCGCCTACGCCCTTCGGGCCATAGAACTTGTGGCTTGACATAGATAACAGGTCAACATTCAAATCAACAACATTTATAGGTATAGCTCCCACTGCCTGTACCGCATCTGTGTGGAATATTACTCCTCTTTCCCTTGCTATTTTTCCTATTTCGCCTATGGGCTGAATAGTACCTATTTCGTTGTTGGCAAACATAATTGTAATCAATATTGTATCCGGCCTTATTGCATCTTGTACCTGCTGAGGCGATACCAAGCCGTTTTCGTCAACAGGCAGGTAAGTAACTTCAAAACCGTCACTCTCTAAGTACTGACATGCGTGAAGCACTGCATGATGCTCAATTGCCGTGGTTATTATATGCCGTCCTTTGTCCCTGTTGGCATATGCCACACCCTTGATAGCCCAATTATCTGCTTCGGTACCGGAACCGGTAAAGAATACTTCCCTAGGAAGCGCGCCAATTGCCTTGGCAACTTTTTCCCTTGCTTCCTCAATCGCCTTTTTGCTTTCTCTTCCTATCGAATAAATTGAGGATGCATTTCCAAACTTATCTGAAAAGTACGGAAGCATAGCTTCAAGTACCTGTGGATTAACCGGGGTTGTAGCAGCGTGATCCAGATAAATAATCCTGTTGTCACTCATAAAGATTACTCCCTTAACTTTAGATTTAGATTATATTTTAATTTATATTTATTTATTCCCCAAAACACGTATCTAAAACAAAATGTATTTATTATTAATAGGTTTTGAATTATGAAAGTACCGAGCCTTTGTTGGCCTCTTTTACAAGATCGCCCAAAGTGATGGAATCTACAGCTTCGTTGACACTGTCCCTTATTTTTTCCCACACTATTTTTGTAACACAGTTGTCAAATTGGTCACATTTAGCAGGCTTGTCTTCTACAACACAATCAACCGGGGCCAGCGAACCCTCCAATGACCTTAGAATCGAGCCTATTGTGATGCTGTCAGGGTTTTTAGCCAGTAAATATCCTCCCTGTGCACCTCTAACGCTTGTAACATGGCCCGCTTTTTTAAGGGCGGCAAAAAGCTGCTCCAGATAATTTTCCGACAAATTCTGTCTTTCTGCAATGCTTTTTAGAGCAACAGGGCCTTCACCGTTGTGAAGAGCAAGATCAAGCATGGCTTTCAAGCCATATCTTCCCTTGGTAGATAACCTCATTAAATCCAGTCCTCCAATTCCAACTGTATTACTCGGTATTCACACAAATAAGATTAGCACTTTGTGAAATGCTTGTCAATATATTTATAAAAATATATATTAATAATTTCAATACGATTTAATTTAAGTCGAAGAGAGGACTGTAATATCTTGTCCGAAGCATATCTTCTATTTCGTTAATGCTTTTTCCAAAGGCATTTACAATAAATACTCCATAGTTTGCCCTTTGCCCCATGGTCATTTGAGGCATATTATTTCTGGAAATATGGGATATTTGAAAGGAGTTCCCTTCATAAACAATAGCATCGATAGGGTAGTTGTAGGTTTCCAAATCAACAACCTCAAAACCTCTTTTCTTTAGTTCCTGCTTTAGGTTGTCTAACCCGCTTTGAACCGCTACTACTATAAAAACCACCTCCGACTATAATAAAATACTCTACAATAAGAGTATTAGCAGGAAGTGGTTTATATATACTTAATGTTTTGAGTTTTCTTTTAGCTATTTCTTATTTGCAATGATGTAAAAAACATACATCAGCATTACAGCCAAATAAATAGCTGCGCTCAACTCACGATAAATTCCGAATACAGCAATGTTCAATAACAGCAGTACAAAACCGGCCAAAAGTATCCAGGCCATAACTCTTTTAAACATATTAATCTCCTTCCGTCAAATCTTTTTCTTTCTGATAAAAGAATGTTTGTATGGGTTTGAAATTATAAAGGTTGTAAAGTATTATCTGCTCTGTGCTTCCAACAAAAAGTACTCCCCCAGTTTTTAAGGATTTATTAAATTTTTTATAAATCTCTGCCTTTGCTTCCTCCGTAAAATAAATCAGCACATTTCTGCATACAATAAGGTCACAATTCTTTGGATAAGGGTCTGCCAATAAATTGTGTTTAATAAACTCAACGCAATTTTTTACTTCCTGTTTTATGGCATATATGTCGCCATCGACTTTGAAGTATTTGTCAATATATTTCTTGGGTAAACTGGCAATGCTCTTATCGGTGTAGAGCCCGCTTTTTGCTTTTGTAAGGATTTCCCCGTCTATATCTGTGGCGATAATTTTTATTTTGTTGAGTGGGAGAAATTCATTTAATATCATAACAAGAGTATATGGTTCATCTCCGCTTGAGCAGGCGGCACTCCAAATTTTAGGGTTATCGTTTTTTTCAAGAAGTGACGGAAGTATAATACTTTTTAGCTTTTCCCACTGCTCTGGATTTCTGTAGAATTCTGAAACATTGATGGTCATATAGTTTATAAACTCACTAAAAAGCTTTTTATCTGTTTTAAGTGCTTCAACATATGGTTTATATCCGCTGAAATTATTTTTACTTATAAGAGAATCCAGTCTCCTTTTCATTTGTTTTTCTTTGTATGAGCCGAGGTCAATTCCGGTTAGCTTGAATATTTCTTTCTTGAAGCCTTCATAATCCATCACCATTTTGCCATCTCTCCATTCGTATTCTTAAATGCTAAACGCCTGCAACCTTGAATCGGCTATAAAAATCAATTTCAACATTTGTATTTAAGCTTTATGTATAGCTTATTCGGTAAACTCGGGGAAAAACCTTTTTATTTCTATTTCGGCACTTTCAGGGGAATCGGATGCATGAATAAGGTTTTCAAAAGCATGATATCCATAGTCGCCTCTAATGGTACCGGGCTTTGAATCAAAATTGCTTGTTGCCCCAATCATGCTTCTTACTGACTCAATTACCCTATGTCCGGAAAGAATCATCACAACAACAGGTCCCGATGTTATATAATTAATCATATCGTTAAAAAAGGGCTTATCCTTTACATGAAAATAATGCTCACAGGCCAATTCTTTATTAATATTCATCATTTTCAAGTGAAGGATTGTAAAATTTCTTTTTTCGAAACGGGATATAATTTCACCGACAAGTTTTCTTTTTACAGAATCAGGCTTTAATATAACCAGTGTTCTCTCCATAACTACTCCTCTCTTATTTGAATGGATTAAAAATTGTCTGAAGCTTTGATTGCAAATAATCAAAAGGACAGCTTAAAATAAATGATATGACTACATTGATATATTTATTTTATCATAGTGATTATTAAAAATAAATATATTGTGAGGAAAAATCGGGATAAATGAATGCGGCATACGGTATATAAAAACATAAAAGCGTGCAAACATGCACGCTTTTAAAGATCTATTTTAACAATTATAGATTTGCAACTTTAACAGGTTCTTCGAATACACCTCGTTTCACCTCGGTTGCAGTCATATGCTTGGCTTTAAACCTTTCTGTCAGGTAATTGCAAGCATCCCATGGATTAACTTTCTCCCCGCAGGTAAACACATCTACTGCGGCATATCCCAACTCCGGCCATGTATGTATTGCCAAATGGGATTCTGAAATTACTACTACACCGCTTACTCCCTGGGGACTGAATTTGTGGAATGCCACCTCTCTAACTTCAGCACCAGCTTCAAGCGCGGATTCAACCATGATTTTTTCAATCAAATTTCGGTTATTAAGTATAGCGGCATCACATCCATATATTTCTGCCAAAATATGACGGCCCAAAGCATTCATTTCGTTTCCTCCTTCAGTTTTTTTAAAAAATATCAACAACCTTTCTTTAATTTGAAATTACTCAATTTCAACAAAAATTATTTTAGCACGTCTGCACTAAAAGTCAATAGATTTTTCTAAAATTTTTAATATATCTTGTTTATTCTGAATTATTAGAATTCTTCTTTGCTTTGCTTTGATTTTTATACATTTTTATCACGTTTTCACTAAAAATCAAAACCGAATATGAGTAATTAAAAAAGCCCGCTGCGTTTGGCAACAGGCTTTTAAAGTCAATTGCTATATAATAATATAGAAGTTATTATTAGGATTCAGTTGGTTTTGATACCAAGTCCCCCAATGTTACCGACATATCTTCCTTATGCTCTGACGGTTCTGCTTCTTCAGTAGAATTGTCAGAGGCTTCTTTGGTCTCAGCCTCATTTTTGGACGGAGGATCTATCGGATTAACCTCTTTTATGCTAAGGCTGATTTTTTTGTTCTCAATATCCACTTCAACTATTTTGGCATCAACTTTCATACCAATCTCAAGAGCATCTTCGACTTTTGCCAGACGCTTTGAGGATATCTGGGATATGTGAACAAGCCCGTCCACGCCTTTCTCCAGCTCAACAAAAGCACCGAAAGGAGCAAAACGAAGAACAGTTACTTTAACAACATCTCCAACTTTGTATTTTTCTTCTGCTTTATACCAAGGATTGTCCTCTACTTTTCTATATCCCAAGGATACCTTTTTCTTTTCTTTGTCAAATTCTAAAACTGTTACTTCAATTTCATCCCCAACTTTTAATATTTCAGACGGATGTTTGACTCTTGTCCATGAAAGCTCGGAAATGTGAATGAGTCCGTCAACTCCGCCAATATCAACAAAAGCGCCAAAATCTGTAAGACTCTTTACAGTACCTTTAAAGGCCTTTCCTACTTCCATGCTGTTCCATGTCTTGTTTGCAAGAGCTGTCTTTTCTTCTTCAATAATTACTCTTGCAGAACCTACAACTTTACGTCTCTTTTCATTGAGCTCAACAATTCTTAAAGTTACGTTTCTCTTTAAAAATTCGTTTAAATCCTTTACATATCTATCGCTTACCTGTGAAGCTGGAACGAATATTCTTACACCTTTGGAGCTGGCAATTACACCGCCCTTTACAACTTCAATAATAAAAGCATTGACAGGAGTCTTGTTTTCATAGGCTTTAACTATGTCATCCCATGATTTTATAGCATCTACTTTTCTCTTTGAGAGTCTTACGTTGCCTTCGCCGTCATTTATAGTTTCAACGAGGACTTCAACTTCTTCCCCAATTTTTACTTGTTTTTCAATATTAAAGTTGGGGTCATCGGTGTACTCTTCGAGAGGAATTATGCCGTCGGCCTTGTAGCCTAAATCAACAAAAACCTCGCTACTGTTAAAGCCTATTATTTTTCCCTTTACAGTCTCTCCTGCTTGTATTCTAACAAAAGAACTCTCAAATGCATTGGCGAAATCTATTTCACCATCTTTTTCCAAAATATCGACCTTGTTTAATTCACTCATTTTTTTAATAACCTCCTCAATTACCCAGTCCGGCGTAGAAGCTCCGGCAGAAATACCTATTTTTTTTATTTTTTTTATATCTACCGGTGGCAAATCACCGGAAGTCTCAATTTTATACGTCAAATTACAATGTTTTTTACATATATCATAAAGCTTTTGGGTATTGGAACTATTTTTTCCCCCAATAATAATCATCATGTCGACATTTTTTGCTATTTCTTCTGCTTCGTTTTGCCTTCTGCTGGTTGCACTACATATTGTATCAAATTCTAAAAGATTTTTGAATTTCTTTTTTAATGCTGAGATTACCTGGAGCCATTTTTCCTTTGTTATTGTTGTTTGTGCAACTACGCAAACCTTTTCATCACTTTCGGGAAGGCTTTCTACGTCTTTTGCGGTATCGGCTATATATGCCTTGTTGTTACACCATCCATTTATCCCTATAACTTCAGGATGATTTTTGTCGCCTACAATTATTATCTTGTAGCCTTCTTCACTCTTCTCCTTTACAAGATTATGAATCTTTTTTACGTATGGACATGTGGCATCTTCCAAAATCAACCCCTTATCTAAAATCATTTTATAAATTTCAGGTGTAACACCGTGGGCTCTGATTACAATATGGCCGTTGGGATCTGCTTCATCGATATCATCAATTTTTTTAACACCTTTAGAACTAAAAAGATCTACCACTTGTGCATTGTGAATAATAGGACCATAGGTGTATATCAGCTCTTTTTGATTTTCCAAAAGGTTATTTACCGTTTTAACTGCATTACTTACTCCAAAGCAAAAACCGGCAGATTTTGCAACTATTATTTCCAACTTAATATTCCTCCAAAAGCGAATAAACCTTTTTCATTATACTTTCACTGAATTCGACCAGTTCACTATTAGTATATTTCTTATCTTTGTCCAAATCAAGAGTAAATGGTTTCCCAAAAACAATTTTTATTTTACTGAAAAGACGATAACGTCCTGAAATTGCTACGGGTAAAATTGGAGCACCGGATTTTTGCGCCAAAAGAGCAGCACCCGGTTTTGCCTTTATAGCTTTGCCTTTTTTGTTTTTCAGCCTTGTGCCTTCAGGGAAAATACCGACAATTTGGCCTTCTTCAAGAAGTTTCAAAGCGGTTTTAATTGCTCCGACATCACCTTTTCCCCTTTTTACAGGAAAAGCGCCAAGTCTTCTGATAAATGACGATAATAGGGGAATTTTGAAGAGTTCTTCCTTAGCCATATATCGAACCAATCTTTTCAGTCTGTATCCGATAAAAAACATATCCAATTCTGCGATATGATTTGCACACAATAGAACCGAACCTTCTTCAGGAACGTTCTCTATACCAATAATTCTCACCCTATAAAACAAATTTAAAAATGCAGTAACAATTACTCTCAGAAAATTAATAAACATATTCCTTTACATACTCCATAATTTTGTTTACAACTTGTTCTATAGATAAATCAGTGGTATCAATTTCAATGGCATCTTGAGCCTTTGACAAAGGAGCAAATTCCCTGCTGCTGTCGTTTTTATCCCTGTATTCAATATCTTTTTTGACGTCTTCTAAAGTCATTTGAGTCATACCTTTGGACAAAAGCTCGTTATATCTCCTTAAGGCCCTTGCTTCAACGGATGCTGTGAGGAAGAACTTTAGTGTTGCATCAGGCAATACATATGTACCTATGTCTCTTCCATCCATCACGACACTGTTCATTTTGGATATTTCCCGCTGAAGCTCAACCATTTTGAGCCTTACTGCCGGAACAGCGGCTACGTTGGATGCACCTATAGAAACCTCGGGAGTCCTTATGAGCCCGGTTACATCTTCACCGTCTAAAAAAACATGCTGCATATCCTCAGAATGAGAGATTTTTATGTCTATGTCTTCCACAAGCTTTGACATTTGCTCACGGTTTGATGTATCAATACCTTCTCTGATGGCTTTTAAAGCAACTGCCCTATACATTGCCCCGGTATCTAAATACAATATATTCAAAGCTTTTGATATTAACTTTGCAATTGTACTTTTTCCTGCTCCCGCAGGTCCGTCAATGGCAATTGAAATTCTGGCTTTCCCACTCATGTTACTTCTCCCGAAAATTAAAATTAATTGTCCAAAATTTAAGTCAAATCCGGTCTTAAAACCTTTGCACCGTTAAGATATACATGCTTTATATCTTTTTTGTCTTTATCAGTGTTTACATGCATCATTATCCTGATACATTTTTCCAAACTTCCTGGAACATCTATTTCATTCATGCACATAAGTGCCGTACTTGTCCATCCCATATTTCTTGCCGCAATCGCTGGGAATGCAGCATCCAAATCCTTTGTAACTGTAAAAATAATACTTATTATATCGTTTTCCAAAAGCCCGTTTTTCCGGGCCATTTCGTCAAGCAATTTTTGAGTTTCGGACAATATTTCATCCGCATCATTGTTTGAAACGGTGGTCGCGCCTCTGATAGCCCATACCATTATAATCAAATCCTCCTATTTACCATTCTGCCATACTGCACTATAACACTTTTAGCAATTCTACAATTCTACAGTTTCCAAACTTACACAACCCTGTGGCCCAAACCTATGGCAACTTCATTTAAATGAAGCAGACCTATACCGAAGAAGACCGCCACGGAGATATGGTTTTTGTATCGTGCCACACCAATTTTACCGCCTACATTAAGCCCCAGCGCTTTTGGCATAATTTGCGATAGAGCCTCCCTTGTGGCACCGGCAACAGCTCCTTCTTCTACATGGTTGTCTACAATAACTCCTTCTCTTTTGGACGATACAACAGCCCTTTCTATTATCTTCATCACCGAGGTAATGAACTCTCCGCCATAGTCTACTGCAGCAGTGCGTATTCCGACTTTGTTATACTCAGATTGCAACTGTTTTTCCGAAACCCTGTCCTTTGTCAATGCTATCTCAATTGCTGCAGCTGCAATCTCCTTGCTACCGAATTTTCCTGCGTCAATAGTATCGTTTGCCATATTTACCTCTCAAGACACATAAAATAATTATAGTAAATTGCAAATATTTAAGTAGTATCTTTTCATTTTTTATCAATTATTTGTGATTTATCAAAAACACTATTATATTATACTTTAATAATGGATTTTAGACAATAAAAAAAATAGAAGATTTATTCAATTATTATTCGTGCAAGCTGTTTTACTTCGGAATTTACCTTTATTCTCTTTCCGATGTTATCTAATTTTATATTGTCGCTTGCAAAAACTATTGCAACCTCCGCTTCCTCTGTAGAGCTTCCGTCCACGGAAACAACATCTCCTTCTTTTACTTTAAGACTTATTACATTTTGCGAAAACGCTGCAACTTCCTCTCCATTTACAAGAATCTTCAAGTCTTCATTAATATCAGCACTGCATAGGGCTAATGAAATTTCCCCTTCACTGTAAAGATACTCTTCAAACTGAAGAGGAGAACCTTCAATCCCCGTATCGCTTATCAGAAAAGTTCTGGTTGCAGGATTCATCAAAGCTGCTTGTATAAAAACCAGAGCAGAAAATAAAATTATAAACGAAAAGAACAAAAATCTTTCAAATCCAAGTCTGGGGTTTGCGGCTTTTACACGAGTCTTTTTGCTTTTTACTTTGCCCGCTTTAAAAACTACAACCTTCATTGTAACCACTCTCCAAATTTTAATGGATTTACTATAGAATAATATGCTCAAATCCATTAAAAAATACACTTTTACCCGAGGGCTTTTTTATTATTTGCTCTATCAGCAGCTAATGCCTGCAAGATAACCCGTCGAAAAAGCAATGGTGAGATTGAATCCTCCTGTATAACCGTCCACATCAATAACTTCGCCGGCAAAATAAAGACCTTTTACAAGCTTTGATTCCATCGTTGACGGATTAATTTCATCGGTTGACACACCTCCTGCTGTAACGATAGCTTCTTTAACAGGTCTTGAGCCGGTTATATTTAGTGTAAGATTTTTAAGAAGACGAACCAATGCTCTTCTTTCTTCTTTTTTTATTTGGTTTACAAACTTGTCCGGTTCAATACCGGAAAGCTTTACTATCACCGGAATCATTTTTTGCGGAAGAAGATCATCCAGCGCGTTTTTATACTGCTTTCTTGAGTACTTTTCAAAATCCCTCAGTATTCTTTCGTTAAGCTTCTCCTCTGAAAGCGCGGGCTTTAAATCAATAACCAATTTGACATTTTTATAATCATAGTCGAGAATATGCCGGCTGGCACTTAAAATAACCGGACCTGAGACTCCAAAGTGGGTAAAAAGCATTTCTCCAAAATCGGAATAGATTTTTTTGCCCGCACTGTTTAGTATTGATATGGAAATATTTTTTAAAGAAAGCCCCTGAAGCTCCTTTACCCATTCTTCCTCCGCAAGAAGAGGAACTAAAGAGGGTTTTAAGTCCACAATGGTGTGCCCTAGTTTCTTTGCCATAACATATCCGTCACCCGTTGAACCGGTGCCGGGATACGAAGCACCTCCTGTGGCAAGCACTACAGCATCGCAATAAACTTCAGCCCCGTCTTTTAAAACCACACCTGTCACAATATTGTCCTTTACTTTTATCTCATGAACTGCTGAGTTTAATCTAATATTGACATTGTTTTTCTTCAAAAACTTCAATAGCACCGCATTAACATCTTTTGCATTATCCGAAACGGGAAATACCCTTCCTCCCCTTTCCACCTTGGTTTTTAGACCGTATTGCTCTAAAAAGTCAATCAAATCATGGTTTGAGAAGGTATAAAAAGCGGAATATAAAAAATTCCCGTTTCCAGGGATATTCTCAATTAGGCCTTCAATATCGGTATTATTGGTGATATTGCATCTGCCTTTTCCAGATATGAGAATTTTCTTTCCGATTCTATCGTTTTTTTCAAAAAGTATTACATCATGTCCTCGTTCCGAGGCCTTGCCGGCAGCCATAATACCACCGGGGCCTGCTCCTATTACAACAACTTTCTTTTTCATCCGTATTACTCCACTATATCAAAATTTGGTCGTAAATGATTTAAGATGGCATGTGTCGTTAAGCGTTCTTAAATATGTCCTTTCCTTTTCAACAACAACAATGCTTAAAGAAGCATTGGCAATGAAAAATTTGTTGTATGCCTCAAGGCTTATGCCTAACATACCCAATATAACCAGTTTTATGACACCGCCATGGGATACTATTAAAATATTATTTCCATTATGCTTTTCAATTATTTCATTAACAAATTTCATAGCCCTGTCTTGAACGTTTTTAAGGCTTTTCTCACCGGGAAAAGTGGCAAGATGCGGTGTCAGCCGCCACTTGTCATAATCGTAATCGGGAAGCTTTCTCATTTCCTCGAAGGTCAATCCTTCCCATTCTCCAAAATCAATTTCATTTAAAGATTTATCCCTGACAAGCTCTTTCGACAGGTTCTGGTTTATAATCTCCGCTGTGGTGTAAGCCCTTTTTAATGCACTGGTATAAATAATATCTATGTCCTCTAAAGCTAGCCTTTGGGCTACTGAATTTGCTTGAAGGATTCCTTCGCTGTTAAGCTCCGTATCTATACGTCCCTGACATCGGTTTTCCTTGTTCCAATCGGTTTGGCCATGGCGAACCAGATACAATACTGTCACTTTTCTAATCTTCCTCTCCATAATCGGATTCGTAATCTTGCTTCTCATACACCTTGTACTCATCCCATATTTTCTCAAGACGTTCAAAGGTCTCTTGGATATGGGGTTTTCTGCTCATTCCTATAGCCACAATCAGTGCATTTATTACGCTCAAAGGAGCAACCAGTGAGTCGACAAAGGAAGCCATGTCGCTTCTTGCTGTAATGACATGGTCTGCATTCTTGGCCAAAGGAGAATAAAGACTGTCTGTGATTGCCACAACAGTAGCTCCTTGATTATGGGCAAAACGCATGGCGTTTATTGTTCTTTTGGAATACCTGGGAAAACTTATTCCTATGACCACATCTCCACGGGAAGCATGAATTATCTGCTCAAACATTTCACTGACGCTTGTAGTGTGTACAAGCCTCACATTGTCAAATATCAGGTTGAAATAAAAGCCTAAAAAACTTGCAAGGGGAGCAGAACTTCTTACCCCAAGGATATATATTTTTCTGGCGTTTAAAATACTTTGAACAATATTATTAAAGCTTTCTTGCTCAATTTCCTCCAATGTAGCCTTGATTTTTTCCATATCCGATTGAAGGACACTCTTTAATATGTTTCCTTCATTAATCCTGATGGAGGTTACTTCCATTCGCTGAACGGCAGTAAGTTTACTCTTGTTCATCTCCCTTAAAACTTTTTGAAGTTTTGGATAACCGTCAAATCCGATTTCATTTGCAAATCTTACAACGGTTGATTCGCTTACCCCTACTTCTTCGCCAAGCTTTGCTGCGGTCATGTAAGCCGCTTTGTCATAATGATTTATAATGAAATTGGCTATTAATTTCTGACCCTTGCTAAAATCCTGCATACCTGCTTGAATTATTTTTATTAAGTCCTGATCTTTATCCATTGCTTCATCCCCTTATGTTTCATATTACGTTTCATAAATTGAAATTATCATTTTGTTATCCTTCTTTGACAAACCAAAAATCAAATCTTTATGCTTAAGATTTTTGTTTAAGAAGTCAACTACTTTATATAATTCCAAGTTTGGAGATACTTCTACTGTAGCTTTAAGCTCCAATTTATCATCAAGATCCATGTTTATCCTCCGTAAATGCTTTTTATTTTAATATTACAATTTTGCAGTATAAAAATCAAGCTCTTGCATTTAGAACATGGGTACCAAATTTTATATATAAAGGGCTGAAAACAATCCCGGTTATAATTTTTAAACTTTAGCAAATACTACATCGGGGTGGCGCAGATGATACAAATTGACGATGCCGGCAGCGGAAGCTTTGTTGGAGGAACATGCATTGGAATATATAGACCTGAAGCAAACGAATATTTTTTTGAAATTATTCCTGTTGAGCTTTACAACAAGGAAAACTTTAAGAAAAAACTCTATCTTGATGCAGTGGTAAATATCGTTGAGGAAGCTTTTAAGGCCTTAAACGTACACAGAAATGAAACGGTTGAAATATGCCGCGGATATATGTTTGAAAAGTTGAGGCTTTGGCTTGATGACAACGGTTATTCCTGGTATAGAACCCAAATTAGCGGGCGTATTCAGGAGATTGTAGAGCAAAACTTTGCGCTCTACACAATACGGCTTGGTGTACCGGAAGCCTATATAAAATACACAAAGTACCCCTTCCATTTTCACAAACTTTTACGATGGGTTTTTGCGGACTATGATAATAGAATATCTTTGTGCAAAACCGGATGGCAAAGCTGGGCGAAATATGAAGGAATTCAACGTGAGGTTTATGATGATGTAATGAAGTATTCTCATATATTTTGCTTAAAGTGCGGAAAATATATTAAAAAAGGCAGTAAAATAAAGACTTTGAGATTTGTCAGCAACAAAGAGCATTTTGTCTATCTTCATAGAGAATGCCAAAAGCATTGATGTCCGGTAGAGTAAAATCAGATGATTATTACTTGACACGCCTCATAATGATTTCATCCTGCTTCATTACTTCATTTTCAATGCGTTCCAAAATGTCTGTGTGCTGCTTGTATCCGTCGAACAGAGCTTGAACTTTTGGAGTAAGCTCGTTTTCCAACCGAATAATGTCGTTTTTATCTGCTTTTTCATCTAATTTATTGTTTATTTGAACAAGCTGCTCTTTTATTTCAATGTACATATTTAGGAGCAATTCATACGCCTTTTCATCCATTTTTTACTCCTCCTAATAAGTCATAAATCAAAAGCTTCACTCCGAAAATAATACCAAAAATGATTTTAGTTTTCAAGGTTTTTAATTATTTTTCCGATATTAATTTTTTAGGCATCTTGTTCATATTTTTTAATGAATTCCGAGTAGGTTGTCGGCTGCATGACACCAAAATACAAAGAATGAATGCCAGCGGTAGTAAACTAAGGATTTTTCTCATAAACCAATCCCCTCAATATTTTGTAATGACATGCTATGATTTGGAAAAAAATAATTTAAAATAATTTATTTTCAATCCATATTTTATCATATTAAATTTATTTTTGTCTATTAGTATTTAAAAAGGTAAATTATCTTTTTAACTCCGAATACAATAAAAAACTCAGGTGTCATATAAACTCCTGAGTTTTTTATCTCATTCTTTAAAGAAAAGGTCCAATTAACTATTTTAAACCGGATGAACCCTGTTTTCGTAATCAACCATGTCGGGCTCTATTTTATATTTTTGAGCCTTCCTGTATTGGAAGAACTTCTCTGCCACCTGTGGGAACAGAGCATATGACAAAACGTCCTCGTCTTGCTCTAAGTATTCCTTCATTTCGTTTCTGATCTTGTCAAGCTCGGGCTCAATAAGATCTGCAGGCCTTACTGTAATGGGCTTTTCATCCTTTAGGATATTCTTTTGAACTTCAGGATTTACAGGTGCAGGTGTTTTGCCATATTCACCTTTAATCAGAGCTTTGGATTCTTTTGGAACCATTTTGTATCTTTCACCTGTTACCACATTTAAAACTGCCTGAGTACCTACAATCTGGCTTGTAGGTGTAACCAAAGGAGGATAACCGAAGTCTTCCCTTACTCTCGGCACTTCTTTTAAAACCTCTTCAAACTTATCAACCGCATTGGACTGCTTTAACTGGGACACCAGGTTTGAAAGCATTCCTCCCGGTACCTGGTATTTGAGAGTATTTACATCAACTCCCATTACCTTTACATCAAGAAGTCCTTTTGCGATATATTCTTCTTTAAGAGGTCTGAAGTAGTCGGCAATTTCACTTAATTTATCCAAGTCAAGCCCTGTATCGTATGGAGTATTCTTTAATGATGCAACAAGGGGCTCTGTCGGAGGCTGGGATGTTCCCATTGACATGGGAGAAATAGCGCAGTCTACAATATCGCAGCCTGCTTCAATTGCTTTTAAGTACGTCATTGAAGCAACACCACTGGTATAGTGGGTATGAAGCTGGATTGGTACCTTTATGTTTTCCTTTAATGCTTTGATAAGCTCATATGCAGCATAAGGAACCAGAAGTCCTGCCATGTCTTTTACACATATGGAGTCGGCACCCATTTCCACAAGGGTCTTTGCATCCTTGACAAAAAGTTCAAGGTTGTGTACGGGACTTATTGTATAACAAACCGTACCTTGGGCATGACCGCCTTCTTTTTTGCAGGCTTTTATTGCAGTTTCAATATTTCTAACGTCATTTAATGCGTCAAAAATTCTTATTATATCCATGCCGTTTGCTACACTTTTTTGTACAAAGTACTCTACAACATCATCGGCATAATGCTTGTAACCTAAGAGATTTTGACCTCTTAAAAGCATTTGCAGAGGAGTTTTTTTACAATGGCTTTTTATAATTCTAAGCCTTTCCCATGGGTCTTCATTTAAAAATCTCAAGCAGGCATCAAAGGTTGCACCGCCCCAGACTTCCAATGAATTATAACCAATTTCGTCCAATTTATCTATAATAGGGAGCATTTCTTCAATCCTCATTCTTGTTGCAATAAGAGATTGATGGGCATCCCTTAGCACTGTTTCGGTAATTTTAACCTTAGCCATTTATTCTTACCTCCTTTTTTGCAATAACCGCAAAAGCGGTCTAATCCACTACATTATATCTACCACAACTTAAGCATTTCCAAACAGTGTTATTATTTCCCAAAAGCTTTGCGGACAAATTATTTTAATGAAAGAAGAACCTCTCCAACATTTACGGATGCACCTTTTGAAACATTAATGCTTGCAACTGTGCCGTCATTTGGAGCAACTATTTCATTTTCCATCTTCATTGCTTCAAGGATTAAAAGAACTTGGCCTTTCTTTACCACATCTCCCTGATTTACATTAATATTTAATATAGTACCGGGCATAGGTGCTTTAATTGTTACAGCACCTGCAGGTACTGTATTATCCTTCTTAGGAGCTGCAGCTTTCGGTTCCTGAGCCGGTGCAGGTGCAGGAGCGGGAGCCGGAGCCGGTGTGCTGAAGGTAACTTCCGGTGTTGAAGCGCCGTCCCTGATTTCTTCAACTTCAACTTCATATTGATTTCCGTTTACTTTTATCAAAAACTTTTTCATGTTTAATCCTCCTTATAATTAGATTTTACATCCTTCTTTTTAATCTCTCGATTTTTCCTGTTGCAGACCATACAGGAGATGTTTGAGGTATTCTTCTGAATGATTTTACTACAAGTTTGTATCCCGGTCTTACTTCAAGGGCTGCGATTGCAGCTGATATTGCCAGGATTATTTCTTCATTTATCTGCTCTTTCATAAAATCCTCCCAACTTTATAAAGGAATATTTCCATGCTTTTTCGCAGGTCTGTTTTCTCTCTTGCTTGCAAGCATTTCAAGGGCACTTATAAGTCTTATCCTTGTTGTTGCAGGATCAATAACGTCGTCAACATAACCCCTTGAAGCTGCAACATACGGATTGGAGAATTTCTCACGATATTCTTCTATAAGTCTCTTTCTTGTTTCCATTGGGTCATCGGCAGCTGCTATATCCTTTTTGAAAATGATGTTTGCCGCACCTTCAGGGCCCATAACCGCAATTTCTGCTGATGGCCATGCGAATACCATATCTGCTCCAAGGTGCTTGCTGTTCATGGCAATATATGCACCGCCGTAAGCCTTTCTTACGATAACGTTGATTTTCGGCACAGTAGCTTCGGAGAAAGCATAGAGAAGCTTTGCACCGTGTCTTATTACTCCGCTGTGCTCCTGACCTACACCGGGCAGATATCCGGGTACGTCGGTAAAGGTAATAACCGGGATGTTGAATGCATCACAAAAACGAACAAACCTTGCCGCTTTGTCGGATGAGTTCACATCCAAAACCCCTGCGGAGAATTTCGGCTGGTTTGCAACTATACCAACGGTACCGCCGTTCATTCTGCCGAAACCTATAATAATGTTTTGGGCAAAATGCTTTTGAATTTCAAAGAAATCACCGTTGTCAACAACTGAAGTGATTATATCCATCATGTCATAAGGCTTGTTGGAGTCTCCAGGAATGATATCAGCCAAGTTGTCAGTGATTCTGTTCATATCATCTTGACTCGGAAGTACGGGAACATCTGAAAGATTGTTGTCAGGAAGATAGCTTATGAGCTTTCTGATTTGCTCTATGCACTCTTTTTCATTTGAGCTCCTAAAATGTGCAACACCGCTTATGGAGTTGTGAGTTTCAGCACCGCCCAGCTTTTCGAAGGTCACGTCCTCACCGGTTACGGACTTAATTACCTGGGGACCTGTTATAAACATCTGACTGGTTTTGTCAACCATGAATATAAAGTCGGTTATTGCGGGAGAATATACCGCTCCGCCGGCGCACGGCCCCATGATAACTGAAATCTGAGGTATTACACCGGAAGCTAAAGTGTTTCTGTAGAAAATGTCTCCGAATCCCTTAAGTGAGTCGATTCCTTCCTCAATTCTTGCACCGCCGGAGTCATTAATGCTTATAAACGGTGCTCCCATTTTCATGGCCATATCCATTACTTTTGTAATCTTGGCGGCATGCATTTCACCCAAAGAACCTCCGATTACGGTAAAGTCCTGGGATGAAACAAAGACCAGACGTCCGTCTATGGAACCATATCCGGTTACAACACCGTCTCCAGCGACCTTCTTTTTTTGCATATCAAAGTCAATACTTCTTGTTTCGACAAATGTGTCAATCTCAACAAAGCTGTTTTTGTCAAACAAGGCTTCGATTCTTTCCCTTGCTGTCATTTTACCGGCATCGTGTTGTTTTGCGATTTTTTCAGCTCCTCCACCCTGCTCTACCTGGGCTAGTTTTTCACGGAGAAGGCCTATTTTGTCTACTTTGTCCATCAATCTCCCACCTCTTGTCATTTATTATTAAATTTGTATCCAGTAGCTTCTAATTGTTGTCCTGATGCATTTTGTGCAATTTAATTATAGCTTTAAACCTAAATATTTGCTACTTCTTTTTTTTATTATATGATATTATTACCTGGTTATAATTATTATAAATTATATCCTACTTTATTTCATATTGCAATATTTTTCCCGAATGTTTATGATAGAAAAATAAAAAGGCTTAAATCCTTTAATATCTTTATAATAGTACCTTTATAATAATACCTTTATAGATTTTTTACAAAATCAACAAAATATATGTCGGTTTTATATCTAGAATTTTAATGTTTTTGACGATAAAATTTATGATATAAACAATTTAAATAATTGTAAAAGGCTGGGTGGTTAAATTGTCAAGCGATTTGCTTGTCCAGAGCGACTCTCCTATTTTCTGCAGAGTCTCAATAAATAATGATGAAAAGTGGGTCCACGGCATAATTACATATATTAATCTGGATAAAAATATTGCCGAGGTATTTCTTTCTGCGAAATATTTTAAAAGCTATTTCAATGAAGGAAGTAAAATCGTCATCAAATCCCTTGATGAAAACAGCGAAACACTGTTTACAGGAAGTGTTTCAAAAAAAGTAATCTCCATAAGAAAACAAGCCATTACAATACAGATAAACAAAGTTTTAAGCTACAGCAATCAAAGAAAACATGAGAGATTTCGTGTAAACTACCCATGCCGGATAAGGTACGAAGAAAACGTATCATATATTGCCTCTGTGTCGGATATAAGCCTTGGAGGAGGCTTGATATACTCCGACGATTTGTTTGAAGAAGGAAAGGAAGTTGGTATTGACGTATTTGTAACGTCAAAAATATCAATATCCTTTACCTGCAAGATTATTAGAAGGATTGCAAATAAAAACGGCGGTTACAACTATGGTGTGCAGCTTATCGATGTTGATAAGGAAAATCACAATCTTTTATTTGAGTTGATTGAATATCTTCAAACACAAAAAAAGCTTTTGGCCCGTGAGTGGAATATGTTCAACAGGCTTAAATATTCCGTATATGCAATATCCATACTGGGGATTTTTCTCTTGATTTTCATAGTTTTCGCATCAAAAGCAATCTAAGGGGCATAGAGCCCCTTAAAATATTTTAATTTAACATCTGCAATAAAATTAATTGCTTTTATACTATTTTTTCAATACACACCAGTATCGGCGGGCAGTTTGCCTGATTTATAAAATCGGTACACTGAACAATAAACTTCTTTTGGTCCACACCTTTTAAGAACTCAAGGACCTTTTCTTTTTCTTCAAAGCCGCTGTCTCCTCCGTAGTAAATGACAACAGTTATAATGCCTCCCGTTACAAGAAGGTCCATGGACTTTGACAGTGCCTCAATGGTTGTCTCGGGCCTGGTACCGATGCTGTGGTCCCCTGACGGAAGGTAGCCTAAATTAAACATCACTGCCTTTACAGGAGAATCAATATACTTGTCCATGTTTTGATGCCCGTCTTTTATAAGCGTAACTCTGTCAATAAGCTTTAAGTCCGTTAGTTTTTTTTGTGTATTGGATATTGCCCTATCCTGTATGTCAAAGCCGAAAACCCTGCCGTTTTCACCCACAAGACTTGCAAGGAAAACTGTATCGTTTCCGTTTCCGCAAGTTGCATCAACAACTGTGTCCCCTTCTTTGACAAACATTTTGATATAATCATGGGACTGTCCCAAAGAATTCTTAATAGTCTGCATAACTTGCCTCATCCAACCGTCATGATGATATCCCTGATAATTTTTGCTGCAAGGAGCGCCGTCCTGTCCGATTGGTCATAGTGGGGCGAAACCTCCACAATATCAAACCCGACAAGATTGGTTCCCTTAAACAGATGTATAGAGTCAAGAAGCTCCCTGGAGCTGATTCCGCCAGGCTCCGGTGTGCCTGTGCCATTGGCATAGGCAGGGTCTACCACGTCAATATCAAGGGTTATGTATATGGGTTTGTCCTTGATGGTATCCATGATACGGCTTAAAGGCTCAAAAACGTCAATGGTGTACATATTGGTGTGTTTTTTCGCATATTCAAACTCATCTTTGGTGCCGGACCTAATACCGAACTGGTAAATATTTTTACCCGGCATAAAGTCAACCAAGCGTCTTACAGCCGATGCATGAGAATTCGGACAGCCAAGGTATCCTTCCCTTAAATCTGCGTGGGCATCAAACTGAACTACTATCAAGTCGGACCCATACTTTTCATACACCTTTTTTATTACCGGAACGCTGATAAGATGCTCGCCTCCGATAAAAAGCGGAAATTTATTGTCATTGAGTATTTCCTCTGCCGCATTTCCAATAAGCTCTAAGCTTTTATCTACATTACCGAAGGGTATATCCAAGTCACCGGCATCAAAGAAAGAACACTCGGTCAATTCCCTGTCCATATATATGCTGTATTCTTCGATACCTATGGATACTTCCCTGATTTTCTGCGGTCCAAACCTTGTTCCCGGTCTGAAGCTGCAGGTAAAATCCATCGGAACACCCACCATAACTATAGATGAATCGTCATAACTGTCACAACTTGCCATAAATTTTGTCGACAATGTAGAATTTCCGTCTCTTAAACTCATGTTAATACCTCATCAAATCAAATTATAAATTATTTTACCAAATCTTTGGCAAACTTCGGAAGCATGAATGCTGCTTTGTGAATTTGCGGGCAGTAATACTTGGTGTCGATATCCGGTATGGAGTTTATGTCGGTTTCTAAAGGATCATATTTCTTTGAACCCATTGTAAAGCTCCAAAATCCTGTAGGATATGTTGGAACTGCACAGGTGTAAAGCCTTGTTATCGGGAACAATGACTTAACATCCTTAATTACTCTTTTTATAAGCTCTTTCTCAATGAAAGGCGATTCGGTCTGTGCAACAAATATACCGTCTTCTTTCAGGGCCTCATATACCGACCTGTAAAAATCAAGGGCAAACAAGCCTTCAGCAGGTCCTATAGGGTCTGTTGAATCAATCATTATAACATCAAATTCATTTTTGTGTTCTTTTACGTATTTAATACCGTCTCCTACCACTACCTCAACTTTTTCGTGTTCCAAAGCACAGCTAATCTCAGGAAGATACTGCTTTGACACCTCAATAACACGTCCGTCTATTTCGCATAAAACAGCTTTTTCAATGGAAGGATGCTTTATAATTTCTCTTATTGAGCCTCCATCCCCGCCACCGATAACCAGTGCTTTTTTCGGGTTTTTATGAGTAAACAGCGGAATATGGGTTATCATTTCATGATAGACAAATTCATCCTCAATTGTGGTCTGAACTATTCCGTCTAGAAGGAGCATTCTGCCAAACTGCTCGGTATCTATAACTGATAATTCCTGATACTCTGTTTTTTCAGTATGTAAAGTCTTTTTTGTCTTGCATGTAATTCCCAATGAAGCGGTCTGATACTCCGTAAACCAAAGTTCCATTTGATTCAACTCCTGTTCTATATATTTTTAAGTAACGACACCTTGCCGTTTATTTTTACAGCAATTAATATTTTAAATTGGAAATAGTGTTTTGTCAAAACATTATATCAAATATTGTAGAAAAAGTTATGCATTTTCGTTACCGTTCATCTAAAAAAGAATTTATCTCCCAATCCGTCAAGTTTCTCCACGAACCTTCCTTTAAATCCCCCAAGGATACGTTACCTATGGAGACTCTTATAAGCTTTATTACAGGACAGCCTATTTTATTGCACATTTTACGGACTTGACGGTTCTTTCCCTCGTGTATGGTTATTCTAACTTTGGATATTTTGCCGTCACTTTTCAAAATCTCAAGATTGGCCGGGCTTGTGAGGTAATCATCGATTTGTAAGCCTTTATTAAATTGCATTATGGCATCCTTTGAAGGAACACCCATCAATACGGCTTCATAAACCTTTTTTATCTCATGCTTTGGGTGGGTCAGCCTGTAGGAAAAATCACCGTCATTAGTAAGCAGTAAAAGACCTGAGGTATCATAGTCAAGCCTTCCTACAGGGAAAACTCTTTCCTTTACATCTTTGACCAGATCCAGCACCGTCTTTCTCCCAAACTGGTCCTTTACCGAGCTTATGTACCCCACCGGCTTGTTTAATGCTATGTAAACCTTTCTTTTTTCCATTTTGACCGGCTTTCCGTCAACCTCTACTATATCATTTAAAGAAACCTTTCTACCCATTTGGGTGACTGTTTCCCCATTAATACGGACTCTGCCCTGAAGAATCAGCTCTTCTGCCTTTCTTCTGGATGCAATGCCGCATTCCGCAATGTACTTTTGCAGTCTTATCTCTTTCATAAAGATAACTCAATCCTTCTTAAATCCTTTTTTCCCTTATTGCATTTAAAATATTATCATAAAATCATCCGTTTTTAAATTATTCAAATTAACATTCTTATAAAGAAAAAGTGGGCTTGTTCCCACTTATTCATCTTCGTCTTCTTTTGCGCATTTGGCGTTTACATCACTTGGCTTTATTTCTTTTTTTACTTTAAGGTTTTTCTTTACGGAATCCTTTGCTTTTTCAATAATCTCCGGAATCAAATCCAGAACCTTTTCCAAAGATGAATTGATATTTACAGGCAGGAGCTTTATCTGTCCCTGGCCTACCACCATAAATGCCACCGGGTTTATACTGACTCCGGCACCGCTACCTCCCGCAAAGGGAAACTTGCTTTCGGGCTTGTTGCTGTCATCATCGGAACTGTCTTCGTCTTTTTTCTCAATGGTGCAGCGCGAAGCAAACTCTCCTCCCCCTGCCGCGAAACCGAAGGTTACTTTTGAAATAGGTATAATCACCGTTCCATCCGGTGCTTGAACTGCGTCTCCCACTATGGTGTTTACATCAACCATTTCTTTAATGCTTTCCATTGCTGTTGCCATTAAACCTTGGATAGGATGTTCTGCCATTATTTATCACCACCTGGAATTTTATTTTTGCAAAAACTGTATCCTATTTATACACTGCAACATTTCTTTTTACATTGATAAAACCGATTTTTGATTTTATTAAGTGCTTGAGTATCATCAAACCTATAACAATAATATAAACAATTTTAACCTTAAATATACAAAATAGTTCAAGGCTAAACTTTTTTCCTGTGAAGTCCGGCCTTATTTCCACCCTTTTCTCTTTTACATCCGTGAAACTGTGAAGTATGGAGGCAAGGATTCCTGCCGCACTCCATGCAATTCCTGCGAGTATTGCGGTATAGGATGCATTGCCTGTTCCAATCACCGCCACAAGCTCCAATTTTTCGATAGGTATCCTGCATTTTATGTATCTTAATATTTTCCTTATTATTTCTTTATTTTTTTCATAATGGTTTTTGCTTTTTTCTATGTTTTGTATGATTTTTTTATAGTCTTCAAATATCCCATTCTTTTTATTTTTTTGCTTGGGTATTTTTAATTTAATCCTTTTTTTAAACACAAAAAAAGATATCTCAAAGCGGTTATTCTGTCCGCCTATTTTATATTCAACAACAATATTTATTTTTAAAAACAGTATCAATACAATTAGTATAATAACTATTAATGCAAAAATCATTCTATAAAACATTGCCGCACCTCATTTACTTATTTTTGCCTATAAAAACAAAAAATACACATGGTTTGTGTATTTTTATGCGGCAATTAAAATTTATAAAGTTTTTTATAAAAGCATTTAGAATCCTTGAGCTTCTATTGAATATAAAATACCGTTGGCAAAAGCCAGTGAAAAACAGACAACACTTAGAGCAATTATTGTCAAGACCACTGCAATTCGTCTGTTTTCGCTCATTTCTTCATACTGTACACTACACTCGCTGATTCTGTCCCAAGGGGTAATACCTCTTCTGGTTAATTCATAATACCCGAAAATATAGGATATACTTGTGAAAATCCCCAATCCCATACCCAGTATCCATACCAGGATACTTCTTTTTAGAGATTTATTAAAGTCAGGTATTTCGGAATCAACGGTTCTCACCTTTACTTTCAGCAACCATTTTCCGGGAGTAGTCCCCCAAGATGAAATCAATTTTGCTTCAGCAAGGGCCCAGATAAAATAAGTTCCCATACTAAGTAATATAGGTTCAAACATACTGCCCGAAAAGAAAAACAATTGAATTAGTCTTACAATAGTGTCAATAATAAATATATCAACCATTCTGGCCCAAAATCTCACCCACGGCTGAGCTCTAAACAAGCTATAAGGCTTTTGGGGTTCGGTTTTTCTATCGTATTCATTCATTTAAATCACCCTAGATCATCGCTATTTATTTCTATACTTTCTTGTTTCTCCAACTCTTTATTGTCTTTTTCCTGTTCGCTATTTTGATTAACTTCTACAGCTTCATGTATATCGCTCAGCTCAAATATGGGTAGATCCGAATCGGACTTAAAACCGAAGCTTCTGAAAAACTCGTCAGTAGTTTCATACAATACGGGTTTTCCCGGAGCCTCCAATCTTCCGGCTTCCTTGATCAGATTTTTTTCAAGGAGTTTTGAAACCGCACTGTCAGAGTTTACTCCCCTTATCTGCTCAATCCTTGCTTTAGTTATAGGTCTATTATAGGCAATAATTGCCAAGGTTTCAAGGGCTGCTTGAGACAAACCGCTCCTCTGCTTGGGCTCAAAAAGCTGTTTTACATAATCATAGTACTCAGGCTTTGAACAAAGCTGGTAACCGTTGTTTATTTCCCTTATGGTAATACCCCGGGAGGGGTTGTTGTTATAGTTCACTATCATATTGTTTAAAACAAGTTTGATTGTCTTTTTATCAATACCTATAATACTGCTAAGCTTTTCAACGGAAATTTTGTCTCCCGAAGCAAAAAGCATTCCTTCAAGTATTCCTTCGAGCTTTCTTAAATCCACTTATATCACTCCAACCCCTATGAGTTTTCTGCTGCAATATTTTCATCGTCTATATCCTCAAGATTGGTATTTTCACATTTGCAGACCGTAATATCGGCAAACTGTTTTGGCTGTATCAGTGTAATTTTTTTGAGCTTTGCCAGCTCTAATATAGCTAGAAAACCTGTAACAATTTCAAGTTTGGACCTGGTTTTGGGAGAAAAAAGCTCCGAAAACTTGAAAATCGGTTTTTTAAGAAGAGTCCTGATGATATCTTTGATTTTACTGCGCAAGGATACCTTTTCATGTTGCAGTATCTGGGTCATTTTTCCTATATTTTTATTCATTTTTCTTTCATTTCTTTCAATCAACTCAACATAGACCCTTTTAAGCTCATCATAAGAAAGCTCTAAAGGCTCGTCCTCGCGCTTGATATCAATATCCTCGGGACCTCTGTAAAAATACTTTTCGCACTCCTTCTCCCTTGTTTTCAGGATTTCGGTAAACCTCTTGTATTTCTTATACTCAATGAGTTTTAAAACCAGCTCTTCCCTTGGGTCCAGCTCCTCCTCTTCTTTTTCTTTCTTTGGACTCGGGAGTAAAAGCTTTGACTTTATGTGAAGAAGTGTTGCTGCCATTACCAGAAATTCACTGGCTATTTCCAAATCAAGCTCCTGCATTGCAAAAAGGTAGTCCATGTATTGATCAGTTATTTCGTGTATAGGTATATCATAGATATTTATCTGGTTTTTTTCTATTAGGTGATACAATAAATCAAACGGTCCTTCAAAGTTTTGTATTTTTATAGTACATGCTTTTGACAACACACTTTCCAAAAAAATTCACCACCCTTATAGGCCCATAGAAAAAAGGTTACATAAAATCTATCTTCATGGCTTTCCTTACTTCTTCAAGAGTTTCACCGGCAACCTTTCTTGCTTTTTCGTTTCCGTTTGCTAAAACCTCTTTTACGATACCCGGATTTTCAATTATCTTTTGTCTTCTTTCATATATAGGCTCAAGATGCTCCACCATCTTGTTTGCAAGGTTTTTCTTGCATTGTACGCATCCTATTTTACCGCCTCTGCACTGCTCCTCAATTTCAGAAACTTCATTTTCATTAAATACCTTGTGAAAGGAAAATACCGTGCACACCTCAGGGTGACCGGGGTCATCCTTCCTGATTCTTGCCGGATCCGTTATCATTGTGCTTACTTTCTTTCTTATTTCATCCGGACTGTCGGACAGGGCTATGGTATTGCCGTAGCTTTTGCTCATCTTTCTGCCGTCGGTACCGGGCAATACTTTTGCCTTTGTCAAAATTGCCTGAGGCTCGGGGAACACTTCACCAAACAAATAATTGAATCTCCTTGCAATCTCCCTGGTCAACTCAAGATGCGGAAGCTGGTCTTCTCCCACAGGGACAAATCCAGCCTTGTAGATTAATATATCGGCAGCCTGAAGACACGGATATCCCAAAAATCCGTAGGTGGTAATATTCTTATCCTTCAACTGATTCAGCTGGTCCTTGTATGTCGGGCAACGGAGCAGCCATGAAAGAGGTGTTGTCATGGAAAACAACAAATGCAGTTCTGCATGCTCTTTTATGCTTGACTGCAAAAATATTACGCATTTTTCAGGGTCGAGACCTGCACTTATCCAATCTATAACAAGGTCATTTATATTATTCTTAATTTGCGAGGTATCTTCATATCCTGTTGTAAGGGCATGCCAATCGGCAACAAAAAAATAACACTCGTAATCATCCTGAAGCTTTACCCAGTTTTCCAAAGCTCCGAAATAATTGCCCAGATGCAAAGCTCCTGTAGGCCTCATGCCGCTCAATATAGTACCTTTTTTCACTAAGACTTCACTCTCCCTAATATTTCTTCATTTTTCTCTCGTTTTCTCACTCAATCATAGAATTTCATTATTTTCATAGCGAGCCATATGGACAGATATTGAATTGT
>Ga0209720_1000342_pt1 | contig 50076 bp, 51 predicted proteins | sample AD_JPNMR3_MetaG_FD_184426 | JGI IMG/M metagenome (GOLD analysis project Ga0209720, IMG submission 184426) | Active sludge microbial communities of municipal wastewater-treating anaerobic digesters from Japan - AD_JPNMR3_MetaG (SPAdes) (version 2) | ecosystem: Engineered > Bioreactor > Anaerobic... | reverse complement strand
CCAAGGCACCCCCTCGGCTTCCTCCAGACCCCACTGTTGCCAGTGGCGCCCTTGCCTGCTGGTTACCTTCCCGCTGGTTGGGCGGTAGGGTTTCTCTCAACCCATCGGCTCGGTAGACATGCCGGGCGCACCACGAAAGGAAGCACTCAGGCAGTGCTTCCCTTTGCTTAACTGGACTGATGGAGTTCCACAATCGTTACCCCGTGCCCACCTTGATTGGGCTCGGCGTAGCGGTACCCCCGCACATGGGGATGACCGGCTAGATACCGCTGGATGGCTTCCCCTAAAGTACCCGTCCCCTTGCCGTGGATCAGGCGCACCCGTCCAAGCGACGAGAGGAAAGCGTCATCCAGGTATTTATCCACCAAGGCCAGACCCTCCTCCACGGTTTTACCCCGCAAATCCAGCTCAGAGCTGATGTGGGAGCTCTTGGCCAGATGGGCCCGGCGGGTGCCCCCCACAGCTTTCCGCTCCTGGGGCTGGGATCCCTCGGTGCGCTCCAAGTCCTCCAGCTTCACGGTGATCTTCATGATGCCCACCTGCACCTGGACATCGCCGTCCGGGCCCGGCGGCTCCAGGACAAAGCCTGTCTGCCGCAGGCTTTTGATGCGCACTTCTTCTCCCCGCTTGAGGTCCTGGGGGCCTAGAGCCTTGGGCCTTTCCCGGCGCTGGCTGCGCAGCTCGGTACTGCGGGCCGTAAGGTGCTCCCGGTACTCCTTCACCCTTTCCTCCAACTCTTGGCGGCTCAGGCGTCGGGCTTCCCCCAGGATCTGGTTGATGTCGTTTTGGGCCTGCTCCACCAGGGCCAGCGCTTCCGCCCGGGCCTCTTCCAAGAGCTCCTCCCGGTTTTCAGCCAGTACCTGGAGCTTCTTTTCATATTGAGCCTTCAGCTCCTCGTACTCCCTGCGCAGCTGCTGGGCGGCCTGGCGGTCCGCCTCAGCTTGGCGGCGGCTCCTTTCCATCTCGGCGATCAAGTCCTCCACCTGCACATGCCCGGAAGAGAGCAGGGCCTGGCCACGCTCCACGATCTCAACCGGCAGCCCCAACCGCTTGGAAATGGCAAAGGCGTTGCTCTTGCCAGGGATACCGATGGATAGGCGGTACGTAGGCCTGAGGGTTTCCAGGTCAAACTCCACACTGGCGTTTTCCACGCCCTCATGGTTGTAGGCGTAGGTCTTCAGTTCCGAATAGTGGGTGGTGGCCACGGTATGCACTCCCCGGGTGCGCAGGTAATCCAAGATGGCCGTGGCCAAGGCTGCGCCTTCCGTGGGGTCAGTTCCCGCCCCTAGCTCATCCAGGAGCACCAGGGAATCGTCCTTGAGCTCTTTAAGGATCTGGACTATGGTGCTCATGTGGGAAGAGAAGGTGCTCAAGCTCTGTTCGATGCTCTGTTCATCGCCGATATCGGCGTAGATGCCCTGGAAAACAGGGAGGGTGGAGCCTGGCGCGGCCGGGATGTGCAATCCCGCCTGGGCCATGAGGCAGAACAGGCCCACTGTTTTCAGGGTGACCGTCTTGCCGCCGGTGTTGGGCCCGGTGATCACCAGAACATGAAAATCGCCACCCAGCCAGATGTCAATGGGCACCACTTCCCCGGTGAGCAGAGGATGCCTGCCCTGCTTGATATGGATCCGGCCCTCCCTGTTCAGCACCGGAGCCACGCCATCCACCGCCCGGCTGAAACGGGCTTTGGCGAAAATGCAGTCCAGTTCCGTCACCACCTGGAGGTTGTCCAGAAGAACCTGCGCCTGTTCCCCCACGGCTGAGCTCAACCGCCTTAGGATGCGCTCCACTTCCGCCTGTTCCTCCTGGGCGGCAATGCTCAGCTCATTGTTCAGCTCCACGGCAAAGGCCGGCTCCATGAACAAGGTGGCCCCGCTTCCGGACTGATCGTGGACGATCCCCTGGAATTTGCTGCGGAACTCGCTTTTCACCGGTACCACGTAGCGGCCGCTCCGCACTGTTATGATGGGTTCCTGGAGGACCTTCTGCATAGCCGGCGAATGGATCAGGTTTTCCAGGCGCTCTTTGAGGCGGTTGGCCAGCGTCCGCATTTTGCTGCGGATTCTCCCCAGCTCCGGCGAGGCCCAATCCCGCACCGTGCCATCATGATCTAAACAGCGCTCTATTTCTTCCCGCATGCCCTTGAGGGGCTGCAGCCTCTGGTGGAATTCAGCTAAGGGCCCCTCTTCTTCCGCTAAGTAGCGCTTGAGCTGGCCCACGCAGTAAAGAAGATCAGCCACGGCCAGCAGCTGCAGGGGATCCAAAACGCCCCCCAGGCGGGCCCGGCCCACCACGGCGCGAATATCACTTGCTCCACCGAAGGGGGGCTCTCCGTGCTTCCACAAAAGACGCACCCCTTCAGAGGTCAAGGTGAGGGAACTGACCACCTCGTTGAAATCGGTTGAGGGCTGGAGCTGGCCCATTAACTCCCGGCTCAAGGAAAAACTGGTGCGCTCCGCCACCAGCTCCCGCACTTTCAGCCATTCCAAAACCCTGAGGCTCTTTTCATTCATCCTGTGACACCACCTTACAGCACACCGCGAAAATAGTGGCCCTTCGTGAACTCACCCGGCAGCTCCACCTGCTCTCCCCGCAGCCCGCGCCTGTAGGCCGCCACCACTTGGCCGATCCAAGCTGGGTCTTTGGTGCGACCCTCGATGCGCAGGTAGCTGATGCCGCTGGCCTGCAGCTGCCCGATGTGGCCCAGGAGGGAAAGCTCCCGGGAGTTGAAAATGTGCATCCTGCACCAGCGATCGAACTTGACCGGAAAGACAAAACCTTTCTTGTCCCTGAGCTTGAGCTCTTGGTCCTGGCACTGCCCGCGGCAGCCCTGGTCCCGAAACCAACAGTGCTTGGTAATCATGGATTCTACGGGCCCGTGGGCCACAACCGCCACCTCCACTGGGGCATGCTGGCAGATCCGCTTGATCTCACTCAGCTTCAGCTCTAGGGAGGCGGTAACCAAAGAGGCGCCAGCTTCAGCCAGCTGCCAGGCAGTCCAAGAGTTAAACAGGTTAAAGGACCAGTCGGCGTGCACCGGCAGCCCCGGGAAGCGGTCCCGCAGGCTGCGCCAGGTTCCGAAATTACCCACAAGCACACCGTCAAAGGGCTGGCCCTGCAGCGCTCGCTCCAGCTCAGCCAGCATCTGGTTTTCCGTTATCCTTTCCAGATGGACAAACACCGGGACCTGCGCCTCCCGTCCCAGCTCCCAGGCTGGGGTAAGCTCAGTCAGCCAGTTGGAGTAAGCTCGGCTGTAGACCTGGCCGGAGAAGTAGATGATATCCGCACCGGCTCGCAGAGCCGCTTCCGTGCCAGCCAGATCGGAAACGGTCACCGCGATCTTGAGCTCCCCGGGCTGCCGCCGCATCGGAGCTAGTCCTTGGTGCTGGATTGGCATAGACTCCCTATGCCTATACCCTGCTAAACGCTCCCGCTCCCAAAGCGCGACCAGCTCCCGCCTGGCGCGGTTAAGCTCGCTTACGGGCAGGTGCAGACCTTCCCCCAGCTCCGCCCGGAACTCCACAATCTCCAGGGGATCATTGCCCAAGCGGAGGAGCTTCTCCCGGAGCAGTTCTTCCGTGAACCCGGCGCCCCGGGCAGGCTGCGCGGGGATGCTCCCCCGCAAGTCAGCCTGGACTCCATCCTCGTCCACTAGGGTCAGCTGCAGGCTGTGACCCAGGGCCACCTTGGCCCAGAGCCGGGCCTTCACCTTCCGCAGGGCCCGGGGTGAACTGTAGCTTGCCCTGGCGCTTCCGGTCCGCTGGGCTTTTTGGGGCGGATGATATGTAATGAGGTCAGTGGGCGTCCGGTCCTGGATATAAGCGGTGGTGAAACCCCGGTTGAACACCTCGGCCAGCTCCCCGCGGTCGAAGGGCCGGCCATCCAGGGCCGCCCGGTACGTGCGCACCACAACACCCACGTAATCGGGGCTCTTCAGCCGTCCCTCGATCTTTAAAGAAACGGCACCTGCCTCCTGCAGCTCCTGGAGGTAGTCGATGAGGCAGAGATCCCGCGGCGAAAGCACGTATTCCCCCGGAACCTCCAGGCCCAGGAGCTCATAGGGCTGCCGGCAGGGCTGGGCGCAGCGGCCCCGGTTGCCGCTGCGGCCTCCGATTAAGCTGCTCAGGAGGCACTGCCCCGAGTAGCAGATGCAGAGCGCACCGTGGACGAAAACCTCCAGCTCCAGACTGGTCCGCCGGCTGATCTGGGCAATGTCCGACAGGCCCAGTTCCCGGGCCAAGACGACCCTGCGCAAGCCCAGCTCCTCCGCGGCCTGCACATCTCCCGCATTGTGCAGAGTCATCTGGGTGCTCCCGTGCAGTTCCAAGGCGGGCAGCTCCTCCCGGGCCCGCCTGATCAGCCCCAGATCCTGGACTATGACCGCATCGGCCCCCCAGCGGTAAAGATCCCCAAGGTAGGCCAAAGCATCATCCAGCTCATCGTCGCGCAGCAGGGTGTTTACGGTGACATAGACCTTAACGCCCCGGATGTGGCAGTAGTCCAGGGCTGCCTGCAGTTCTTCCGCGGTAAAATTAGCCGCTGCAGCCCGGGCGCTGTAGGCTTTACCGCCTAGATAGACCGCATCGGCACCGTTTTCCACCGCGGCGCGCAGGGCCTCAAAGGATCCTGCGGGTGCCAATAACTCCACCGAAGTTCCTCCTTAGAACGACGCGAAATATTCATTGATGCCCATCAGCAGCGCCCGCGCCACCTCCAGCCGGTAGGTGGGCTGAGCTAAGCGCGCCGCTTCCTGCGCATTGCTCAAAAAGCCGATTTCCACCAAAGCCGCCGGCATGGTGGTGTTCCGCAGCACGTAGAAATTGCTGCGGCGCACGCCCAAGTCCACCGTATCCAGGTGGCGGGCCAGAGAGCGCTGCAGAGCCTCCGCCAGGGCCAAATCCTGGCTTTTGTAATAGTGAACAGACGTTCCAGAGACGCTGCTGTCGGCATGCCAGTCATTGTGCAGCGAGATGAAGATCTGGCCGCTGCTGCGGTTGGCGGCAGCCACCCGCACCGCCAGCTGGCCGTTCTCCTTTTCCGCATAGACGGTGCCCCAAGCTGGACTTTGGTCGCTGCTCCGGGTCATGATCACCTTGGCCCCGGCCCGTTCCAGCATGCCTTTGAGCTCCCAAGCGACGGCCAGCACGTTTTCAGCCTCGCTGGAGGGACCCACTCCCACTGTTCCCGGGTCGCCTCCGCCATGGCCGGGATCCAAAACGATCACTTTACCCTGCAGATACCGGGGGCCCGAGAGCAATTCCTGGCCACCGGGAGTGCGGGAACCGGTCAAGGTGGAAACCACAAACATCACCAGCATGAGCACTGTTGCCCAGAGGTGAGAATGCAAAACCAGCGTTTTACGCACAGCCTAACCCCCCTGCTAGAAGTCTTTCTAGCCAGGGGCTTTCCTTCCTCTAGGCAAGTTCCGGGGCTTATGGCAGGGAAGCGAAGCTGACCCAAGAAAACCCTGCTCTCGCAGGGTTCCAGCGCTGTTACGCTGAGTTGGCGGCCGGAAAGAGCCACGATGGCCGCTGGAGATCTTCCGGCCAGTAGTGATCTAAGTATTGGTAAACGTAGGGCAGCAGCAGATCGATCTGCTGCAGGACCACCGACTCGCTGAGCATGGCGTTGAGCACCGCGATATCCACGGCACTGGTGGCGATGAGCACAATCAGCACCACCGCCACCACCTTCAGCACCCCGAAAGCCGCTCCCCCCAGGTGATCCAGTATGGAAAAGGGAGTAAAGCTGATGGCCTTGGACCAAACATAGCCGAAGAAGGCTCCCAGCAGGCTGATGCCCAGCAGCAGGGCCACAAAAGAGATGGTCTGCGCCTGCCAAGTGGACAGCTCATAGTTGGCCATGAGCACCATAGCCAGGCTCTGGTAGCTGTGGTAGGCGACGATGATGGCCAGGATAGCCCCCATCAGGCTGAACAGCTCCCGGATGAGACCTTTCTTGAAACCTTTGAGGAGACCCAGGGCTAGGCATACCAAAACCACCAGGTCGATCCACTTCCCGATCATGCCAACCCTCCGCTCACTTGGCTTCTTCCATCAAAGCCAGCAGCTCCTCATGCTCTGCCCTAAGTTTTTCCAGCTCATTGAGGAGGTTGAGGGCGACTAAGATCGCTACCCGGTAACGAGGCAGCAGGGGATTGCTCTTCTGCACTTCTACCATACGTTCATTCACCGAAGCCGCCAGGGCCTTGATGTACTCCTCCGAAGCCTGACCTCTGACGATATGCTCTTCACCGAGGATCTGCACCCGCACCGACTTTACCTCTTGTGCCGTGCTCACGACCTATCCCTCCCCCTTCTCAATTCTACTCCCCTCGGCCATTTCCTCCTAGCGTCTTTCTGCGCCGAACCGCTCCCTCAAGCCCTGCAGACAGCGCTCCATAATGGCATTGATCTCCGCATCGGTGAGGGTGCGGTCACCCTGGAAGCGGAAGGCAAAGGCGACACTCTTCTTCCCAGCGGGGATGGGCGGTCCTGCGTAAACGTCGAAAACGGTGAGCACCTGCAGCAGGTCGCCGGCCAGCTCCCGCAAGGCAGCCAGCATTTCGCCAACGGGCTGCCCAGCATCGACCACCACCGCCAAATCCCGATCCACCGCGGGAAAGCGCGGCAGCGGCTTGAAGTAGGGTGTCTGCTTGAAGAGGGGCAGAAGCTCCTCCAGGCGGAACTCGGCAGCATAGGCCCTGCCCGGGACCTTGTAGTTGCGCAGAACTTGGGGATGGAGCTCGCCGAAAACGCCGATCGCGCTCCCTGCGTAGTGCAGGCTCATCTGGCGGCCGGGATGGAAGGAAGGATCCGTTCCCCTGCTCCAATCCAACTCACTCCAGGGCAGGAGCAGCTCCACCAGGCCCTTGAGGTCGTAAAAGTCAAACTCCCCATCGTCCATGGCCCAGTTTACGGCGGTGCGGCGGCCCCACAAGATCAAACCTAGCCGCAGTTCCTCCCTGGGCTGCTGAACCAAGGGCATTTCCGGCAGGTAGACAGCACCGATCTCAAAGAGGGCGGCCCGCTCCTGCTGCCGGCTGGCATTGAGGCCCACCGCTTCCAAAAGCCCGGGCAAAAGGCTCAGGCGCAGCACCGATAAATCTTCAGAAATGGGGTTCTGCAGCCGGATCATGGGCTCCTCCGCCCGCTGTAGGCGCTGGTAACAGTCGGGCCGCCCGAAGCTGTAGCTCAGGGCTTCCTGGAGACCAGCCCCCACCAAGACTTCCCGGAGATGCGCGACCAGGGCCAAACGCTGGCTCTGCCCCCCTGAGCTGGCTCGGTCCGGAGGCAGGGTGCTAGGAATATTTTCCAGCCCCCAGATGCGCACAACCTCTTCCACCAGGTCAGCCGGGAGCTCCACGTCGCGGCGGTGGGAAGGGACAGTTACCCTCAACAGATCAGGAGAAGGCTCCTCAATGCCAAACTCCAGAGAGCGCAAGATGCGGATAACATCCTGCCGGGGAACGGCGGTACCCAGCAGCCGCTCCACCTCCCTGAGCTCAAAGTCGATGACGGTCCGTTGGCCGTCAGCGGCATCCACATCAATGTGCCCGGCATAGATCTGGGCACCGGCCAGCCGCTGCAGAAGGTGCAGCGCCCTTCTGCTGGCCAAGATGGTTCCCTGGGGATCGATCCCCTTCTCGAAGCGGCTGGAGGACTCGGAGCTCAAACCTAAAGCCCGGGAGGTCCTGCGCACACTCAAGGGAGAAAAGTTGGCACTTTCCAGCAAAATGGTGGTGGTCTGGTCCGTTACCTCACTATCCTCACCGCCCATGATGCCAGCTATGCACTTGGGGGAGTGGGCATCGCAGATCACCAGCATTTCCGGGGTCAGCGCGCGCCTTTCGCCGTCCAGCGTCACGATCTCCTCCCCGGGCCGGGCGGTGCGGATCACCAGCCGCCCGTCCGCCAGTCGGGCGAAGTCAAAGGCGTGGAGGGGCTGGCCCGTCTCCAGCATCACGTAGTTGGTAATATCCACCACGTTGTTGATGGGCCGCATGCCCGCGGCCAGGAGACGCAGCTGCATCCAGAGGGGGGACTTGCCGATGCGTACCCCTTCCAGGAGGGCCGCGGTGTAGCGGGGACAGCGCTCCTGATCTTCCACCGTGACGCTGGTGCGCTCCGTGATGGGGACAGCCAACTCCTCATAGTCCAAGGCAGGCAGGCGCAGCTGGTTCCCTGTCAAGGCCGCGATCTCCCGGGCGATGCCGATGACGCTCATACAGTCGGGCCGGTTGGCATAGACCGAAACATCCAGGATCACATCGTCCAGTCCCAGAGCTTCCACCAGGGGCTGGCCGGGGGTAAGCTCAGGGGGCAGCACCCAGATGCCCGCGTGATCGTCACTGATGCCAAGTTCAGCCTGGGAGCAGATCATGCCCTGGGAGAGCACGCCCCGGATTTCCGTGGGTCTGATGGCCAGTCCCCCCGGCAGCACTGCTCCTTCCAAGGCCACGGGCACCGTCTGCCCAGCACCCACATTTGGGGCACCGCAGATGATGGAATAGGCGCCCTGTGCGCCCACGTCAACGGAGCACACCTTGAGGTTTTCTGCCCCGGGATGGTCTTGGACTTCCTGGACGAAGCCAACATAGACCCGCTCCAGATCGGGGGCCAGCGGCGTAATCTCTTCCACCTCTAGGCCGGCCATGGTCAGCCTTTCCGCCAACTCCGCCGGTTCCCAGGGAATCTCAACGTAATCCTGCAGCCATCTATAACTTACTAACATAGAAGTCCCCCCTGACTGCCGAACTGCGCTAGAAAACGTACATCGTTTTCGAAAAAGAGCCTAATGTCATTGACCCCGTATTTGAGCATGGCGATGCGTTCAACGCCCATGCCAAAAGCAAATCCACTTACCTCCTGGGGATCATAACCTACTCCCTTCAAAACCCTTGGATCCACCATTCCAGACCCGAGGATCTCCAGCCAGCCGGTGTCCTTGCACACCCGGCAGCCGGCTCCCCGGCAGATGATGCAGGAGACGTCCACCTCCGCACTGGGTTCTGTGAACGGGAAGTAGCTGGGGCGCAGGCGGATCTTGATGTCCGGTCCGAACATCCGCCGGGCAAAGAGCTCCAGGGTGCCCTTGAGATCGGCGAAGGTGATCCCCCGATCCACCACCAACCCCTCGATTTGATGGAACATGGGCGAATGGGTGATATCCGAATCGGCCCGGTACACCTTACCCGGGGCTAAGATGCGGATCGGGGGCTGCCTCTTCTCCATAACCCGGACCTGCACGGGAGAAGTTTGGCTCCGCAGAAGCAGCTCCTCCGTGATGAAAAAGGTGTCCTGCATATCCCGGGCGGGATGGTCCGGCGGGATATTGAGGGCTTCGAAGTTGTAGTAATCCCATTCCACTTCGGGCCCTTCCACAACCTCATAGCCCATGTACATGAAGATGGCCTTGGTCTCCTCAATGATGCGGGTTATGGGATGCACACTGCCCCGGGCAATGGTCCGTCCCGGCAGGGTCACATCAATGGTTTCCGCCTGCAGCCTGCGCTCTTCCTCCTCCCGGAAGAGCTGTTCCTCCCGCTGGTTCCAAGCGGCTTCCAGCTCATCCCGGAGTTCATTCACCAGCCGGCCGAATTTGGGCCGCTCTTCCGGCGGCAGCTGGCCGGTGCTGCGCAAAAGCAGCGTCAGTTCGCCCTTTTTGCCCAGGAACTTCACCCGCGCCTGCTCCAGCTCCTTGACACTGGCCGCCTGGGCACAGGCCGCCAAGGCACTCTTTCTAATCTCTTCCACTCTGTTCAACACTGCCACAACCTCCCTACACTGCACATTCGCCAGACAATGCTGCCGATAAAAAAAGACTTCTCACATCCCGCCAAGGGACGCAAGAAGTACGCGGTACCACCCTAGTTGGCCGCTTTTCAGCTGGCCCACTCAAATCCTGTAACGGAGGAATCCGGCTGGACCTACTGCTACTTCAGTCCGCAGCTTAGGAGCGAATTCAACCCACTTCCCATCCAGGAAGACTCGCAGCCTCTGGTCTTCCCTCTCTGTGGAGTCCATGGGTTTACTGGCCTCCCTCATCGCCTTTATCTATCAATGGAGCAAACCTTTGTTATACGCCAGGAGCTGTCTGTACAAAAGATACGCACTTACTGACCCTGTGGTTCGGAACATCTGCCACACAACCTGAGGTGTTAGCTTCACCAGTGACCCTCCCCACGCGCTTAGTAAGACATCGCTATTATAGCACAGAATCAGCCGAGGAACAACGGTGTTGGCGCAGGATCTCGTAAAGCAGCACCCCCGCTGCCACGGAAGCATTGAGCGACTCCACGGGCCCCACCAGGGGAATGCGTACCACCAGGTCTGCCCGCTGGCGGAAGCTGGGGTGCACGCCCCGGGCCTCATTGCCGATCACTACTGCCAAATTCTGGGGATAGGCCACCTGCCAAAAATCCTCCGCCTGCTCCAGGTCGGCTGCCACCAGGGCTGCTCCAGTCTTTTCCAAGAACGCCAACACCTCCTGCCGCTCCACAGGCCAGTTGGGCAGCTGAAAAATGGCTCCCATGCTGGCCCGCAGCACTTTGGGACTGTAGAGGTCCACAGAACCTTTCACCACAAACAAGCCCTGCACCCCCGCGCCCAGCGCGGTGCGCAGCAGGGCACCCATGTTTCCAGGATCCTGGATCTCATCGGCGATGACCAAAACTCCTGGGGCCGGCTGCGGCCAGCTGGGCTTGCGGGCTACGGCGACGACTCCCTGGGCCTGAACTGTGTCGGTGAGTTCCACCAGCACCCCTTCGCTGCAGGCAAAAAGCTGCACGCCCCGGGCCTCAGCGCGGCTAACCAGGACCTGCCCCCGGGGTGAAGCCAAGAGGCGCTCGGTGAAAAAGAGCTGTTCCACCGCGCCGGCGGCCAGGGCCTCCTCCACCAGGCGTACGCCTTCCACCAAAAACAGTCCCCGCTGTTCCCGGTATTTTCTCTGCCCCAGTTTCTTCGCTTCCCGAATCCGCTCATTCTGCCTGCTTACAATCTTCCCCCGTTCGGTCATATCCGCCTCCAGATAAAAAGACCGGGAGGTTAACCCACCCGGAATGCTTTTTCAAGCTACTGTTTAGCAATGGCCACCAGCTCGGCGAACGCGTCCTGATCGTGCACAGCCAGATCAGCAAGGACTTTGCGGTTCACTGCCACACCGTTTCTTTTAAGACCGGAGATGAACGTGCTGTAGGACATGCCGTTCATGCGGGCAGCTGCGTTGATCCGGGCGATCCACAATCTGCGGAAATCACGCTTTTTCGCCTTGCGATCACGGTAGGCATAGTTGCCGGACTTCATGACCGCCTGCTTAGCTACGCGGTATTTCTTGCTCTTATCACCATAATAGCCCTTGGCAAGCTTCAGGACTCTCTTGCGCCGCTGACGAGTGGCGGGACCACCTTTTACTCTAGGCATTGCTCTTTCCTCCTAATTAGACATCTATTTATACGGCAGAAGCTCTTGTACGCGCTTGGCGTCGGGCTGGCTCGCCACCATGGCAATTCTCAGTTGGCGTTTGCGCTTCGAGGACTTTTTCCCCAGCTTGTGTCTTCTGTTGGAACTGTTCTTGACAATCTTGCCTGTACCGGTCACTTTAAACCTCTTGGCTGCACCCCGGTGGGTCTTCATCTTCGGCACCCTGCACACCTCCTAATTATCTACTTCGACGTTTTCTGCCTTCTTCTTCTCCGTTTTTTGGCCATCGGTTCTAGGGGCTAGTACCGCGATCATCTGCCTACCTTCCAACTTGGGCGGGCGTTCAACAACGGCTATTTCCCGAAGCTGAGCAGCTAAATTCTCCAGTTTCGTCTTGGCCAGGTCCGCGTGGACGATCTCCCTGCCCCGGAAGCGAACCGCGACTTTCACCTTGTCGCCTGCCTTCAAAAACCGATCGGCTGCCCGCAGCTTCACTTCAAAATCGTGTTCGTCGATCTTGGGGCTCATGCGGATTTCCTTGACGTTGACAATCTTCTGCTTCTTCTTGGCAGCCTTATCACGCTTGCTCTGCTCATAGCGGTGCTTGCCATAATCCATAATGCGGCATACGGGAGGCCGGGCGTTTGGCGCCACTTCAACCAGGTCCAAACCCCTGTCCGCCGCAATATTCAGGGCCTCGCGCACACTCATGATCCCCAACTGTTCGCCGTTGGTATCGACAACACGCACCTCGCGAGCTCGAATCCCTTCGTTCACTCTTAGATCTTTGCTAATGGTGTCACCCCTCCAGTCTCATAGATGCAAAAAACGGATGGCTCCTGCCACCCGTACTCCCCACATTGTAGAGCTACATTCTCGCGGAAAAAACTCTCTTGAGGGTCTTAACCTTGAAGACACGTAGTCACAAGGTGAGAAGCGGTGGCTTCTGCTTAACTAACGGTTGAAGTATAACATAGTATTGTACTACCCGTCAAGAATTGGTACGAGAAAAAAGCAAAGGATCCAGGGATTGGGGCTGCAGCACCCCCCGGAAGAGATCACCCCGCGCCTGCACCCACTGGGGGACCGTCTTGATGGTGAAGTCCTCCGGCCGACACCATTCGAGATCAGACCAGCTCACAGGCGTGGATACCGTGGCGTAGGGTGTTGGCCGGGGGCTGTACACTCCCACCATGGTCTTACCGGGGCTGTTCTGCAGGTAATCCACATAGACACCCTGCCGCTTTTTCACCAGCCGCTCCAGGGTGATCTTCTCCGGATAGCGGCTCTTGAGGGCGACACCGATCTGGCGTACCAATTCCGAACTGAACTCGAAACTCGTCTCCGCCAAAGGCAAGTAGATGTGGATGCCCGTGGCTCCAGAGAGCTTGGGATAGCCCCTCAGACCAAGCTCTTCCAGGAGCTCCCGGGTAAACCTGGCCACCTCCACCGCGGCCTCAAATCCCAAGGGTGCGGTGGGATCCAGGTCGATAATAGCATAGCTGGGCACTTCTGGTCTAGTGGCCAAATAAGTTGATGGGTGAACCTCGAGGGCGCCGGAGTTGGCCAGCCAGATAATGGTGGCCAGGTCGTTAGCCACCACATAGCTCACCTCACCGATGGAGCAGACCTCAACCCAGGGCGGCGCCCCTGGGGGTACGTTCTTTTGGTAAAAGGAGCTGCCCTCCACCCCGTGGGGATAGCGGGTCACAGTCAGGGCCCGCCCCTGCCAGTGGGGCTGCAGATAGGGGTAGAGGCTGGCGTAATAACTGAGCAGATCCGCTTTGGTCAGCCCAGCCTTGGGCCAGAGCACCTTGTCCAGATTGGAAAGCACCACCTCTTTACCGGCGATCTGCACCACCTGACGGGAGTTCACAGCTGGTCACCTGTCCATTGGCATTCCTGCGGCCTTTTATCAAAGCGGAAGCGGAGAAACACCGGATGCCTCAGGCGCTTTTGAGCGGTGAGTTCCAAATACTCCACTTCCGCCACTAAATGGGGCTGAAACCAAACCCAAGAACCATCAGCAGGGGGAGGATTATCCACCGGGGGACGGTCCGTGTGCAGGAGGATTGAGGCTTGCTCCAGGAACTCCCGCTCCCGCAAACCGAGTCCGCTGCCGCAGCTGCCCAGATAAACCAGCCTGTCATCTGGGCAAAAGAGTCCCAGAGCCAAAGAACGCACCTGCCTACCCCGGAGCCGCAGCCCCACCACCACCGCGTCCAGAGTGCGCAGGATCTTGTGCTTGCGCCACCAGGGCGAGCGTTCCCCAGGGAGATAGGGGGACTGCCTGTGTTTGGAAATGATCCCCTCCCAACCGTGCTCCCGGGCACGCCGGAGGTTTTCCCCCAGGCTTCCCGGCAAAAGGGGTGAAAGCAGCAGTGGGCCCGCGCTCTCCACCAGTTCCTCCAAAAGCGCCCGGCGCCGCTGCCAAGGCTGGGGGCAGAGGTTTTCCCCCGCCAAGAAGAGCAGGTCAAAGGCAACATAGCAGATCATCCGGGCGGAACCGCTCTTCAGCAGGGAAAAATCCGCTTCTCCCCCGGGACGGAAAGCGACGATCTCACCATCGAGCACTGCCTGCCACTCTTTTTGCCCGAGGAAGCTGGCGATCTGGGGAAAGCGCCGGTTGAGGCTGTGCCCTCCCCGGCTTTCCAGAAGCACCTTACCCCCCTGGAGATAGGCCAGGGCGCGAAAGCCGTCCCACTTGATCTCGTGGATAAACCCCTCCTCCTCCCCCAGGGGTTCCTGCACCGGCAGCATGGGCCTAAACTCCCCCGGCTTCAATGGCGCACCTCGGGAGTATCCTTAGCCTGCTGCGCCTGGAGGGAGGCCTGTAGGGCAGCCAGCAGGTCCAAGGTGGGCCGGTCAGCTGCCGCAGGTTCCACCAGCACAACTTCCCGGCCCCGGATCTTGGCCTCGATGAGCTCCTGCAGCCCCAGGCGCCGTTCATCCTGGTAGTGTTCGGGCTGGAAGGGCTCGGTGAGACTCTCGATCAAGGATAAGGCCATCTGCAGCTCCCGTTCCTGTACAGGGACCCGGGCGGGCGCGAGCCTAGTGTGATCCCTGATTTCATCTGGGTAAAAGATGGTTTCCAAGGCCAACAGGGAACGATAGACCCGCACCACCGCCAGGGACGATTTGGAGCGGATGGTCATCTTGGCCACGGCGATCTTGCCCGAGCGGGCCAGGGCTTCCTGGAGCAGGGCATAGGCCTTCCCCCCTGTTTCCCCCGGTTCCAGGTAGTAAGTCTTGTCGTAGTAGATGGGGTCGATTTCCTCCAGCTCCACAAAGCGCAGAATGTCTATGGTGCGGGAGCTTTTCTCGGCGAAGCTTTCCAGTTCTTCGTCCTCGAAAATGACATAGCGTCCCGTTTCATACTGATAACCCCGGACGATTTCGCTGCTGTCCACCGCCCGTTCGCAGCTTGGGCACACCTTCTCGTATCTGATGGGGGTGTGGCAGAGGCTGTGCAGCTGGTTGAAGCGGATATCTTTATGCTCGGTGGCCGTGTACATCTTCACCGGAATATTCACCAGTCCAAAAGACAGGGAACCCTTCCACATGCTCCGCATGGGCCCACCTCTTTTTTGCTTTAGTTTGATTGTTCTCCAGCTAAATTACCCTTGCAAATCCGAACAAATGTGGTATCCTAGTGAGGGAAACATTGACAAGGCGCGGCTGCTTTGGCAACTAGAATTACTGTACGAGGAGAGAGAAAAGTAAATGTCACGTTACACAGGACCAACGTGGAAGGTAAGTCGACGTTTGGGCTTTTCCCTAAGCGAAACAGGGAAAGAGCTCCGCAAGCGCCCATATCCACCTGGGCAGCATGGTCAAGGCCGCCGCAAACAGAGCAACTACGGGCGGCAGCTCCAGGAAAAGCAGAAACTGCGCTTCCTGTATGGCTTGAGCGAAAAGCAGTTTAGCAACCTCTTCGGCAAAGCCGCCAAGATGCCGGGCATTACCGGTGAGAACTTCATGATTCTTCTGGAATCCCGGTTGGATAATCTCGTGTACCGCCTGGGGTTTGCCCGCACCAGAAGGGGAGCCCGGCAGCTGGTCACCCACGGCCACATCACCGTCAATGGGAAGAAAGTTGATATCCCCAGCTACCATGTGAATGTGGGCGATGTGATCGGATTGCGGGAAAAGAGCCGCAACCTGCAGGTTGTGGAGGAAGCTCTTTCGGTACGCCCCAGCGTGCCAGAGTACCTGAGCTACGATGAGAATTCCCGCACAGGAACCTACGTACGGCTGCCCAAGAGAGAAGAACTGAACCAAGACATCAACGAAGCAGAAATCGTAGAGTTTTACTCCAGGTAAGACAGGCAGAGACCCCGCAGCAGGCGGGGTCTCTTTGCGTAAGAAAAAAAACGGCCCAGCCGCTCTCACGGTGTGCCATTTCTTGCTGAGTTATTTACCGCAGGCCTTGCATACTTTGAGATCCCCTTTTTCCCAAAGCAGCTTCACTCCGGTCTTTCCACACGAGGGGCAAGTCCCTCTCCAGCCTGGACCTTTAACGTTCTTACCTCTTTTTGCTTTGGCCACGAACCAGTTACCCCCCTTTTCCTCACTGCATTAAAGTGGAGGCGGCACCCAGATTCGAACTGGGGATGGGGCTTTTGCAGAGCCCTGCCTTACCACTTGGCTATGCCGCCTCAGCCATTAAAATCTTATCACCTTTGACCGCTCCTGTCAAGGATCCACAGGCCCGCATCCGCTTCGCCCAAGGTACGAAAACTTATTTTCCCGCGCGTATAATTTCCCCCATCCCGCTCCAAACTACAAGCGAGGGTGAGGACCCAGCTCAGCGAACCAAAGGGAGACGGCTGAACCGTAGACTGGAAAGCGGAAAATTCGGCTAAGCCCTCGCGTCCCCCTTTGGCTGACCAACCACAACCACAATGAAACGCTAGTATTGGACCACCGCTGGGCAAGTCCGCGGCCCCGTTTTCCCGGTTTACGCGAAAAAGAGGAGCAGCTCTGCTCCTCTTTGCCTTTTCCAGCCTCAGTTTTTCGCTCCGCTGGTTCCGTTCTTGGGCAGGACCAGGTTGAGGATGATACCCACCACTGCAGCCAGGGCCATGCCGTGCAGTTTGACCTCGCCCAAGCCCAGCTGAGCTCCGCCGATACCCAGCACCAAAATGACGGAAGAGATGATCAGATTACGCTTGTCGCCGTAGTCAATACCCGCTTCCACCAGGGTTCTCATGCCCGAAGCGGCAATCACGCCAAACAGGACCACTGATACTCCGCCCATGACGGCAGAGGGAATGGTGGAAATTAGGGCACCGAACTTCTGGATGAAGGACATGGCCACAGCCAGCCCCGCCGCGACAGCGATAACCGAAACCTGGTGCACACCTGTGATGGCCAGAACGCCCACATTCTCCCCGTAGGTGGTGTTGGGCGGGCCGCCCACCAAGCCAGCCCAGGTTGTAGCTAACCCATCTCCCAGAAGGGTGCGGTGCAGACCCGGGTCTTTGTAGAACTGTTTACCGGTGATCCTACTCAGTACCAGCACATCGCCTAGGTGCTCGGTAATGGTCACCAACGACACGGGCAGGACCATGGCGATGGCCGCCCAGTTGAACTTGGGCACCATGAACTTGGGCAGGCCGATCCAGGCCGCTTCCACCACGGGGCTGAAATCCACCACGCCGTTGAGCAGGGCAAAGATGTAGCCAGCGATGATGCCGATGAGGATGGGAACCACAGCGAAAAAGCCTTTGAAGAACATGGTACCCAGCACCGTCACGATGATAGTGAAAAGAGCAACGCGTACATCAGGATTGGCCAGAGACCCGCCGCCGGTAAGGCCCGCCATCTCCACCGCAGTGCCCGCCAGACCAAGACCGATCACCATGATCACTGAGCCGATAACAACTGGAGGCAGCACCCTATCAATCCAATCCGTCCCGATGCGGGCTACAAGTAGGGCCACCACTGCGTACACCAATCCCACTGCCACTCCCCCGCCCAGGGCGTATTGGGGGCCCCAGATGGAAGCGATGCTGATGATGGGCGCGATAAAGGCAAAGGATGAGCCTAAGTAGGCCGGTACTTTGCCCTGGGTAATGAGGATGAATAGCAGTGTACCGCTGCCGGAGGTAAATAACGCCACAGCCGGATCAAAACCTGTCAACAGGGGAACCAGAACTGTAGCGCCAAACATGGCGAACAAATGCTGAAAGCCTAGGGCCAGATGCTGCCCCACACCCAACTGCCGCTGCCCAACTACCGTTTTCATTAGTTAAACTCCTCCTTTTAAGTCTCACTGGACTTGCTTAAAGGTTAGTCTCTCTCCAAAATCAGCACACGTTCATCTTGATCCGTTTCCCTGAGCCGCACCGCGATCACTTCCTTAGCGGAGGTGGGCACGTTCTTGCCCACATAGTCGGCCCTGATGGGCAACTCTCGGTGGCCCCGGTCAACCAAGACCGCCAGCTGCACCCTGGCCGGACGGCCCAGGTCCATGATGGCATCCAGGGCTGCCCGGGCAGTCCTGCCGGTAAACAGCACATCATCCACCAGCACCACAGTCCTGCCCTCCACGCTCACCGGCATGGAAGTGTGGCTGACGATGGGCTGTTCCGCCACGGAGCTGAGGTCATCGCGGTAAAGGGTGATATCCAAAACGCCTACCGGCACTTGTACGCCCTCAATCCGCTCAATCACCTTGGCCAGCCGCTGGGCCAGGGGAACCCCTCTGGTGCGGATGCCCACCAAAAGCACTCCGTCGGTGCCGCGATTGCGCTCCACAATTTCGTGACCGATCCTGGTTAAGGCCCGCCTGATTTGTTCCCCGTCGAGAATCTGGGCTTTTTCCCGGAGAATACTCTCACCTCCCCATAAAAAAATGCTGCTTCCACGCACAGTCCGCGGGCAAGAAGCAGCCTACTTCCGTATCCCTTCCTTGCCAGCCTCTCTGTGCTCGCTTAAAGGAACTAAGCTTTTTCTCCACTCTACACCAAGAAACAGGGCTTGTCAATCAATTTGTCGCGCCTTGGCCACAATCTCCCAAAACTCGGGTCCCGGGTCCGAGCTGAACTCCAGAAGCTGGCCGTCGGGGTGCTGAAAGGCCAGGTAGCAGGCATGGAGCAATTGGCTCGTGGCACCCAAGTTGCCTGATTTGTAACCATAGACCGGATCCCCCACGATGGGATGGTGGATGCTGGCTAGATGCACCCGGATCTGGTGCGTACGCCCGGTGATCAGCTCCAATCTCAGCAGAGTGTATTTCCTAAACCGCTCCTGGACAGTGAACACCGTCTGGGCCGGGCGGCCCGTTTCCACCACCGCCATTTTCTTGCGGTTTTTCGGATGGCGCCCAATGGGCTTGTCGATCAGGCCTTCATCCTCCCGCACCGCGCCGTGGACCAAAGCCAGGTAGTGCTTGTCCATCAAACGGTTCTTGAGCAGGTGGGCCAGGTGGGCGTGGCAGCGGTCTGTCTTGGCCACCACCAAAAGCCCGCTGGTGTCTTTGTCCAGCCTATGCACTAGGCCCGGCCGTTCGGGACCGCCCCCTTCCGCCAGATCAGCAAAGTGGTAGAGCAGAGCGTGGACCAGCGTCTCGCTGACATTGCCCGCGCCGGGATGCACCACTAGACCCTTGGGCTTGTTGATCACCGCGAGTTCCTCATCTTCATAGATGATCTCCAGGGGTATCGGCTGCGGCTCCAAACTGGGCTCCGGCTCCATTGGTAGGGTTACCCGGATCTCATCGCCCGCGCGGAGTTTGTAGCCCGCCTTCACCAATGCTTCATTCACCAGCACCAGCCCGTCGTCGATCAAACGCTTCACCTGGGAGCGGCTGAGCTCCAGGCGCTCACTGAGGTACACATCCAAACGGCCGCCCGAGTCTTCAGTTACGGTCAACACGCGCCTTTCAGCGGGTTTGGGGGTCATGAACCAAAACCTCCCAAAACAGCAGGGCTACACCCAGCACAATGGCCACATCGGCCACGTTGAACACGAAGATGCGGATGTCCAAAAAATCAATCACCGCTCCCCAGCGCAGCCGATCCAAGAGATTGCCCAAAGCCCCCACAACGCTGATCACCACGCCCCAGCGCACAAAGGCGCTTTTCGCTTTCAGCTTCTTCCAGTGCATCAAGACCAAGGACAGGCAGACCAGGGCAACGAGGGAAAGCACAGCCACTCTCCCCTGAAAAAGCCCGAAGGCCGCCCCCCGATTCTGCACATAGGTGAGGTAGAAGATGGGTGGAATGATGGGAATGCTTTCCCCATCGTGCATGTTGGCCATAACCAAATGTTTAGAAACTCGGTCAGCGAGCAGAATCAAGCCCGCCGCAAGTGCATAACTCAACGGCTAAAGCCCCTTCCCCTATTCTCTGCCGATATTATTCTGTATCTGGGAAGGAATTCCCTGCCTGCTGCTGGAGGTGCCGAATTCAGCCACCTCTTCCCAGGCCGCATCGCGGTCAAAGGCGTAATCCAACCTCCCCCGCAAACCAGCCTCGGGGGGCCTGCGCAGCGCTTCCTCCTCCACGGGGCGCGCCGTTTGTTCCTCCGTTTCCCGCTCCTTCTTGCACTGCACGCAAAGGACAGTCCGGGGCAGGGCCAGAAGCCGCTCCTCGGGAATGGGCTGGCCGCAGCTTTGGCAGATCCCGTAACTTCCCTTGCGTATGGCCTCTTGAGCCTCGGCGACCTCCGCGAGCTGTTTGCGAGCGGCCTGGAGCAAACCCAGGTCCTTACTGCGCTCGTACATCTGGGAGCCGTAGTCGGCGGGATGGTTGTCATAGGCGGAAAGTTCCCGATCCGCCTCATCCGCGGGTGTCTCCAGACCCCCAGGTCCGGTGAGCCGCTCCACCACCGCCAGCAGCTCTTCCTTTTCTTGTTCCAGCAGTTTCTGCAGTTCCTGTAAACGTCCTTGGTTGATCATACCTAATGCCTCCGGGCCAGTTCGTTTTGGACGATGCGGGTGATTTCGGCGATGAACTCCCCCACCACAGGCAGATTCCAGGAAGCCAGTTTACCCAATCCATAAAGGAAGAAAGCGCCCACCACCGTAAAGCCTATGGCCAGTCCGAATCCCCGGGCGATGCCCGCCAGGAAATTGAGGTAGAGCAGGCGCCGGGGCTTGCGGTAAAGCTCGATGTACTCGGCTATGCTTGCCTTTTCCAAGGCTAGGGCCAGGTGCTCCAATCTGGTCAGGAGTGTCTGAATCAAACCTGGACTGATCCTCTCTCCCACTTCATCCACCCTTTCGCCCTTAGAGTATGCAAAACCCCCATCCGTATTCCCTACGGATGGGGGTCAACATACAGCCTGTTAGCCTTGGACCACCTCTAGGCAGCGCCGGCAGATGCCGGGATGCTCCGGATCCGAACTGAGCTCGGCGAAGTACTTCCAGCAGCGCTGGCATTTTTCGCCTTCCGCCCGGAACACATCCACCGCCAGTCCCGGTTCGCTGTAGAGGGTCTGCCCCGCCTCTTCCCAAGGCTTCACTTCCACCTGGGAAACGATGAACAGCAGGCGCAGGTCCGGGGCAAAGGCCTCAAGGACATCCCTTTTGGCCTGGTCCGCGTAGAGCACCAAGCGGGCTTCGTTGGCTCCGCCAATCACCTTAGCGGTGCGGGCCAGCTCCAAACCCTTGGCCACGATGCGCCTGATCTCCAGGAACTCGTCCCAGCGGCGTTCCAGCTCTTCATCCCAGTACTCGGCGGGCAGCTCCTGCCAGGTGGAAAAATGCACGCTCTTCTCCGGCCGCACCTGTTCGGGCAGGTAGCCCCAGATCTCTTCGGCAGTAAAGACCAGGATCGGGGCGATGAGCTGGGCCAGTTCCTTGATGATGGCCAGGAAGGCCGTCTGCGCGGAGCGGCGCTCCCTGCTGTCCGGAGCATCGCAGTAAAGGCGATCCTTCAGCACATCGAGGTAGAACCCGCCCAGATCCACCGCACAGAACTGGTGCACAGCGTGGTACACGATGTGGAAATCGTAAGCGGCATAGGCCTTCCGCACTCTCTTGCTGAGCTTGGACAGCTGCATCAATGCCCAGCGATCAAGCTCTTCCATCTCCCCGTAGGGAACGCTGTGTACCGCCGGGTCGAAATCGTGCAGGTTGCCCAGGATAAAGCGGGCGGTGTTGCGGATCCGCCGGTAGACATCGGACAGCTGTTTGAGGATATCTGGGGAGATGCGGATATCGCCCCGGAAATCGGCGGAGGAAACCCACAGCCGCAAAATATCTGCGCCGTACTGCTCCCAGACTTCTTCCGGAGCAATGACGTTGCCCAAGGACTTGGACATCTTATACCCTTCCCCATCCACCACCATACCGTGGGTGAGCACAGACCGGTAGGGAGCCTGGCCCTTGGTGGCCACCGCCACAGACAGGGAGGACTGGAACCAGCCCCGGTGCTGATCGCTGCCCTCTAAATAGAGGTCAGCGGGCCAGGACAGCCCGTCCCTGGAAGTGAGCACCGCCCAGTGGGAGACGCCGGAGTCAAACCACACATCCATGGTATCCGTCTCTTTTTCGAAGCTGGTGCCGCCGCAGGCCGGGCAGGTAAAGCCCGGAGGCAGAAGCTCCTGGGCGGACTTCTCAAACCAGGCGTTGGAGCCCTCTTGGCTGAAGATCTCCGCCACATGGTCCACAGTCTCCCGGGAGGCAATGGTCTCTCCACAGGCACAGTAAAAGACGGGGATGGGCACACCCCAAACCCTCTGCCGGGAGATGCACCAATCGCCGCGCTCGGCTACCATGCCTCTGATGCGGTCAATGCCCCAACTGGGAATCCACTGGACTCCGTCAATGGCCTGGAGCATGGCCTCCCGGAACTGCTCGATGGAGATGAACCACTGATCAGTAGCACGGTAGATCACCGGTTCCTTACAGCGCCAGCAGTGGGGATAGGCGTGATCCACAAAATCCAGTTTCAAAAGGTCCCCTGAGCGCTCCAGATCACCGGTGACCGCCCGGTTGCCCTCGTCCAGCGTTAAGCCGGCGTAGGGCCCCGCCTCTTCCGTAAACCGTCCCTCGGCATCCACCGGCGAGAGTACGGGCAGATCATATTCCAACCCAACCAGGTAGTCTTCGTGGCCGTGCCCCGGCGCCGTATGCACACAGCCGGTACCGGCTTCCAAGGTCACATGACCGCCCAGGATGACCAGGGAATCCCGCTCCAAGAGGGGATGGCGGCACACAACGCCCTCCAGCTCTACACCCTTAAACTCGCCCACCACTGCCTGGGCTTCCAGGCCCAGCTCCTCCAGGACGCCCTTGGCCAGTTCTTTGGCCATGAGCAGCTTTCCCCGCTCGGTCTGCACCAAGACGTATTCAAATTGGGGATGCAGGGCAATGGCTAAGTTCGCCGGTATGGTCCAGGGCGTGGTGGTCCAGATCACGATGTAGGTATCTTCTTCAGGGAGAAGACCCCTGCCATCCCGCACCGGGAAACGCACATAGATGCTGGGGGAGCGGTGGTCGTGATACTCAATCTCCGCCTCGGCCAGGGCAGTCTGGCAGTCTGCACACCAGTACACAGGCTTTTTGGCTTTGTAGACATAACCCTTTTCCACCATGTCCCCGAACAAGCGGATCTGGGTGGCCTCATAGTGGGGATGCATGGTGATGTAGGGGTCGGCCCACTCTCCCCAGACCCCCAGGCGCCTAAACTGGCTGCGCTGGTTATCGATCTGCTCCAGGGCATAGGCGGCGCAGTGCTTCCGAAACTCAGAGACGGACATCCCTTCCCGCTTTTTCCCCAGGGCCCTGACCACATGCAGCTCAATGGGCAAGCCGTGGGTGTCCCAGCCGGGAACATAGGGGCACTGATAGCCGGCCAAAGAGCGGGAGCGAATGACGATATCCTTCAGCACTTTATTCAGCGCCGTGCCGATATGGATGTTACCGTTGGCGTACGGAGGGCCATCGTGCAGAATGAACGTGGGCCTGTTCTGGGCCCTGCCCAGCTCCTGCAGCTGGCCGTAATAATCCTCAGCGTCCCACTTCTCCAGCATGGCAGGTTCCCGCTGGGGCAGATTCCCCCGCATAGGAAAGTCTGTCACAGGCAGCTGTAACGTGTGTTGATATGCCGATCCTTTTTCCATAGCTACTCCTCCCCTGTACCATAAAAAAACCGCCCCGGAAAGGGACGGAAATGACCGCGGTACCACCCTAGTTAAGACGCCGGTACACCAAGCGCCTTCACTCTGCGGGTATAACGGTACCACCGGCTCAGCCTACTTCGAGGTTCAGCTGGCAACTCCCGGGTGATCTTCCTTAGCTGTTCCTGGCATCCGCTCGCACCTGCCCGGACTCTCTGCAGCCACTCCCAGCTAGTACTCTCCCGTTCATCGTCTTTTCCAATATTGTCGATATTATACCCAACCAGCACCGAGAAGTCAACACCGATCGGGGGCGGGAGATAGCTTCTCCCGCCCTCCTTCAGTACCATTTTACTTGTCTTGAAAAACCGGGGTGCGCTTTTCCAAAAAGGCCTGCAGTCCTTCCCGGGCATCTTCATGGGTGAAGCACTCCCCGAAAAGCTCCGCCTCGCCTTGGCCGCTGGCTGCTTTGAGCCCCACCGAGGCGTTTACGGCCCGCTTAGCCAAAGCCAGGATGGGACCAGACTTAGCTGCCAGTTCTTGGGCCAAGGCCTGGGCCCGAGGCAGAAGCTCCTCCGGCTCCAGCACTTCCAGGACTAAACCGGCGTCCAGCGCTTCCTGGGCTGTATAGCGCCTCCCGGAAAAAATCCATTCCTTGGCCCGGGTAGGGCCGATCAAGCGGGGCAGCCGCTGGGTGCCCCCAAAACCGGGGATGATGCCCAGACCAATCTCGGGCTGGGCGAACACTGCCTTACTGGAAGCCAGGCGCAGATCGCAGGCCAAGGCCAGCTCCAGGCCCCCGCCCAGGGCGTAGCCGTTGATCGCGGCGATGAAGACGGCGGGATGGTCTTCCATCTGCTGGAAAATCCGGTTTCCCTTCAGGGAAAAGGCTCTGGCCGCTTCCGGATCCATCTCCGCCATGGCCTTCACATCCGCCCCCGCGGCAAAGGCTCGGCCCTGTCCTGTCAGGACCACCGCCTTTACCCCCTCCCCTTGGAGGTGGTTAAGGAGGTCTTCCAGTTCATCCAGGGCCTGTTCATCCAGGACATTGAGCTTCTCTGGCCGGGCCAGCTCCAAGAGGCCTGCCTTCCCGCTCAGGGTAAGCTGAAAACACTCCAAATGCACCTTGTTCCCCCCTGGCCTTTAGTCGTAGCTGTAAAAGCCGCTGCCGGTTTTGCGCCCCAGCTTCCCGGCGCGCACCAACTTGCGCAGAAGGGGCGCGGGACGGTATTTATCCTCACCCAGTTCCGCCTGGAGCGTTTCCATGATGGCCAAGCAGATGTCCAAACCGATGAGGTCTGCCAGGGCCAAGGGCCCCATGGGGTGATTCGCCCCCAAGCGCATAGCGGTGTCAATATCCTCAGCTGAAGCCACGCCCTCCCCCAAGAGGAAGATGGCCTCGTTGATCATGGGCAGAAGCAGGCGGTTGACGATAAAGCCAGGGGCTTCCTCCACCACCACGGGAGTCTTGCCCAGGGCCTTGGCAAACTCCTTGCTCCTTTCCAGGCACTCCGGGGACGTAAAGGGCGTGCGCACCAGTTCCACCAGCTCCATCCGGGGCACCGGATTGAAGAAGTGGATGCCCACCACCCGCTGCGGTTCCCTGGTCACAGCGGCAATGGCGGTGACACTCAAGGCCGAGGTATTGGTGCCCAAGATACACTCGGGGGAACAGATCTCAGCCAACTTGCGGAAAAGCTCCTGTTTTAGCTCTAGATTCTCCGAGGCTGCTTCCACCACAACCTCTGCAGCCTTCAGCGCCTGGAGCTCATCGGCCACTTGGATCCTGGCCAAGAGCTCAGCTTTTTCCTCGGCCTCCAGGCGCCCCCTTTCCACCTGGCGGGCGAGGCGTTTTTCTATGGCTTTGAGCCCCGCCTCTGCCCTTTCCCGATCCACATCCAGGAGCACAACCTGTCCCACCGCTGCCGCCACTTCAGCAATTCCGCTGCCCATGGTTCCCGCGCCAATCACTCCTATAGTCCGCACACTGGTCACCTCCCCACAAAGCTACAGGCGCTCCACAGTCACGGCATAACCCTGTCCGCCGCCGATGCACAGGGTAGCCAACCCCTTTTGGGCCCCCCGCTGTTCCATGGCGTGCAGCAGCGTCACCAGGATCCGAGCGCCGCTCGCGCCAATGGGGTGGCCCAGGGCAATGGCTCCGCCGTTGACGTTGACCTTGGCCGGGTCCAGACCCAGCTCCCTCATGACCGCGATGGACTGGACGGCAAAGGCTTCATTGGCCTCAATCAGATCCAAATCGTCAATCTGCCAGTCGCATTTGGCCAGTGCCCTGCGGGTGGCTTCCACAGGGCCCAAACCCATAATCCCGGGATCCAGCGCGGAAGAAGCGTAGCTTTTCACCTGGGCCAAGGGTTTTAGGCCGAGGCTTTCCGCCTTTTCCCGGGACATGACCAAGAGAGCCGCGGCGCCGTCGTTGATCCCAGAGGCGTTGCCCGCGGTCACGGTGCCATCTGGCTTAAACGCCGGGCGCAGCCGGGACAGGGACTCCACCGTAACCCCCTCCCGGGGATACTCATCCCGCTCAAACACGATGGGATCGCCCCGGCGCTGGGGAATGACCACCGGCACGATCTCAGCTTGGAAGCGGCCTTCCGCCAGGGCTTGCTGGCATTTTTCCTGGCTGGCCGCGGCAAACTCGTCCTGCTCAGCCCGGCTGATCTGCCAGCGCTCCGCGATGTTTTCCGCCGTGATACCCATGTGGGTATCTGTGAACGCGCACCAGAGGCCGTCCTTGATCATGGTGTCCGTCAGCTGTTCATGGCCCATACGGGCTCCCCAGCGCGCTTTCGGCACCGCATAGGGCGCAGTGCTCATGCTCTCCATACCGCCCACCACGAAGACATCTCCATCACCGGCCCGGATGGCTTGAGCCGCCAGGCCCACAGCCTTTAGGCCCGAGCCGCACACCTTGTTGATGGTGTATGCTGGAACAGTCTCCGGGATGCCCGCCTCCATGGCCGCCTGACGGGCGGGGTTCTGGCCCGCAGCCGCCTGCAGGACATTCCCTAAGATGACCTCATCGATCTCTTCCGGCGGCAGGTTCGTCTCTTCCAGGATCCGCCTTATCACCACTGCAGCCAGCTGCGGAGCAGTGAGGTCCTTCAGGGTGCCTCCGAAACTGCCGATGGCCGTGCGCAGTGCCTTGACAATGACCACTTCGCGCATGTTCATCCTCCTTTGCATTCCTCTTTCCTCGCCCCGCCTCAGGTGCTGGGCTTCTGCTTCCGGCGGCGCCTTTCCAAGTGGGCCGGCTCGATCGCCCGCTCCTCCATGGACTCCAAGAGCCCCGCCACGCCCCGGGACCTGCCCGCCTGCTCCCCTTCAGACTGCCAGCCTTCGTCGATGTACTGCGGCTCCACGTAGGTGGCAATCACCCCTTCGTAGTTGCGCAGCACCACCTTGGTTGGGGACATGCTGATCAAGTACTGGGGCATTACGGGCGTTTTGCCGCCGCCGCCGGGAACATCAATCACGTAAGTGGGCACCGCGTAACCTGAGATATGGCCCCGGAGCGCCTCCATGATCTCTAGACCCTTGGAGACTTTGGTCCGGAAATGCTCGATGCCCATGGACAGGTCGCACTGGTAGATGTAGTAAGGACGGACGCGGATTTTCACCAGCTCCAAAACGAGCTTTTTCATGATTTCGGGATTGTCGTTCACGCCCCGCAAGAGGACGCTCTGGTTGCCCACGGGGATACCGGCGTCCGCGATCCTTTCGCAGGCTGCCCTGGAAGCGGCTGTGATCTCTTTGGGATGGTTGAAGTGGGTATTCAGCCAGATGGGGTGGTACTTCTTCAGCATCTTGACCAGATCGCCGGTGATCCGCTGGGGCATCACCACCGGCGTGCGGGTGCCGATGCGGATGATTTCCACATGGGGGATGGCCCGCAGACGCTTGATGATCTCCTCCAGCCGCTGATCCGCCATGAGCAGGGCATCTCCACCGGAGAGGAGCACATCCCGAACCTGCGGCGTGTTTTTGATGTACTCAATGCCCTGCTCGATCAACTCCCAGCTCACACCGGCATCCCTCTGTCCGGCAAAGCGGCGCCGGGTGCAGTGGCGGCAGTACATGGAACACTGGTCCGTGATCAGAAACAGCACCCGATCGGGATAGCGGTGGGTTAAGCCCGGTACCGGCGAATCCTCCTCCTCGCTGAGGGGGTCCCGCATATCTGCTCTGCTGGCATAGGTCTCGTAGATGGTGGGTATGGCTTGCTTGCGGATGGGGCAGTTGGGATCAGTGGGGTCCATCAGTGAGGCATAGTAGGGCGTGATCCCCATCCGGAAGATCTCCAGTACCTTAGTGATATCAGCCTTCTCCGCCGCGGTTAAGGGCACAACCTTTTCCAGTTCCTCCACAGTCTGGATGCGATTGCGCACCTGCCAGTGCCAATCGTTCCACTCTGCTTCGCTGACGCCCCACCTGAGCCAAGGCTCCTGCTTTAGGCTTTCTTTTTTCACCGCACTCAACGCCAAACCTCCTTAGCACCTAAACTCAAACTGTCAGGACCATCTCCTTAAGCTCCGGGGAAATCTCCAGGGGAGCTTCCGTCAGTTCTCGAATCTGGTCCACCGTGAAATTGGGGTTCTTCTCCAGGAGCATCATCGTACCCCGATTGGGGCGGAGCACCCCCAGCTCGGTCACGATCAGATCCACTTCCCCCGCGGCTGTGAGGGGCAGGCGGCACTCCTTCAGCAGTTTGGGCTGGCCGTCCTTGGTGGTGTGGCTGGTGCCCACGATCACCTTTTTAGCCCCCACAACCAGATCCATGGCCCCGCCCATACCAGGGACCAGCTTACCGGGCACCATCCAGTTGGCCAGATTCCCCCAGGCATCTACCTCCAGGGCACCCAGCACGGTCACATCCACATGGCCGCCCCGGATGATGGCAAAGGACATGGCGCTGTCGAAAAAGCAGCCACCCGGCGCAATGGTCACAGGTTTACCCCCCGCGTTGACCAGATCCAGATCCTCCTGGCCCGGGGCGGGATCAGGTCCCAAGCCCAGCAGCCCGTTTTCCGACTGCAGAATGACTTCGATCCCCGGAGGTATGTACTGAGCCACCATGGTGGGCAGCCCAATGCCCAAATTGACCACATCGCCATGGGAGAGCTCCTGGGCAATCCGCTGAGCAATGATGACTCTTTTCTGTTCCTCAGTCACCGCTGCTCACCCCCTTTGTCAGAATATCCACGAAGATACCGGGGGTGACCACCTGGTCCGGGTCAAGTTCCCCCACTTCCAGGATTTCTTCCACCTCGGCGATGACCAGCTCCGCGGCCATGGCCATAATGGGATTGAAGTTCCGGGCGCTCTTGCGGTAGATCAAATTACCCTTGCGGTCGGCCTTCCAGGCTTTGATGAGTGCAACATCCGCATGCAGCGGCGTCTCTAAAAGATAAGTCCGGCCCTCAATCACAAACTCCTGCTTGCCCTCGGCCACAATCGTCCCCACCCCGGTGGGTGTGAGCACCCCGCCCAGGCCCGCTCCGCCACAGCGGATGCGCTCCACCAAGGTACCCTGGGGAACCAGCTCCACCTGAAGACGCCCTTCGATCATGCGCCGTCCCGTTTCCGGATTGGTCCCGATGTGGCTGGTGATCAGATTGGCAACCGCATCGGCACTGATCAGCATGCCAATGCCGTTACCCTGCACGCCCGTATCGTTGGCAATCAGTGTCAAATCGCGCACGCCCCTCCGGGCAAGTTCGGCGATGAGGTTCAGGGGCGCACCGCAGGTTAGAAAACCTCCGATCATCACGGTGCTGCCGTCTTTAACCTTCGCCACAGCTTCTGGCACTGATAAAATCTCGGGCATGTTTTCCCTCCCTTTTTGCACTATGTTATGTTTTCAGAGGCAGTCCCAAGATCTGCCTGGCTTCATCGGGGCTGGCCACTTCCCGCCCCAGTTCCCGCGCGAGGCGCACGACCCTGGCCACCAGCTGCCCTGTGCTCGTGGCCAGCTCCCCCTTGCGGTAGTAGATGTTGTCCTCAAAGCCCACCCGCACATGTCCGCCCATGGCGATGGCCACCGCGGCCAGGGGCGTCTCAAAGCGCCCTATCCCCGATACTGTCCAGGTGGCACCCGGGGGCAGAGCATCCACCAGGAAAACCAGATTGCGCACGGTGCCCGCCATGGCACCAGGGACTCCCAAAACGAAGTTGAAATGGAGCGGCTCCTCCACGAGGCCCTGCTTCACCAGGCGCAGTGCGTTATCGATCATCCCGGCCTCAAAGACCTCAAACTCCGGCTTGATGCCCCGTTCCTGCATCATGCGGGCCGCCTCTTCCACGAAACCCTGGGGATTGGCGAAGATGTCAGACCCGAAATTGCAGGTCCCCGTGGTCAAAGTGGCCATTTCCGGATTGAGCTCCAGGGGCTGCAGGCGCTCCTGGGCGCTGTGCCACACCGCCCCACCGGTGGAGGGCTGGAAGATCACCGGGCAGGCCTCCGCCACCAAACGCTGGATCTCCCGGTACACCTCCCGATCCTGGGTGGGGGTTCCATCGGCCAGCCGGGCGTGGACGTGGACGACGGCTGCTCCCGCCTCGTAGGCTTCCAGAGCCGCCTGGGCGATCTCTTCCGGTGTGATGGGCAGATTGGGCTGCTGCTCGCGGGTTACTTCTGCTCCTGTGAGGGCGGCGGTGATGATCAGTTTGGTCAACGGCTATCCCCTCCTCTGTCTCTCTTTCGGCACAACGCACACGCCCTTGGCCTCTGCGACCAAAATTGGCTCTTCCAGCACATCCATGGCGGACGGAGCCAGCCCGCTCTCCTGGGGGCGGGTGATCTGCTTTACCGCCTGAAACTCCATTTTGCGCGAGGTATTACCCACTTCGGTGAGCCGGGCCCGCACCTCGAGGAAGTCCCCGGCGTAGACCGGTGCCCTAAACATCACTTCGCTGTAGGTGAGGAAGAGCCCCTCATCGCCGTCGTGGCGGATCAGCAGCTCCGTTGCGGCATCGCCAAAGAGCTGAAGGACGAAGGCACCGTCCACCAACCCTCCGCCATAATGGGCCTGGGCTGCGCTGACCCTAACTCGCAGGACACTCTCCAGCATCCTATTCACCCCTTTCCAGCCTCCGTGCTACTTCTTTAGCCAAAAAACCTGCCACATCCCGGGCGGTGGTTCCCGGCCCGAAACCGGCATCGAACCCGAGCTCAGCGGCGAGAATCCGATCGATGCGGGGGCCGCCAACCACCATGATCAGCTTGGGCCTTAGTCCTTCCGCCTCCGCCAGTTCCACCAGTTCCGTGAGGTTTTGGATGTGCACATTCCTCTGGGTGACCACCTGCGACACCAAAACCGCATCGGCCTGAACCTCCACCGCCTTCTGCAGGAGCATCTCGTTGGGGATCTGGCTGCCTAAGTTGTAGGTCTCGAACATGGGATAACGCTCCAAGCCGTATTCGCCCTTGTAGCCCTTCATGTTCATAATGGCGTCCAAGCCCACCGTATGGGCGTCGGTGCCTGTACAGGCGCCCACCACCACCACTTTCCGCCCGATTTTCTCTGCAATGAAGGCGTTGATCTCCTCAAAATCCATGGGCGGTTCCGCCGCCGGCACTGCCGGCAGGGTGGTGAGGTCCACGCTGTGGCGGCAGCTGCCGTAAACGATAAAGAACGTGAAGTCGCGCAGATCTTTGCTGTGCACGATCTGCACATCATCCAAGCCCATCTGGGAGGCCAGCCGGCGAGCCGCCTCCTGGGCCTGGGCCCCGGCGGGCAGAGGCAGGGTAAAACTGAGCTGCACTCTTCCATCATTCCAGGTATCTCCATAGGGCCTGATCAGCTGCTCCCTCATGACCGCTTCCCCCCTTCCGCTGCCTGCAGGCCCAGTTCACGCCCGAGCCGCTCCATAAAGGGATTCACGTAGTCTATACCTTTGCGCACCACTCCCTCACGGCCTTTGCCCCCTGCGGGCGGGCGCTTAATGTCGGCGAAATACCCCTGGCTGATGGCACGCTTCAGGCCCAGCTGGGCAATCTCCTCCAAAAACGCCACGGTCTTTGCCACGATCTCCTCCGACCTTTTTTGGATCAGGCCATCGGGCTTGAAGGTGATTTCCCTGCCCAGGTCCCGGGCATTTTCCATCACATACTTGGCGTTCTCCAGACTGAGGATGCGGTCGCTGAGGTAGGGGGTATGGATGGCCTCGGTGAGCATGCCCAGAAGGTGGATGCTCTGGCCGGTGAGGACCGAGGCTAAGTTGAACATGGCGTTCTGCACATGGCCCATGAAGATATCTCCAGTCATGTACTTGGTGGGAGGCATGTACTTCAGCGGCGATGCGGGGAAAATCTGGCGGACAGTTTGGGCCATGGCCAGTTCGTAAAGGAACCCGTTGGGCAGCTTGGGATCGAGCTCAAAGGCGTGCCCTAAGCCCAGCTGCCAGGGGCGCAGCCCTGCCTGGAGGGCCAGCCGTTCGTTGATGAAGTTGGACGCCAAAACAGTATGGGCCTGCTCATAGGCATCCGCGGTGGTGAGGTAGTTGTCTTCTCCGGTGTTGATAATGATCCCGGCATAGGCGTTGATCATGCGGGAAAAGTGCTGATCGGCAAAAGTGCGATCCATATTGATATCCCTAAAGAGAATGCCGTACATGGCATCGTTCAGCATCATATCCAGCCGCTCCAGGGCTCCCATGGCGGCGATTTCAGGCATGCACAGGCCCGAGCAGTAGTTAACCAGCTGGATGTAGCGGCCCAGCTCCTCGCCTACTTCATCCAGGGCCTGCCGCATGAGGCGGAAATTGGCCTGGGTGGCATAGGTACCGCCGAAGCCCTCGGTGGTGGTGCCGTAGGGAACATAATCCAGGAGGCTCTGGGCCGTGGTGCGGATCACGGCGATGATGTCTGCGCCGTGTCTGGCCGCGGCCTGGGCCTGTTTCACATCCTCAAAGATGTTACCGCTGGCCACGATCACGTATTTCAAAGGCTCCGGGCCCGTACCCAACCTAGCTTTAAGTTCCTCCCGGGTCTGCCGCTGTCGGGCAATGGCCTCCAGGGCCCTTTGGGTGTACTCAGCCAAAACCTGCTCCACCCGGGCAGGCGGTTGGATCTCCAGGGAACACAAGGAGAGATCCCCGGCACATGCCTCCGCCACCTCCTGCGGCGTTTTGCCCAGGGCCGCCACCGCGTTGGCCAGCCAAAAGGCAATGCCGCGGTGGAGCTTGCCGGCTGCCGCCACCTGGTCCACCACCACATTGGGCAGGGGGACGCCCTCGCTGTTGGTACCGTCAATCCCGAAAAGCCGTGCCACCGTGCGTTCGATGCTCACGGTGGTAACCTCGTCAATCTCCCGCTGGATATCCCGGGCAATCTGCACCGCCAGCTCCCGCGCCCTTTCCACCTGCTTCTGGTCTATCTGTAAAAGCTGATTAACCATGACTGTCACTCCTCTGAAGTGCCTTAGCTCGCGCGATGATCTCTGGTTCCAGCCCCATGGCTTCCGCCACCAAGACCGCATCGCTCTGCCCGAACTGGCCCGGGGCGGCCCGCTCCAGCGAATAATCCATGAGCCGCCGCAGCGCAGCCGAGCCCTGGGCAGCGAGCAGCTGCCCTTGTTCCTGGAGCAGATTCCTCCTAAGACCCCGCACCCGGTAATGGCAGACGCCCTCCAGGCTGACCAAGGAGGGGAAATGGGTGGTAATCACCGTCATGGCCGGCTCTCCCCGCAGCCTTTCCACCACCGCCTGGGCCACCGCAGCCCCTTCCGCGGGATTGGTGCCGTGGGCCAGTTCATCCAGGAGGATCAGCCCCGGGTCTTGGCTGTGGGCGATCACCTCCCGCACAAAGGCCATTTCCCCAGCGAACTTGCTCAGTCCCTGCCCCCTCTGGCTGGAGGCCAGATGCACCCGGATGAACCTCCGGGGCTGGAACTCCATGGCCTGGGCCGGCACCAACAAACCGTACTGGGCCATGGCGGTGAGCAGGCCGATGGTCTGCAAACTCACCGTCTTACCCCCCATGTTGGGCCCCGTCAGGAGCGTGACACCCGGACCGAGCTCCAGGGAAAGGGGGCAGTAGACGCCGCCGTCTCCCTGCACTTCTTCCTCCACCAGAAGATGGCGTCCCTGCTGGATAGCCAAGCGAGGCGCAGCGCACAACTTGGGCCGCACTCCCCGGATCTCCAGACAGAATCTGGCCTTAGCCAGCAAAAAATCTAAGAATCCCAACATTTTCAAGATTCTGAGCAGCTGGGGCGCGTAAGCACCCACCAGCCGGCTCAGGCGCTGCCTGACCCGGGCCTTGAGGGCCTCTTCCCTTTCCCGAAGTTCCCCCAGCTCCCGGCGGAGCTCGGCCAGCTCTTCCCCTTCCAGCAGGCGGAAGGTGATGGCCTCGGGGGAGGTCTGAACCTTGACCAGCCCCTCCACGGCGGAAAGGGCCCCCACGAGCTGGGTGTCACTGGGGCTCACGCTAATCTCATCATCCATGGATAGGCCGCGCCCAGCAAAGCGCCTTACCTTTTCCTCCACCCCGGAGCGCAGCTGGGTTAGGCGCTCTTCCAGGCTGAGGCGCGCCCGCCGTAGGGCCGCGAGCTCCTGGTCATAGGCGTCGGCGATATAAAAGCTGGTCTTGCTGCCCTGGCCCCGGCTGAGCTCTGCCTTCAGGCCGGTACAGGGATCCAGGGGCTCCGGCAGCAGGAAACTCCACTGCAGCCGCTCCAGTTCACCCTGGATATCGGCGGCAAGCAGCAGCAGTTTTTTTACCTCATAGAGCTCGGTGTCGTCCAGAACCTCCCCCTGCCCTGCCCGGTCCACGAGGGCTGAGATATCCCGCAGGTTGCTGAGGAAATAGGCGAGATCATCGGCCCCCTGAGGCTGCCTCCGCAGGCAGTCCGCGGCCTGCTCCAAGCGGAGCAGGCTCTCCTCCAGCTGCGCCGCCTGGTGCGGGAGGAAGGCCTCCGCCTGGCGCTTGGCGGCCTGGCCCAGGGGCGACACAGGGCGGATGCGCTGCCATACAGCATCAAAATCAAGCTCGCGCCTGGTTTCAGCATCCAGGAACTGCATCGATCTCCTCCTTATCCGGTACATAGCGCAGCCCCAAGCGCAGGTCAAAACAGGGCACGGGATAGACCAGCCGTCCCACATCCTCCAGCAGGCGCAGGGGATGGGCATACCCGTACCTGCTGTGAAACGGGCTGACCGTAACCGCGCTGAGGTGCAGGGGGCGCAAAACGCGCAGCTCTATCCCTGAGGCGGCCAACCTTTGCAGGCTCCCTGGTCCTAGAAACACAGCCGTGGGATCAGAGGCCGCAAGGGTAAAGGAAGCTGGCCTGGCCGCACTGCCCAAGATCTTGGTCAGCACAGCATCGGTCAGCATTCCACGTACATATACATACTTTGCTTCTGTCAGCTGAGATCCATAAAAGCAAGCATCGCTGGCAGCGAACTCCGTCCGGGTAAGGGAGTGCACTGCCCCAGCAGCGGAAAGGACCATCAGCTTGGTTTCCCCCTGCGCGGCCTGGAAGCATTCCAGCGCGCCGAGGTCTGTAAGCCCTGGCAGGGTGAGCACCGTGAGCAGATGCTGCAGCTTGGCCAGAAGCTGCCTCCGCTCCCAGGCCGCCTCCACACCCACCGCCAGCACAGCGGTGTCGGTAACCAGCGGCGCCGAAAGGGAACGGCGGTCCGCAGCGCCATCCACCAGCAGTAGATCCAAGTCGAATGCGGCCAACTGCTCCTTGAGGGAAGCCAGCTCGTGGCCTGTTCCCGGGCCGGCCAGCACAATCCGGCCTTGGCTCAACACCCGAGCCACCACAACCTCCCCCAGGGGCGTGAAGGCCCCGGTGGTGCCCAAGATCTCGCAATCCAGCCTGCTCGCCAAGAGCAGCTGCTTGGCGGTGGCCACAATCATGCCGGGGAAGACCGTGATGGGTGGTTTTTTGTGCCGTAGGAGGCTGTCCCGCTCCTCGCCGTCCAGGCCGATGGAAGTGAGGGCCAGCTTAAGACCCCGCTTCTGCCCTTCCATCAGCAGCTGGTTAAACGTGAAGGTTTTACCGGTATTTTTCGCCATTCCAATAATCGCAACGGAACGGAAATGGTTCTTTAATATTTCTGCCAAAAACACCGGTATTCCTCCTCACCAGGGCGAAGAATTACGCGTAGAGCTCGGAGAACAGCTGGCGAAGCTGGGGATTCTCCCGCAACACCTCCAGGGCAATCTGGGCATGGTTCTTGGTATACCCGTTACCGATAAGCATGGTCACGTCTTTCCCCACACCTTCCGCGCCCAAAGCCGCGGCGGTGAAACTTGTGGCCATGCTGAAAAAATACACCGTGCCGCCATCCCGGGTGCACAGAATGGACGCCATTTCTGTCTTGGGAATGTTCACGCAGTTGATGGTCAGATCCGCGAGGGCCCCGATCTCTTGCTGCAGCGCCTGGAGGCAGTCTATGGGTTTCGTCGCATCCACATTGATCACCACATCCGCCAAGCCCAGGCCCTTGATGCGGCTCACCGCCGCCTCGCCGTTATCCATGGCTACGACCCGGCCGGACACCCCGGCCCGCTTTTTGGCTTCATGCAGGCACAGGCAGCCAGACTTGCCCCCCGCTCCGATGATCAGCACCGTGTCCCCCGGTTTCACCAGCTTAGCAGTCTGGGCCGGGGCACCCGCCACATCCAGCACCGCCAGGGCCACCTTCTCCGGCAGGTCCTCCGGCAGGACAGAGTAGATCCCGCTTTCGAACAAGATGGCCTGGCCTTCGATGTCCACTTGCGCCGTATCTTTGTGGATCCGCTTGATCTCCTTGATCACCAAGGGCGTCAGGGTCAGGGAGACCAGGGAAGCGATGCGATCGCCCACCTTGAGGTCCCGCGACTGCAGGGCAGAGCCGATGGCCCGCACCGTACCGATAAACATTCCGCCAGAACCCGTCACAGGATTATGGTGTTTGCCGCGGGTCGCCACGATCTGCAGCATGATCTCGGCCATACGCCGCTCATTATCACCGGCCTGCTCACGGATTTGAGTAAAACTGGCGGAATCGATATTCAAGGTTTCCACATCCACGAGAATCTCGTTGTCGTAAATCTCCATGGTGTTATCCAGGCGCTGGGCACCCTGGGGCAGCACGCCCTTGGGCTCCAGCACCCGGTGGATGCCGTAGGGGCAGCCTAGAGTCACTGGCCCATCTCCCTTCCTCAAGTCGTTGTCCCCTGCTGCTGCCGGCCCTTAGCAAGCCAGCTCAGCCCCGTTCCTCTCCACCTGCCGATCCCGGTGCGATCTCCCGATAGGGCCTGGTTGCCTCCGCATCCTCTGCGGTCAGGGAGTTCCAGATGCTTTCCATGGTCAAGCGGATCCGCTCCCGGAGCTGCCGCTCCAGGCGCTGGGCCCTGTGCAGCCGCTCTTCGGAATCGGCCAGGATCTGTTGGGCCTTCAGCCGGGCTTCACTGATAATCCGCTCCGCCTCCGCCTGGGCCAGGCTGATCACGTTATCCGCTTCGCGATTGGCCATGCTCTTGATCTCCTGCACGGTCTGCTTGGCCGAAGCCAGAAGATCCAGCACATCCTGCTCGCGGCCGCCGGTGCTTTCCAGCTGCCGGCGCAGTTCCTCCAACTCCTGGCGGAGCTTGCGGTTCTCCTGGTATACCTCCTCGTACTTGACCACGATATCGGCGAGAAAGTCGTCCACTTCTTCCGGATCGTAACCTTTGAACACCCGCTTGAACTCCAGGTTATGGATGTCCATGGGCTTCAGCATCTTCGCCACCTCCTAAGAATAGCGCTGCAGTACAACGCTGGTCCTACCTTTGCGCGTGGTACCCACAACCTGGGCCACCACCACCCTACCCCGCCCCCGCAGGGACAGGACATCGCCTTCCTTCACGGCCAGGGCCGGATTGCTCACCGGCTGCCAGTTGAGCTTCACCCGTTCCGCCTTAATCTCCCGCACCATCTTGGTGCGGCTCATGCCAAACCCCTCCGCGGCCACCGCGTCCAGGCGCAGGGAAGCCACGGTGGCTTTGATTTCTTTGATGCGCTCGGGCTCCACTGCCAGCTGTTCTTCATCGATCTCCTGCACAGTGATGGGCACCCTATGCACCTGATTCCAGTGGGTGAGCAGGTAATCGGCGATTTCCGCGGCCACGATCACCTGGCAGCCCTGGGGCAAGACCAAGATATCCCCAACTTTGTTCCGCTTTAAGCCCGTGGCCAGCAGGGACCCGAGATAGTCCCTGTGGGAGACCTGTTCAAAGGAGAAGTTGCCCTTGACCTCCAGAACCTTGAGGTGGGAGGGGATGGTCTCCACAAGATAAAACTGGGGATAGATGACCAGCCTGGCCCGCTCCGCCCTTTTATAGCCGCCCTGGGTCAGCACGCCCACCTCGGGGATGCGTCCCAACACGCTCTGGGCCACCTTGCGTTCATACGGGTCGTAAAAGTCCGTAACCTGGGGACGGTTGGTATCCCAGGCCAGGCGGGCCAGATCTAAAATATGGCTGCCCAGACTGCGCTCTTCCTCACCCCGTAGATGCCCTAAGAGTTGTTCCTTGTCCAACTAACTTCAACCCCCCATGGCCCACTGCAGTACGAGAATAACCAGGATGCGGCGGAGCAGCGAATAGGCTAAACGCAGCACCAAGAACATGATCAGCGGTGAAAAATCAATGGCGCCCACGGGGGGGAGAATGCCCCTGAAGGGCTGCACCACAAAATCAGTCACCCTGTAGATAAAGCGGACAACGGGATGATAGTAGTTCACATTAGGAATCCAGCTCAATAAAAAGCGGGCAACCAAAATCCAGGTGAAAACCTCAAACAGCAGGTCGAGAACGAGAATGAACTGCAACTCCCTCACTCACCTTCGCCGTTGATCAAATCAAAAAAATCCGCTTCCAGATCCCCTTCGATCACCACCGAGGAAGGAGTAAAGCAGAAGATGGTCTCGCCCAGCTTCCGCATGTTCCCATCCAGCGCATGGGTGGCGCCACTCATGAAGTCCACAATGCGCTGCGCCTCATTTTTATCCAACTGGTGCAGGCGGAGGATGAGGGACCTTCTGCTCTTGAGGAAGGCAACATACTCCTTGACATCGGCGAAGTCCCTGGGTTCCAAAATGTAAATCCTGCTCTGCACGGTGGTCTGCCCCCCCGACAGGCTGACTAAGGTGGGTGTTCCCTTGCTGCGCGTTTGCGCTGGCTGCTTCTTAGCCCGCTCCCGCCGCAGGGGCACCACATCTTCAGTAGCGGCCCTCTCCTTTACGTCCAGCTCTTCCGCTTCCTCATAGGCCTCGGTCACACCCAAGAACACTTTGAGTTTCTGGATCAAATCGCTCATCTCTACTCCTCCTTGGCAAACAGTGCCGAACCAATCCTCACCAATGTGGCGCCCTCTTCGATGGCTACCTCGAAATCATTCGTCATGCCCATAGATAGAGTGTCCCACTGGACACCCAGCTCCTTCTGGAGCCGCTCATAGAGGAGCCTGGTTTCCCGGAAAACCGGGCGCACCTCTTCAGGCGGGGCAAGGGGTGCCATGGTCATCAGGCCCCGCACATGGAGCTGGGGACATTCCAGCAGCACCCGCCGGGCAAAGCCCGGCACCTCCTCCGGAGTAAGGCCGCTCTTGGTTTGTTCCCCCGAAACATTCACTTGAATCAGCACGTCTTGACGCTTCCCCCACCTCTCTGCCCGGGCATTGAGCGCCTCCGCCAAGGGCCACCGGTCCAGGGAATGGATGAGGGCAAAGGGCCGGCAGTAGCGCACTTTGTTGGTCTGCAGAGAACCGATGAAGTGCCACTCCGCCTCAGGGAAAAGCTCAACACGCCGGCGGGCACTCTGCATCCTGTTTTCACCCAGGAGCAGCAGCCCCGCGGCCATCAGCTCCCGAACTTCGTCATCTGAGGCATATTTCGTCACGCCCAACAGCCTGATTTCACTCTCAGCACGGCCCGATCTAAGGGCGGCCTCTCTGATGCGGGCTTGTACACTTGCCAAATTCTCTCTAATTCCCATTACTTCCACCTTACTAACCGTATTCCTCCCCATCGAGTTAACCTTGTTTACAGCATGTGAACTGCGATGATGACAGCGCCCACAAACCAAGTGTAATAAGCAAACCAGACCAGTTTACCCCTGCGCACGAGGGCTAGGAAAAAGCGGATGGCCAGATAGCCCGTAACCGCGGCGGAGAAAAGCCCGGCGACCAAGACTCCGGCGCTAAAGGGTTCAGCCCCGGCCCAGAGATCCATCAGGGCCAGAACCAACGCGCCGAGGATCGCGGGGACGGACAGCAAAAAGGAAAACCTGGCTGCCCTTTCCCGGTCTAGGCCCCGAAACAAGCCTACGGTAATGGTCGTCCCCGACCGGGAAAGCCCCGGCAAAATAGCCGCCGCCTGGCCGCAGCCAATCAAGAAAGCATCCAGAAGGGATGGCTCCAGCTTCCCGGCCGCTGAGGGGCGTCGATCCGCGGCATGCAAGATGCATCCGGTGACCAGGAGCATCACGGCGGCAAAGAGACTGCTGGCAAAGAGCCTTTCCACCTGCTCCTTAAACAGCAGGGCGACAACCACCGCAGGGATGGTGCCCACCACCAAAGCCACCAGCAGGCGGCAGCCTGCATCCTGCTTCACCAGCTCCCCGGCCCTTCTGGGGCTGCGCACCAGCTTCAGCAGGGACACTAAGAGCAGCTTAACCTCATCCTGGAACACCACCAGCACCGCCAGGAGCGTCCCCACATGCACGGTAACCTCAAAGACTATGGACTGCTCCTGCAGGCCAAAAAGCCGAGAAAGCAGGACAAGGTGCCCCGAAGAACTCACGGGCAGAAATTCGGTCACTCCTTGAATGATCCCCAACAGGATCGCCTGGGCAACTGTCACGGCCCCACTCCCTTCCAGGTCATCCTAAATTATTCTTGTTCCTTCCAACGATTCCTGCTCCCCACCAAGCTAGACCAGCCAACTGGGGAAGAAAAGGCAGAGCCAAGAGGGCCGTGGCGGTATTGAACACAGTGTGGGCATGGGCCACCTGCCGCCCGGGATCCCCGGAAAGGCAGGCAAGAAACCGGACAAACCAAGGGAACGCAGGGAGCACCAACACAACGCCCCCCAGGTTGAAAAGGAGATCCGCGTAGGCGGTGGCCCGGCTGGCCCGGCCCCGCCCCAGGCTGGCCAGGAGTGTGGTGGCCACGGTACCCACGTTGCTGCCCAGAGCCACCCCCACCGCCACTGGCACCGGCAGGAGGCCCTGTTTGACTAGGCCAATGACCAGCCCGGTAACCGCGCTGCTGGACTGGGCCAAAGCGGTCAAGAGCATGCCGAAGAACACCGCCTCCAGGGGAGTAGCGGTGAGGGAGGTTAGGATCCTGTGCACGCCGGGGGTTTGAAGCAGCGGGGCTAGCGCAGCTGTTGTACAAGAGAGGCCGTAAAAAACCGCCCCTAAACCAAAGAGGGCGGTGCCCATACGGCGCCGCTTGGCCCCATAGCGCACCGCCAGCCCCACCGCACACAAGGGCAGAGCCAGGCTTTCCAGGGGGAGAGCCACGATTTGCGCGGTCACGGTGGTGCCCACATTGGCCCCCAGCATCACCCCTAGGGCCTGGGTTAGGCTGAGCACCCCGGTATCGGCGAGCACCACCAAGGCTGCACCCACGGCACTGCTGCTCTGGATGAAGGCCGTGACCAGCAGTCCCAGCAAAAAACCCTTGGTTCTCGCCTCTGTGAACCGGATCAAGGCGGAGCGCAGGCGAAACCCCAAGAGCGTCTCCAGGGCGGCGGTCATGAGTTTTAAGCCCAGTAGGAAAATGCTGATGCCCAAAACCACAGGGATGGCAAAGAAAAAGATCCTCATATCTGACCATATGAGAATCTCTGACCGCCTAGACTATCTGACCGTGGATTATGCTGCCCGGCTGGCAGTGGGGCTCTAGAAAATGCCTGGGGTCCGTGCTCAAAACCCTCACCACCCTAGCCTGGAAGCTGCCCAAAGGCTCCGCCTCCACCGTGATTCCGCCCACGGCCAGCTGAATGGTTCTCGGCGGATCCTCCTCCAGGCCTTCCAGAACCTCTTCCAAAGGGAGCACCGTGTAGAGCATCAATGCACACCCCCTTTGTTTGTGGCGGCAGCCAGGTCAGCCAAGCGCTGTAGGGCCGTGCCCACTCCCCCCACTTCGTCAATGAGGCCCACCTGCACCGCTTCGGCGCCAACGAGCACCGTACCCACATCCCGAACGAGTTCTCCCGTGCGGAACATCATCTCCCGCAGCACCCCTTCGGGAATGCGGGAATGGTGCACGATGAAGCGGATCACCCGCTCCTGCATCTTGTCAAGGTATTCATAGGTTTGGGGAACCCCGATCACCAGACCGCTCAAGCGGATGGGATGGATGGTCATGGTGGCTGTCTCGGAGATGATGGAGTGGTCTGCCGCCACGGCAATGGGGGCGCCGATGGAGTGGCCTCCCCCTAAGACCAGTGACACCACAGGTGTGGTCATGGTCTTGAGCATCTCTGCGATGGCCAGGCCCGCTTCGATGTCTCCGCCCACGGTGTTGAGGACCACCAGAAGGCCTTTGATCTTCGGATTCTGTTCAATGGCCACAAGCTGGGGAATCACATGCTCGTACTTGGTAGTCTTGTTCCGGGGCGGCAGTACAAGATGCCCTTCGATCTGCCCGATGATGGTTAAGCAGTGAAAGGGCATCTCCTCCAGCGGGCCACCGGTGGGGGTACCCGTTTGTCCCAGCTCCCTGATGGTCTGCAGGGCAGGCGTTTCCCTTGCGGGCGTGTTTTCCGTTTCAGTCTGTTCGAACACAAAGAGCCCCTCCCTTCTCATCCCCTAGTATGATGAGAAAGGAGGGGCCCTAAACATGGACCGTTAGATTTCGGTGATGATGGGCAGGATCATGGGGCGGCGTTTGGTCTTCTCCCAGACATACCGGCTTAAGCTGTCCCGCACGGCTCCCTTCAGCGCGCCCCAGTCGGTGTTGTTCTGGGCAATACAGCTGTCAATGGCCTCCTTGGCCCGCTGGCGCACTTCTTCCATGAGTTCTTCGGACTCCCGGACATAGACAAAGCCGCGGGAGACAACATCTGGACCTGCCAGGACTTTGTTGGCACTCTTGTTCATGGTCACCACCACGATGACGATGCCGTCAGTGGAAAGCTGCCGCCGGTCCCGCAGGACAATATTGCCCACATCGCCGACGCCCAGGCCGTCCACGAACACCTGGCCGGAAACAACCCGCTCCCTGATGCGCAGGCCCCGCTGGCTGAATTCCACGGGCAGGCCGATCTCGCCGATGATGATGTTATCCTTGGGGACGCCTGTGGCCTCCGCCAGCTCCGCGTGCTTGAGCAGCATGCGGTGTTCGCCGTGGATGGGCATGAAGTACTTGGGCTTGCATAGATTGAGCAGCAATTTCAGTTCTTCCTGCTGGGCGTGGCCGGAAGTATGCACGCCTAAATGGGGCTCGTATACCACGTTGGCGCCTTCCTTAAAGAGTTGGTTGATGATCCGGCCCACCGACTTCTCATTCCCGGGAATGGGCGATGCAGAGATGATCACCGTGTCCCCAGGGGCGATGGCAATGTGATGGTGCTCGGCCATGGCCATGCGGCTCAAGGCCGCCATGGGCTCCCCCTGGCTGCCGGTGGTAATGACCACGGACTTGTTCTTGTCGTACCGTTCCAAGTCTCCCAGCTCCACCAGGACGCCGTCGGGTATGTCCAGGTACCCCAGTTCCGAAGCAACTTCGATGGTCCTGATCATGCTGCGCCCAGTGATGCTCACGTGGCGGCCTTCCCGCGCCGCTGCATCGAAAATCTGCTGAATGCGGTGCACATTGGAAGCGAACGTGGCCACAAGGATCCTCCCCGGGGCCTTGCTGAAGATATTCTGGAACGTCTCGCCCACCGTCCGCTCGGAAGCGGTGTAGCCGGGCTTTTCCGCATTGGTTGAATCGGAAAGCAGGCACAGGACACCTTCCTGGCCCAAACGGGCAAAGGCGTACAGGTCGGCTACCCGGCCGTCGTAGGGAGTCTGGTCAAACTTGAAGTCGCTGCAGTGGATGATGGCTCCCAAGGGAGTATGGAAGGCCACGGCCACCACCCCGGCAATACTGTGGTTGACATGGATGAACTGTACATCGAGATTGCCCACCTTAATGCGATCGCCGGGGCTGATTTCTTTCAGTACCGTGCCCCGCTCCAAGCCGTGCTCGATCAGTTTGACCCGCAGCAGACCCAAGGTGAGCCTGGTCCCGTACACCGGCACGTTCAGGTGGCGTAGAACGTAGGGCACACCTCCAATGTGGTCTTCATGGCCGTGGGTAAGAAAGATGGCCTTGACCCGGTGGGCATTTTCCACCAGGTAGGTGATATCTGGGATCACCAGATCAACCCCGGGCATATCGTCTTCGGGAAACATGACCCCGGCATCCACGATGGCTATATCCTCACCGATCTCGTAGACGGTCATGTTCTTTCCGATCTCGCCCAAACCGCCCAGGGGCAGTATGCGTATTTTTTCTTCTCTATTCATGCAGTTGAAAACACCTCCAAAACTTATGACTTTTTCAAGTCCGCGCAACAAAATTAACCACCTCTGCCGCCCGTTGGGGTGGTTACCGTTCCACTTAAGCCGAACAAGTCACAGATTCTTATATTATACACAGAGCGCGGGAAATAATCAAACGCGAAAAACAAAACCCCCTCCCGGCAGCGGCCAGGTAGGGGGTTGATCCCAAAAGGCAGAAAGTGTCAGGAGCCTAAGCCCACACTGAACAGCACTTCCTTGATTTTCTGGGCTTCCTGTTCGGTAAGATCCACCAAGGGCAGGCGCAGAGGCCCGGTGTCCACACCGACAAATTCCAAAGCCCGCTTCACCGGCACAGGATTGGTGGTGATGAACATGGCCTTAAACAAGGGCATAAGCTTGAGGTGAATCTCCAGGGCATCCCCGACCCGGCCGGCCAGAAAAGCTGAAATCATGGACTTAATCTCCCGGCCCACCAGGTGGCTGGCCACACTCACCACTCCGGCGCCCCCCACCGCCAAGATGGGCAGGGTCAGGGCATCGTCCCCCGAGTAGATGAGGAAGTCCTCGGGCACCATGGTCTTGAGCACGCTCACCTGCTCCAAATTGCCGCTGGCTTCTTTGATGGCTACGATGTTGTCGATCTCCGCCAGGCGCGCCACGGTCTCCGGCAGAATGTTCACACCCGTGCGCCCCGGGACATTGTAGAGCATCACCGGCAGGGACGTCTGCTCCGCAACGGTCTTGAAATGCTGGTACAGACCCTCCTGGGAAGGCTTGTTGTAATAGGGAGTTACCAGCATGATTCCGTCCACTCCCGCCTTTTCCGCAGCCTTCGTCAGGGCAATACTGTCCTGCGTATTATTGGATCCCGTGCCAGCAATGATGGTCATCTGCCCCCCCAGGGCATCCGTCACCGTGGAAAAGAGCTTGACCTTTTCCTCAAAGCTCAGGGTGGGGCTTTCTCCGGTGGTGCCGCTCAAAACCACCCCATCGGAACCGTTTTCCCCCAGTTTTTGCGCCAATTCCACCGCCGCCGGGTAGTTCACAGAACAATCCTTGTTCATGGGCGTGATCATCGCGGTGAGAACCTGACCTGCTTTCATAGTAGTAACCTCCTAAATCGAATCGAGATGGAATTCCCTATACAACGCCTGTACCGCTCTGCCTATATCTTCCTCTAAAATCAGGCAGGATATGTTGGCGTGGGAGTCGCTGGTCTGGTAGATGGGAATGTCCTCGGCACTCAAACAGTTGACCACACGGGCCATAACCCCCGGCACCCCATGCATGCCCGCTCCCACCACGGACACTTTCGCAAAGCCCCCGGTGATCTCCACCTCCAGGCCCAAGGGGGCCAAGGCCTGCTGGGCGATTTCCACCTTGGCCTGATCAATAATGAAGACGATGTAGTCCAGGGATAGATGGATCAAATCAACGCTGACGTGGGCCTCAGCCAGCACCTGGAAAACCCGGGCACCCAGGCCTGAAGTGTGGAAGTTCTCAACGCCCCTGACCTTTACCTGCGCCCGCTTGCCCAGGTGGGCTACGCCTGTTACCACCCGATCAGCTATCTGCTCGGCGCCTAAAGCGGCCTGCGGCTTGACCCCGTGGCCGATGAAGGTACCGCCTTTGGAGTGCTGAACGGAGCGCACCTGTACAGGAATCCCTTCTTCCATGACGATCTCCGCCGCCCGGGGGTGGAGCACCTTGGCACCCATCTGCGCCAACTCCATGGCCTCCCGATAGGACATGACCTGCAGGGTGGGGGCATCGGGAATAATTCGGGGATCGGCGGTCTTGATCCCGTCCACATCTGTATAGATCTCCACCCGTTCGGCCTTGAGCACCACGCCCAGAACCGCCGCGGTGGTATCACTGCCCCCCCGGCCCAGGGTGGTCACCACGCCCTGTTCCGTCACACCCTGGAAGCCAGCGACAACGGGGATCCGGCCCTGGTGCAGAACCTCCCACAGCCTTTCCCCGTGCACCTTGAGCACCCGGGCCCCTAGATGCACATCATCTGTGGTAATGCCGCACTGCCACCCCGTCAAGGCTACAGCGGGCAGACCCAGGGAGCACAAACCCTCGGCAAAAAGGGTCGCGGCGATAATCTCTCCGCAGGAGAGCAGCAGATCCACGTTGGCCCCCTGCGCCTTAGGATTGGCTTCCTTCACCAGCTCCAACAGGGTGTCCGTGGCATAGGGGTCACCGAAACGTCCCATGGCGGAAACCACCACCACCGGGGTGAAACCCCGATCCACCGCGTCCCAAACCCGCTGCATGGCCTCCCGTCTCAGCTCGGCGGTGGATAGGGAGCTTCCGCCGAACTTTTGCACAACCACTCTCACGCTCTCACCCCACCTAGATGGCGCCTAATTTGTGGGCCAGTTCCGCGATTTGCACCGCATTGAGGGCCGCTCCCTTACGCACCTGATCGCCAACCACCCACAGGTTAAGGCCGTTTTCAACCGTGGGATCCCGGCGGATCCGCCCCACATAGACCGCATCCTTACCCGTGGCCCAGAGGGGCATGGGATACTCCTGCGCAGCGGGATCGTCCACCACCTGGACGCCAGGGGCTCCCCTGAGCAGCTCCCGGCACTCCTCCGGTGAGAGCGGAGCTTCCGTTTCCACGTTGATGCTCTCGCTGTGGCAGCGCATCACTGGAATCCTGATGGTTGTGGGGGAAATCTTGAGTTCAGGAGCCTTAAACAGCTTCTGGGTCTCCCGGACCATCTTCCATTCTTCCTTAGTGTAATCGTCTTCGGCAAATTCGTCAATTTGCGGGATCAAGTTGAAAGCGATGGGATAATGCCGCGGTGCGCCCGCCACAGGGAGTATGTTCGCCGCCATCTCCCGGCCGGCCAGGTAGTCCTCGGTCTGCATGCGCAATTCGTCCATGGCCTTGCCCCCCGCACCGGACACGGCTTGGTAGGTGGAAACCACAACGCGCTTGATGCCGGCCCGGTCGAAAATGGGCTTAAGGGCCAGGACCATGATAATGGTGGAACAGTTGGGATTGGCAATAATGCCTCTATGGTTGCGGACTTCTTCCCCGTTCACCTCCGGTACCACCAGGGGCACATCGTCCCGCAGCCGGAAAGCGCTGGTGTTGTCAATGACCAAAGCGCCAGCTTCCACCGCGATATCCGCCCACTGCCGGCTCACCTGCCCTCCCGCGGCGAAAAAGGCCACATCCACCCCCTGAAAGGCCTCGGGGGATGCCTCCTGAACCGCGTACTCCTTGCCCCCCACCAAAACCCTGTTCCCGGCGGAGCGGGCGGAGGACATGAGGGTGAGCTTGGCAATGGGAAAGTCCCTTTCCACCAAAATGTCCAGGAGCTCCCGGCCAACCATGCCAGTTGCGCCCAGGATGGCTACATGCAGCTTCTTCATGGCAGATCTCTCCTTATTACTTGACTTCTCTCAGCTTTCTGGCAATCAAGACGGGCTGAATCTGTTTGCCCTGTAAAGCATATTCCAGGGTGGGAATAATTAGATCCATGTCGGCCACCAAGGAACGCGGTTTTTCCTCTGGATTGTCCTGACCGAAGGGCACAAAAAACACCCTGGGAGTGTTGAGGAGCACTCCAAGGTTCTTGGCGTTCAGCCCCAAGGCATCATTGGTGGAAATGGCCAGCACCACCGGCCGCCCGTTGCGCAGTGTCGCCTTGGCGGCCATGAGCACAGCCGTATCGGTGATGCCGTTGGCCAGCTTCGCGCAGGTATTGCCTGTGCAGGGTGCAATCACCAGGGCATCCAACTGGGTCTTCGGACCCAGGGGTTCCGCTTCCACAATGGTGGTGATGACCGGCCTACCGGCCAGTTGGGCGAAATGGGCAGTGATCTCTGCCCCCGCGCCAAAGCGGGTATCTGTTTCCGCCACCGCCGGAGAGGCGATGGGGTAAATGTCCGCCCCCGCTTCCTTTAGTTTCTGCACCTGGGGCCAGATCTCCTGGTAGGTGCAGTGGCTGCCCGTGAGGGCGAAACCGATTCTCTTAGCGTTCAGAGCCATGGTCTTCCTCTCCCAGCAGGTTTTCGAGCAGGCGAGGAACTGTCTTGACCAGGATGGCCGCGGCCGTCTTCGGAGCAACCCTGCCGGGCAGTGACAGGGCATGGATGGCCTTCAGCCCCAGCTGCTGGGCTGCGGTGAAATCTGTGCCGCCAGGACCAGAGGCAATATCGATAATCACTGTGTCCCTGGACAGCTGCCGCAGGTAAGAGCGGGGCAGAACCATGGCTGGTATAGTATTGAAGATGATGTCGAAATCCCAGTGCCGCTGCAGGCTGGCCAGGGGCAGGGGTTCGCAGCCCAGGGCAAAAGCCCCCGCGAGGTCTTTAGCGGAGCGGGCAGCTACGGTCACATGGGCACCCAGGGCATACAGGCTCCTGGCTAAGGTGCTCCCGCAGCGGCCAAAACCCAGAACCAGGCAGCGGGAATTATGGATGGTGACAGCGGTGTTTTCCATGGCCACCTGGATGGCCCCTTCCGCGGTGGGAATGGAGTTCAAAACGGCAATCTCATCGATCTCCGCCATTTCCACCAAGCGGAGGTTGTACTGGGCGGCCACGCCGCGGATAACGGGCCGGGCAACACCGATCAAAAGCGGAGTCCCGCCGGGCAGCAGGGGTATGACCTCCGTCAGATCGATGACCAGATCTTCCTCGGCCATGTGGCTGACCACCCTGCCCGCAGCGTCGGTGCTGCTCATGGGTGCAATCACCGCCCTGGCTCCCAGCACCGCCTGCTTGGCCTGGCGAAAATGGAGCGCCTTGGTTAGGGGCCCCGCTTCCGGGAAACCAACCAGATGCAGGTCCGCCCCTAAAGCAAGTAGAGCTGCCGCCAGCTCCACTTCCCGCTCATCGCAGCCCAGCATACTCACTGGTGTGCCGGCAAGCTGCCCAGCCATGACAAGCCCTCCTCACCGAAACTCACTAGTACTATATGTCGGTGAAGAGAATGTGTTCTAGTCCAATTACCAGGCCCTTCACCCTGTGAACTTGGCGAATGGCCAGGAGAACCCCGGGCATAAAGCTTTCCCGGTTGGTGGAATCATGGCGGATAGTTAAGGTCTGTCCCGGCAGACCCAAAATCACCTCTTGGTGGGCCACCAGCCCCGGCAGCCGCACGCTGTGGATGGGGATCTCCTTGGGATGTACTTCTTCCATAAGCATTCGAGTGCGCAGCGCCGTCCCTGAGGGGGCATCGAGCTTTTCTGCATGGTGGTATTCAATGATCTCCGCCTGCTCAAAAAAGCGGACCGCCTCTCGGGCAAAGCGCATCATCAAGACTGCTCCGATGGCGAAGTTGGGAGCGATAATGGCTTTCCAGTTTTCCTGGAGCGCCCGGGCCTGCCACTCCTGCAGCTCGTGGCTCTTAATGCCCGTTGTGCCGATGACCATGGGTACGTTGCGGGCCAAACAGAGCTCCATGGACTTTTGCACCGCCGCCGGTGTGGTGAAATCCACTACGACATCGGGCTCAGCTTCCCGAAGCGCTTGGGCCAGGTCAGTAAAAACGGCCAGCCCGTCCTGGGGACGACCGGCGGGATCTACGCCAGCCACCAACTGCAGGTCAGAAGCTCCCCGCACTGCCTTGCAGACCTCACGCCCCATCTTGCCGTTGGCTCCGTTTACGAGTACTCGCATACCTCTATCCTCCTTTACAGCCATTCCCGTACATTCGCCATCTGTTTTCTCCTTTCCTGCATTGCTACCAAAAAGCGGGAGACCCTCCCCAGGGCTCCCGCCTGAACTGGCCTAGGCACTTGTCACTTAACCGCGCCTTCACACGAACCCAACGGCTCGGTGGTTGTGCCGGACGCACAGAAAAGGGGGCGTTGCAGAACTACTCGATTGAGTAGGAGCAACGCTCCTTTTTGTGTCTCTTGGCCTGAAAATGCGCCCAGAGTTGGACAGATCTTGAGATGGCAGACACATACGAATGTTTTTGGGCGCGCGAAAAAGACTCCCTAGGGTCAGTGGTGTGCCTTAAGCAGCTTGGTTCAAAGGGTGTAGCGCCATTCCGGTTCGCCCGCTCTGTATCTTGGCATGCAACTTGTTGAT
>Ga0209720_1000341_pt1 | contig 50179 bp, 39 predicted proteins | sample AD_JPNMR3_MetaG_FD_184426 | JGI IMG/M metagenome (GOLD analysis project Ga0209720, IMG submission 184426) | Active sludge microbial communities of municipal wastewater-treating anaerobic digesters from Japan - AD_JPNMR3_MetaG (SPAdes) (version 2) | ecosystem: Engineered > Bioreactor > Anaerobic... | reverse complement strand
CCATATCTTTATCACCCAATATTTTCCTATTTTCCCTTCCATTTTAGATAAAAAAGTCGTGTCATAAATAGGGATAAGTATCAAGGGAAAAGGGGAAAGTTTTAATCAATATCTTTTATCAATACACCATTCAAATCCAATAAAACCAATACTTTTACCCTTATACCTTGACCCTTAATCCTATAGACTCAATAAGGTTTTCTACCCTATTTTCACCATGACTTTTAACACAACTTTTTTATTTTTAACACAACTTTTTTATTTGTGACACGAGTTTTTTAGAGTTATACACAAACGAAACTCATTTGTTCCATCTACTCAACAGTCACGCTTTTGGCAAGGTTGCGCGGCTTGTCAATGTCAAGCCCCTTGTTTGCAGCGACATAATAGCTGAACAACTGCAGGTATATGACCGACAGTGAAGGTGCGAACAGTTCGTTTATTTCCGGCAGTTTGATGATCTCAAGTTTCTCCCCGGGTTCAGCCTTTATGCAGTTTCCGATGAAGAGCACCCTGGCGCCGCGGCTTATGACCTGCTCCACGTTACTGTAGATCTTTTCGTATAGCCTTTCACAGCAGGAGATGGCTACGACCAGCGTATTGTCCTCGATCAGCGAGATGGTACCATGCTTGAGTTCACCGCCGGCATACGCCTCGGAATGTATATAGGAAATTTCCTTGAGTTTCAGCGATCCTTCCAGGGCGATGGCATAATCTATGTTCCTGCCTATGAAAAATATGCTCTTACAGCCCACGCAACCGGCAGCATATTTCTGCACTGGGTCGATCTGCTGAAGCATTTCAGTTGCTTTTTCGGGCAGAGAAGCAATATCCGCCGCAAGCCTGTTCTCTTCTTCCTTTGATATTCTGCCGAGTTTTTCTGCAAATGATACCGCAAGCATGTAAAGCAGCACCAGTTGTGCCGAAAAAGCCTTGGTAGTGGCCACTGCTATCTCCGGGCCCGCAATGGTATACAGCGTATAGTCCGTTTCCCGGGCAATGGTACTGCCGACGACATTGACGATCGATAACGTGGTGCCTCCCCTTCTCCTGGCCTCCCTCATGGCGGCAATAGTATCGGCTGTCTCGCCTGACTGGCTGACCAGGATGACCAGAGTACCCTTATCAACGATGGGATCCTTGTAACGGAATTCACTTGCAAGTTCAACTTCAACAGGCATTCGGCACAGTTGCTCGAATACGTATTTCGCCACCATACCTGCGTTATATGCCGAACCGCAGGCAGTGATAACGATCCTGTTGAACCTCGTAATATCCAGGCTGTCGATGATCCTCCGGTTGTCGCCGTCGCCAAGCGCGGACTGGATGGTTTCCTTCAGGACCCTGGGCTGCTCCATTATCTCTTTGAGCATGAAATGCTCATATCCGCCCATCTCGGCGCTGTCGATGCTCCATGTCACCGTTTCGGGCTCCTTGTGTATCGGGTCCCCGTCCATGTTGTAAAACTCCACGCTGGTTTTGGTCAGCACGGCGATTTCCTTGTCATTCAGGTAATAGACCTTGTTAGTATGGGCAAGGACTGCCGGCACATCCGAAGCTATGAAATTCCCATGTTCAGAAACGCCGACTATGAGCGGATTGTCCTTCTTTATGGCGACCAGTTTGTCAGGTTCATCGAGGCACATGATACCAAGGGCATATGATCCTTCAAGGGCATTAGCCGTCTTGATAATGGTTTCGATAATATCTCCGGAATGGTAGTATTCGGCAAGCTGTGCAATGACTTCGCTGTCGGTCTGTGAAGCGAACCTGATCCCCTTCTGTTCAAGACGTTCCTTGATTTGCCTGTAATTCTCGATTATCCCGTTGTGTACTATGGCTATTTTGTTCTGGCTGCCCAGATGGGGATGGGAATTTATATCTGACGGTTCCCCGTGGGTAGCCCACCGGGTATGCCCTATCCCTGTAAATCCCTCTATCGGGTTCCGGCTGATCGACTCTTCAAGAGCAGAGAGGCGTCCCTTCTGCTTGACGACTTCGAAACCGTCACTGCCCATGATCGCAACGCCGGAGGAGTCATACCCCCTGTACTCGAGCCTTTTCAGCCCGTCCAGAATTATCGGTACCGCGTCTTCAGTCCCCGTATATCCAATTATACCGCACATTGGCTTTCCTCCCCTGTTTTCGATTAGAGCCTGACATCTTAACTCAAAAACAACTGAAATAAACTCATAATACCTGGCACAAAATAAAAAAATGACGTCCATTACATAATGCGTACAGCCAAACATACGGTTGAAAACATGTTTCAACTCGTATCGCATTATCTGATGAACGCCATTGTTCATTCTTTCATTTTATTATATGGCGTGGCCAAACACTTTGTCAACCACATTCGGGAACCCGGCAGCAGCGGGTTCCCGGCATATCCGGCTGTAAATCCCGGAGCTTGCTCAGCGCCGGTAAACCTTAAGGCGTTGGCAAGCCTGCAGAGTTTTTTCAGAAAACAGGGTCGAAAGAACACGGACCGGAATTCCCGACCTCGAAGAATTTACCCTGCCAGTTCCTGAAAGCAGCTATATCCTTGCCAAGGTATAAAATGTAATTAGGCATTATGGGCGTTTTCCCCAGCCCGCAGGGCCCGTTTATGATATATGTGGGGATCGCAAGCCCGGAAGTCCTCCCGCGAAGGCTTTCCATTATCTCAAGCCCTTCCTCTATTTTCACCCAGAAATGGCTGGTGCCCTTGACTGTTTTCGGATGGAAGATATAATACGGTTTTACACGTATCGTAAGCAATTTCTGGTTCAATTTTCTGACAACGTACCTGTCATTGTTCACGCCGTTCAGAAGTACCATCTGGTTCCCGAGAGGTATCCCGGCATCAGCAAGCATTTCGCACGCGGTTTTGGCTTCGGGCGTTATTTCTCTCGGGTGGTTGAAATGCGTATTTACAAATACGGGATGATATTTTCTCAGGATATCGACGAGATTCTTCGTTATCCTCTGCGGCAGGGTCACCGGCGTCCGCGTACCAAACCGGATTGTTTCGACATGGGGTATCGACCTGAGTTCTTTCAGCATCCACTCTATCATCTCATCAGATACAAGAAAGGCGTCCCCTCCTGTAATCAACACATCACGGATCTCCCTGTTGTCCCGCACATAATCTATGGCTTTCCGGATTTTAGGCCGCGGAACGACCCTGTCGGTTTCCCCGATGATCCTTCGCCTCTGGCAGAACCTGCAGAACATCCCGCAGACATTCGTTATTTTTATGATCAGGCGGTCAGGGTACCTTCTCGTGATTATTTCATGGACCGCAGTCCCCTTCTCGTCCATGGGATCCAGTTCTCCCAGATCATTCAGTTCTTCCGCCGACGGGACCGCCTGCTTCTTTATGGCACAATCAGGATTCCCCGGTTCTACCAGCGACAGGTAATAGGGCGATACCGCAAAGCGGTACCTGGAAGAAACCTCGTCTATGTATTCCAGTTCATCTCCGGACAGATCGATAATTTTTGCAATGCTCTCCGAAGACGTGAACCGGTTTTTTATCTGCCAATGGTAATCATTGTAGTCTTTTTCCGTGGCATTGAGATATTCCAGGATCTTTTTCTTCTGATACCGTATTTTCTCATAATCCTCAATACCAGTCAGAATACTGCCCTTGACTTCCTCGTAGTCCATGATCTCATTTTTCAGCTTCTCAAACCTTTCTTCGGGTGATTTCACATTCTCCATCTCTCTACCTCGCTTTCTTCAGGATGAAATACCGGTATGTTTGCCCCGTTTGCATAAAAACAGGACGTCCGTCAGGGTACAGGCAAAATATGAATATATGTATGCCTTGTCTCAATAAACGCAATTTCCCCGGAAATATCAGTAATCAGTCTGGTCAAGCTGGTACAGGACTGCAGATCCATCAGCGTGCCCTGCCGCATATTTGCGAAATAGGTACCTGGAACCGCAAAGCGGTCCAGGGATTTTTTGAAAGTTGTTGTAATTTATGACGCATGAGGCTATTAATGTATAAAATTCCATCGACAAAAAAATTACAGCAGAAATTTTATCACAGTTCAAATTTTATACCCGGATTTTTTATGATAGCAGCCGGTACCATGCGCAGCATGGGAAGATGTCAGGTCCCGTATGATATAATAGATATATGCTTTTTCCGGAAACGATGTGAAGGGATATGATCGATATGAATAAGTTCTGCGAGTATTTATCATCTCTTTACCTGCTTGCCACGGTCCATGCGCATAATATGGCCGGGGCTGCCAGGTACGGGAAGGAAACCTATCATTACGGACCCGACAGGCAGCAATACGGGATAATCATCAGGCCAAAAAGCGGACAGGAAAAAAACGCCGTAGTGTTTTTCTGCCACGGCGGAGGATGGAGACAAGGCTGGCCGGGCCTTTTCAGGTTTGTCGGATATTACTTTGCCAACCTTGGGTATACCACGATACTTGCAGGTTACCGAAAAGTGCCCCGGAATGTTTTCCCGGCACAGGCCGAAGATACCGCAAATGCATTGAAAACAGGACTGGAGAAACTCAGGGAACATGGATCGTTTCCCGATAAAGTCATCCTTGCCGGACACTCGGCTGGCGCCCACCTGGTAACATTCCTGGCATACAGCGATTTTCTGGATAAGACCGGATTCGATAAAAATATGATCAAAGGCGTGATAAGCATAAGCGGGCCGATAAATTTCGCCGAATGCAAAAACAGCTTCGTCAGCAAAGTGATCAGCGACTTCGCGGCAACTGATGAAAACAAGGCAAAGGCTGATCCATATCCATATCTGAAAGACGACGCCGACATACCCATACTGTGCATACACGGAGATCGCGATCCGGTAGTCGAACCGGCCAACTCTATTTCATTTGTGAACAGGATCAACGAAATCAGGGATGGACTTGGCGAACTTATCATGATCAGGGGCGGCTTGCATACGAACATTGCCAAGCTTTTCTGGAACGGCCTGGATGAACATGCCAGGATGGACGAGTGGATCCTGAAGGTTGAAAGACCGGCTCCATACGACGGCACGATGCCCGCTTCAAATACTTGATCCATCAGTCCCGCATAGGCATGGCATATCCTGGAACATCCTGATCTTACCGCAGCTTCCGGTGCCAGTTTGGCCTGACAATGCCGTCCTTTTGCCATGGCCAGGTATAAAGGGAGCCGCAGATCCACACGCCTCCCACGCCGGGAACCCTAACTGCAGCGGTGTTATATCTTCTTTCTTTTTACTGCATCAATGAAAAACAAATGATAAACGATATCGATATATCCATCATTCAAAATCCGCTTGTGTATATACAGGAGCTCTTCTGCATATTTTTTCGCAGAAAACTGCGGAAACACCCACGGGAACGCTTTCATGTAAATGCCCAGTGCCCCGACATCATAGAACCTGATGAAACTTATTTCCTCATCTGAACCAGCGATTTCAAATCCGTTCTGCATCAGTTCCTTTTCCGCATAGTTCAGGTTCCAGTCTGAAATTTGAATGTTTTTGTTGTCGAACAACTGGATCAGGTTCGCGATGGAAAGGCTTCCAACCTGCTGGGTGATGAAATGTGCATCATCTTTCAAAATCCGATATATTTCCTGAGGGCAATATGCTTCATGTCTGTCCGTGACCAGGTCGAAAAAGTCATCGTCAAAAGGCAGGTTACTGTTATATGGCGGCCCTTCATCACCATCGACTTCTACTACCGTTACACCAAGAGGTTCGAGATTTCTCTTCGCTATTTCAACATTGGGCTTGTATCCTTCCGTTGCATACGTTTCTCCCGGCAAAGGTACAAACGCTTTCAACTTTTCACCCCCGCCCGTGCCCAGGTCCAATAGTCTTTCAGCATTGTACAGGTATGGCCTTATCCTGCTGTAATAGTTCCATTTTACAGGGGCTTCCTGCATCCTGCCTGTTCCTGTTATGTAGGAAAAATCCCATCCCGAAAACCTGAAGCCGTCAATTTCATGGATCAACTGTTCAAAATAGCCCATAATCATCCCGTCCTTTTGCGGTATCATCCTTCCGGTATCTGCGGAAATATTCCGGCCACGTCATTTTCAGCCGTTTTTTAATATTATACTTTCATACGAGAATTTTCCAAATGACTTTTCGACCCTGTCAGAACAATCAGTGACTTTTTAGCTTCGGATCTGATATATAGCCGGTCTTTGCCGTTTCCTGCCGACGTGCTCATGAAATATAAAGGATTTTCATGCTGCCGAGTTTATGCCCGAGTTCATTGCGAAGAAAGTCCCCGGCATCTTCCCTGACCTCCTGACGATACGAGTATTTTCCTCTTCCCCGCCCTGTCATCAGGCAATGGTCGTATATTTTCATTGCCCCCGGGAATGCCTCGGAATTTATTGCATTATGGACATAACTGTACGTCATGAGGATTATCTCTATAAATCCGGTTTTTTTAACATGTTGAGACAACTCATCTGCAAGGTACTCAATGAGTTCGCCGTATATCTTCTTCCAGTCCTGTACCAGGATAACCGGAGCTATCAGCATCCCTACGGGATACCCGGCTTCCGCCATATTATTGAGAGCCCGTACGCGTGTTTCGAGCGGTGAAGTCCCGATCTCCACTTTTCTGATGATCTCCGTTGGATTCACGCTCATACGGAAAATGGTTTTTCCCCGGTGGTCCAGGTCCAGCAGCGGTTCAACCATGTCGAACTTCGTGGGGAACGTGAGGAAGCCCCGCCCGTTCCTGGCGAAATAATCGATCGTCCAGTTGAGATTCCCCGTTATGGTATTCTCCAGCACCAGGTCGCTGTTGCTCCCGATTTCAAATGTCTGGGGCACAGATGCCTCCCTGGCCGTTTTCAGCAGTTTCAGCATCATTTGCTCGCGATTGACGAACAACCGCAAATAGGAGCATTTGTTGTAGTTGCACACAAGATAGCAATACAGGCACATGGCCCGGCAGCCGGAGGATGTATATGGCACCAGCCAGTCGGATACTTTATGGTTCTCAACATACTTATGGGTCTTTCGGATCCCAATTACGAGGTGTCTTTTGAGCTTCGGGAATTCCCGGTTCTCTGCCGAAGTGAACTCAGGGATGCGATTATGCGACTCGATCTCGATCCACGGCAGCGACTGGTACTTTTGCTTCAGCATTTTCCCAAGCTCATACCTCAATGAATCCGGCTCATAATAAACCGCGTCAAAGTTCATATCCATATCGATTTCCACCATGCTGTGATATATCCGGCTTTAGCTTATTATCAGCGATGCTTTCCGATAATATACACCTGCATTGGTGGCATAACATCCGTGTCGAAAAGGCATTGGTGGTATAACGTTTGTGTCTGGTTGAAGTGCTGAGATGGCTGGGCAGCCCGGACCACGTTTATAATGTCAACCGCTGGCATTTTATCATCAAAACGCTCATCAATATTTCCAGACCGTTTTCATCGATATTCCCGGACTGACTTATTGATATATTTCAAAAAACGGAATCCCATATCGTTGTAAAATTGCCGTTCGCTTTCTTCAACCAGCACCCAGTTCTCCATGGCGTCGAGGTTCGGGAAATGCCGGTCGGCTTCAAAAACTTTTTCGAAACGCGTGATATATACATCGGAGCAATATGGCAGAAGCTGTGTATATACAGATTCGCCGCCGATCACAAAAACATCGTCGGTGTCGTATTTCTCAAGTTCATCGAAAAGCTCTTCCAGCGAGCGGCAGATAATGAGCCTCTCATCATCGTAGTCCGCGCTTCTGCTCAGCACTATGTTGACCCTGTCCCTGAGCGGTTCCCTTCCGGGCAATGACTCGAATGTGTCCCTGCCCATCACGACGACCTTTCCGGTCGTCATCTTCCAGAAAAACTTCATATCATCGGGAACCCGCACCAGCAGTTTCCCGCCGCGGCCTATGCCCCAGTTGAGATCTGCCGATAGTATAGCCTTCATGGTCCGCTCCTTTCCATTCTTCCAGGGACATTCCTCAGCTGCGAAGCATTGCTCCATGCAGAGGAGTGTCCCTGCACCTTTTTCACACCGCCACGGGGATATTCTTTATCTGCGGCCAATGCTTATAATTCTCCAGTACAAAGTCATCCACGGTGAAGTTGTAGAAATCCTTAACATCCGGATTTATAATCAGTTTCGGCGCTGGATAAGGCTCACGGTCAAGCAATTCCTTTACCATTGGGATATGCCTGTCGTAAATATGGGCATCGGCGATCACGTGCACAAGTTCGCCTGCTTCCAGCCCGCTGACCTGTGCGAACATGTGGACCAATATGGCGTACTGGCAGACATTCCAGTTGTTAGCCACAAGCAGGTCATTGGAACGCTGGTGCAATATTGCGTTGAGCTTTTTACCCGTGACGTTGAAAGTCACGCTGTATGCACACGGGTAAAGGTTCATTTCATGCAGGTCGCTGTGGACATACATATTGGTGATGATCCGCCGGCTGTACGGGTTGTGTTTCAGGTCGTACAATACCCTGTCCACCTGGTCGAACTCGCCTTCCGGATACTTGTGTTTTATCCGCATCTGGTAACCGTACGCTTTGCCGATCGATCCGTTTTCGTCGGCCCAACTGTCCCAGATATGGCTGTTAAGGTCCCTGATATTGTTGGATTTCTTCTGCCATATCCAAAGCAGTTCATCTATGGCCGCTTTGAGATTCGTATATCGTAACGTCATTATCGGGAATTCTTCAGACAGATCATACCTGTTGACGACACCGAACTTCTTTATCGTGTGAGCAGGCGTCCCGTCCTCCCATCTGGCACGCACTGTCTGGCCCTCTGACGAAAATCCGTTTTCCAGGATGTCTTTGCACATTTCCTTGAAGATAATGTCCGCTTTGCTCATATCTCTGCCCACCGCCATTTCCTTCGTATTTAAAAATATTATACCTTTCGGGCGTAATTTTTCCAACTGTTTATTACCGACGAAGCTAAGCCATCAATGACATCTCCTGACAGTCTCCCTGGCAAGGCTATGCACAGTGATCCCTGTAAAATGAAAAGGCATGGCTCCCTGTCCATGCCTTTCCGTTTTTATATCTTCTGATGTTTTTCATTTCATACATACTTTCCTATTTTGCCTTTGACCTGACTTCCTCGGTTATCCTGGCTATGAAGTCATCGAGAAGCATAGGGCCAAGGTCTCCGTCCTTGCGGGACCTTACGGCCACCTGGCCGTTCTCCGCTTCCTTGTCTCCCAGGACGAGCATATACGGAACTTTTTCCATCTGTGCTTCCCTGATCTTGTATCCGATCTTCTCATTCCTGTAGTCGACTTCCGCCCTGATACCGGCATCCTGGAGCTTCCCTGCCACCTGCCGTGCATAATCGTGGTGCTTGTCGACTATGGGCAGCACCTTCACCTGTACCGGAGCGATCCAGGTCGGCAGTGCGCCGGCGTATTTTTCGATCAGCAGCGCAAGCGTCCTTTCATAGCATCCGATAGACGTCCTGTGTATAACGTACGGATACTTCTTCTGCCCATCCCGGTCGATGTACACCATACCGAATTTCTCGGCAAGCTGGAAGTCGATCTGGATGGTAATGAGCGTATCCTCCTTGCCGAAAACGTTCCTTATCTGTATATCGAGTTTCGGCCCGTAGAATGCCGCCTCGCCTTCAGCTTCCGTATAATCGAGCTTCAGATCGTCCAGTATCTGGCGCATGCGTCCCTGGACCTCTTCCCACTGCTCTTCGGTGCCGATGTACTTTTCCTTGTTGTTCGGATCCCATTTTGAGAAACGGTAGCTGACATCGGACTCAAGGCCGACTGTCCTGAGCATGAAGAGGGCAAGGTCCAGGCATCCTGCAAATTCCTCTTCCAACTGTTCCGGCAAACAAGCTATATGGCCTTCTGAAATCGTGAACTGCCTGACGCGTATCAGCCCGTGCATTTCGCCGGAAGCTTCGTTCCTGAACAGCGTTGAAGTCTCATTGTACCTCAGCGGCAGGTCGCGGTAGCTTCTCAGCCTGCTCAGGTAGACCTGGAACTGGAACGGGCAGGTCATCGGGCGCAGCGCGAATATCTCCTCGTTCGGATCCTCAAATTTTGCAGGATCACCCAAAATGAACATGCCGTCCCTGTAGTGGTCCCAGTGGCCTGAGATCTTATACAGTTCACGCTTCGCCATGAACGGGGTCTTGGTGAGCATGTAACCGCGGCGTTCTTCTTCATCCTCGACGAACCTCTGCAGTATCTGTATCACCTTCGCCCCTTTCGGCATCAGTATCGGCAGGCCCTGCCCGATATAGTCCACGGTAGTGAAGTAGCCCAGTTCTCTTCCGAGCTTGTTGTGGTCGCGTTTCCTTGCCTCTTCCATGGCTGCGAGGTATTCATCCAGTTCGCTTTTTTTCGGGAACGCAGTCCCGTATATCCTCTGCAGCATCTTGTTCTTTTCATCCCCGCGCCAGTAAGCCCCGGCGACATGGGTAAGCTTGAAAGCCTTGATCCTTCCGGTGGACGGGATATGTGGCCCTGCGCACAGATCGATGAAATCGCCCTGCCTGTAAAAAGATATCACCGCATTTTCAGGCAGATCGCGTATCAGTTCGACCTTGTAAGGCTCATTCTTTTCCTCCATGAACCGTATCGCTTCTTCCCTTGGCAATGTGAATCGTTCCAGTTGGAGGTCCTCTTTTACGACCTTCTCCATTTCCGCTTCTATCTTTTCCAGATCCTCCTGTGTGAATGGCCTGTCTGCGTCAAAGTCATAGTAGAAGCCGTTCTCGATGGCCGGACCAATGGCCAGTTTTGCGCCGGGGAACAGCCTTTTGACTGCCTGGGCCAATATATGCGACGCCGTATGCCTGAATGCGTGTTTGCCGCCCTCGCTGTCGAACGTGAGCAGATTGAGGGTGCAGTCCTTATCCAGGGGTGTCGACAGGTCCTTCACCTCACCGTCGATCTCGGCCGCCAGGGCGACCCTCGCCAGGCCGGCGCTGATGCTCCCGGCCACTTCTTTTACAGTTATCCCATCCGGATACTGTTTGGTGCTTCCGTCCTTCAAAGTAACATTTATCATACAGACTCCTCCTTTTCACGATATTCGTCGAACCAGGTTCAGCAGAACCAGTACGGCATTTTCTGTCCGCTGCGGCTTTTTTAGATCGTACCGGCTATGACCGTACCGTTATCCATGCTTCATTGCTCTTCCTTCTTCAGCCGCATATACTAAAAAAGCCCTCGCCCCTGCATTCTGCGCAAGGGACGAGAGCGTGCTCACTCACGTGGTTCCACCCTATTTGGTTCTCATTCGACCGTAACGCGGATCAGCGTTCGCACTCACAGGGGCGGTATTCGGCTGCTTTCCTTCAAGGCCGCTTCCAGCCGGCGGCGGCCTCTCTCTGGGAAGGTCTGTGACAGCTTACTTGATCCCTTTCATCGTGCGATAACTTTTTATACGTTTTAATTTATTATAATATATCCGACCCGGGCCGATGTCAACCGGAATTTACTGAATTTTGAGATACCGGCATCTCAGCCTGACCTTCGGGATGACATGCAGGCTGAATTTTCATACTGCCATTTAAAAGTTCATTAACATTCGAAAGTCTTTGCAGCCACGAATTCGTCCTGTATCTCCTGGTCCGGTTTCTTCGACAAAAGCGAAACGATTACTATAACTATGCAGGAGAGTACGAATGCCGGGAACAGTTCATATATGGCGAACACACCGCCAAGGCGCGAAATCAGCTTGTTCCATATGAATACCATGCTGCCTCCGGTAACCATGCCTGCAATTGCACCTGCCCTCGTCGTCCTCTTCCAGAACAGCGAGAACAGTATGATGGGCCCGAAGGTCGCTCCGAAGCCTGCCCATGCAAATGATACCACATCGAAGATGACACTTTCCTCGTCTAGTGCTATGATGATCCCGAATAGCGAAACAACCAGCAAAGTTATACGCGAAACGATCATTACCTGGTTGTCGGTCGCATCCTTTTTAAATACTCCTTTAAAAATATCACGCGATAATGCCGACGAAGCAATGAGCAGATACGAGTCAGACGAGCTCATCGTAGCGGCCAGGATGCCTGACATTACGATACCTGCCAGGAATGCGGGGAGCAACCCGGCGGACATGATGATGAAAATGTTCTCAGACTGGCTCTTTGTGAGCAGTTCAGCGGGATACAGCGATCTTCCGATCAGTCCGATCGCAACCGCTGCAAACAGCGATATAACGCACCAGATAATTGCTATGCGCCTTGACTTCTTCAACTCGGTGGACTTGTTTATCGCCATGAACCTCAGGAGGACCTGGGGCATGCCGAAATATCCGAGGCCCCATGACATTGTGGATATGATCGTAAGCAGGCCATAATCCGCAGCCGGCCCGAACAAAGGGTTCCCGGCCGCATCAAGCTGCTGGACGCCTTCCGCCAGCTGGGGCTGGGCTATACCGAAAGGTGTTAATATATTTGTGATCATAAACAGGGAAAGATGCCTGAGATGCTGATAATTGCAGTAATTACTGTTACAGCGATACTGTCCGCCATATTTGCCGCAGCTTCAGGATGCAGAAGTTCGGGGACGATCAGGACAAAGCTGCTGTATACTTTGGGCTTGTGTCTTATCGACACATCAGCCGAGGTCGCTTTCTTCATGTTTTCAATTACAGTCGCAATCACATTCGGTATCATGATATTTTCATTCACCCGACTCTCTTCGTTATGGGTAATGACTCCCGACATACTCATCACATTAAGCAGTCTGATACTTATCAGGTGCCATCGCCTGAAAATACACTCACTGGCTTCGATCTGATCCCGGCATTCGATTTGATACCAAAATGTCAGGTCAGAAGCTGCGCCGACAGAAATGCAAAGCACGCTTCTGTCTTCTCCGCATCTTTGCAAATCACTGATCTGTATACCGGACAAAATCATCATTGCAGAGATTCCGCCACTTGTTTATGCAAATTACAGGAGGAGTAAATATATACATAACATACCTGACAGCCAAAGAAGCCGGGTTCGATTACCTGAGGAGTTTTCTTGCCATGAGCCCGTATGACTTGGTGCAGCGTCCTTTCAATTATGCGATCGTCGATGAGGCGGACTCGATCCTTATCGATGAGGCAAGGATACCGCTGGTGATAGCCGGTAAAATCGAAAAAACGCATGACATCGACCCTGTCCGCATGGCAGAGGTCATAGAAGGCCTGGTTCCCGGAAAAGATTACGACCTGGATGAATACCTGGTATTGTCAGGTGCAAAAAAGGCAAAAGGCGTAAAAAAGGGAGGAGCAGCTGATGTCCGGCTGGTATTTCCAGGAAATTGCAGTATCAGATGTTATAGGTTAGAATTATATTTCAAACACAAATCTCATGATGAAGCAAAAAAATACTGCGCGTATGCTGCAATCTGGGAGATACTGAAATGAGGTACAAAAGAAAAACATATTTCAGAAAACTGCGCCATAAAAAAGTGCGGAAAGCATTGCTGTATGGACTGGTAATGCCTTCCGCACTCATCCTGCTCAGTTATCTTGTAGCTTCCTTCGTCATACTGCCGGCCATGTCGGGCTGAAGCAGGAGTTTGCATATTGCTTCAGTGATATTCGCTTCAGCAGCAAATTGAAGCGATTTTTTTGCTTGCCGGTCTTACTGTTTTGAAATGATCGATTCATCTCTTGAAAACGGCTCGTCAAATATGGCGTGAGTATATATTTTTTCTTTCCTGCCTTCTACCAGGAACTGTACTTTATCAATGCCTTCAAGCTCCGTTAAAGTATTTACGACTGAAAAAATGGCCATCCTTTCAGCGGCAGTGCCTCCCGGGCTGTTTTCGATGTATTCCCTCGAGAAGTTCACGGTGCATACCCCGTCCTTTGTGTCGACAGACAGGAGTTTCGTACCGTCCGGTATAGCGTCCCACAGGTCATCGTTCCTCGGACCTGCCATCAGTTCGGCGAGGACTGCCTCTTCAGGTGAAACGCCTGCGGGTATTTCTATGTCTCTTGGTTCTCCGACCAGGTACATTGCTTCGTTATCGGAAAAATACAATACCACGGTCATCGTTTTTCCGGGGAGAGGCCGTCCTTCCTCATCGAGCCGGGCAGGCTCCATATCGCCGAGGGGCTTGCCGCTCGGACCGGCCATATCCTCTCCTTCGATCCTGAGACGCACCCTGTCCACTCCCTCGATCTCCGTAAGGGTATTGACTATGGAAAGCCTGGATGTGACTTCATCGAGCCCGCTGCTGTTGAGAAACTCCTTCGACAGGTCTACGATCGCCGTTCCGTCTTTGATCGATATGCCAAGGATCTCGGTGCCTGGAGGTATCGGTTTCCTCAGTGCAGGATCGCCAGGACCTTCGATCAGCGCCAGCATGCATGCCTTCAGTATAGCCTTGTTGACTACAGGTATTTCTTTTTCAACTTTTTTAAGTGCACTGTTGTCGATGGTCGGAAAATAAAGAGCGACCTTTATCATTTTTGTGTCTTCGTCAGTACCCCCGCCGTCATCCCCAGGAATATCCCGGTCCTCCCCGGCATCACCTGAGTTTTGCTCATCATCGCCTGTCTCCACGAAACCCGTCTCGCCGTCATCCTGCTGGTTCCCGGCATCATTGCCTGACGTCGCGGCATCTTTGCCGGGCAAACTGCAGGCTGCCAGCGATATACTCAATATTGTGATCATTATTGCAAACAGCAGTTTTTTCATCTGACCCCTCCGCTCCCGCCATTTGTTCACGTTACTCCCGCATAACTTCATTTCATTGCCGGCTGCCCGTATACCCTTTACAGACGGTTACGCGCCATCGTATGTATAGTTGAGACGTACCGCCGCACGGGTATGTTCCTTCAGTCCACTGTGATAAAATCCTTGATGCTCTCGAACCTGTTCTGCTTGATCCCGGGAACTTTCATGATATCTTCGATCCTGCCGAACCTGCCGTGTTTCTCCCTGTAAGCGATGATATCCCTTGCTTTCGCTTCCCCTATACCAGGAAGGGTATCGAGTTCATCCACACCGGCAGTGTTTATGTTGACCAGCCTCATATCGTCCCGGCCGTTGGCCGCGTCATCGCCGCCTCCTATCACTTCAGCGCCGGGGCCGCTGTCGCTGCGTACCACAGCGCCTTCACCGACGGCCTTGTTCTCCTTCTTTGATTTTATGACCAGCATAACGTTTTCATTCAAAGAATACACCATGTTTATGTTGTCGGCGTCCGCATCCTCGGTGAGTCCGCCCGCCTCCCTGACGGCGTCGAATACCATCTGCCCTCTCGTCAGCGTAACGATGCCTGGATTTTTCACGCATCCCACCACATAGACCTTGATCTCGTCCTCTTTACCATTGGATCCGATGCCCGCTTTCGCGTCCTCTCCGGCATTTCCCGGGATGCCCGGCCCTCCGCCCGGATCCTGGTCAGCATTCGCTATTTCCATAGCTTTGCTCCCATAATTGTCATCGGCTCTGTTCCCATTCCCGGCCAAAGCCCCGTCACGTTCAGCATCATTGGTCTCACCGTTTCCTGACGTCTGCTGCATGATCGCCTGTCCTTCTTCTATGATTATGTCTCCCCTCCCGCCGAAAAGAAAGATCCCCGCGAGCACGCCCAGTAAAACCAGAGCGGAAACCATCGAAAAAAGAAGTTCTGTTTTTATCTCCATTTCTTTCCCTAAAAACCGGACTTTCATAGTATATTACCTCCATTTTTTGTATAATTCTCCTTCCGATGTTATTTTCCTTTATTTTCCGATACACTTTTAATATTTTTTAACTTACACAGTAATATTTTTGCTATACTTTAAATGAGAAAACATATCCCGGAGGGTACAGATGAAAAAGCTGCTGACATTGGCAATGATTGTGCTGCTGACAGCTTCGAGCATTGGTATCGCATATGCGCAGCCGCCTTCACTGGATGCAAGGGCTTACATATTGATAGATGCACAGACCGGCGACGTTCTGTGTGAGAAGAATTCCCGCGAAACACTGTATCCCGCCAGTACGACCAAGATAATGACTGCAATACTTGCGCTGGAACTCGGAGATCTCGACGAAGTGATGACAGCGAGCCAGTCCGCCATAGATGCCATCGGTTATAACGGAAGCAATATAGGGATAATACCCGGCGAGAAGATCCGCATGGAAAACCTGCTCCAGGCGATGCTTATCAGTTCCGCAAACGAAGCCGCTAATATAATCGCAGAAAACATAAGCGGCAGCATGGAGGAGTTTGTGGAACTGATGAACAAGCGGGCTAAAGAACTTGGGACAGTCGAGACCCATTTCGCCAATCCGAGCGGTATCCATGATACCATGCATTTCACAACTGCGGCTGACCTGGCATGCATTTCAAGGTATGCGATGACATTGCCGAAATTCAGGGAAATAGTGGGCACACACAGCTTTACGATGCCTGCTACGAACAAGCACTCGAAGTGGCCTGAGCTGACAAATTCCAATAAGCTCATGCTCAACAACACAAGCGACCTGTATGAGATCAACGGCATCAAAACAGGGTTTACCGGACCCGCCGGCAATTGCCTGATTTCATCCGCAAGGAACGAAGATGGCATGGAACTGATCGCAGTCGTAATGGGCGTCAAAAATGAGAACGCTGCCGAAAATGTCAGGAAATACTCAAAAGAACTGCTTGATTACGGTTTCACGGATTTCGAACGTGTCGAACTGATACAGAAAGGCCGGGTATACAGGAATATAAAGGTGGAAGATGCGGCGGACATATACGGCCTCGACCTGGTAACGGAGGACTCGCTTGTCCGTGTGCTGCCTAAAGATCTTTCACAGAGGAATATCCAGGAGATCTCACATATAAACGGAGAGATCCACGCCCCGGTCAACAAGGGCGACAGGATCGGGTATGTCGAATTCCTGAAGGACGGTGTTTCCATCGGTAAAGTGGACCTGATCGCCGCAAGGGATATCGAATATAAACCGAACCCTGTCTCACTTACCGCTTTGACGCAGCATCCGGAGACCATCCTGGACAATATTTACTTCAAAATCGGTATATGCTGTGCCGCCTTCATCATATTTCTCATACTCGTCAGGCTGTTTGTAAAGGCGCTTTCACGGAGATCCCGCAGCAGAAGATACTATTGACAGGCAGGTATTTACTAGCAAACTCAACATAATATATAATATATGGGCAGAGAAACGGCTTATTCTCGCCATTTTTTTGAGAGGTGTTATCAAATGACATCGAAACCAAACCGTGAAGTGCGCCAGATACGTGACCTCAAGGATATGCTGGTGCAAAGCGCCGAGTTGTACGGCGACAATGAAGCTTTTTACCTCAAATCGAATGACGGTACCTACAAAGGAATAACATACAGGGAATTCAAAAGAGAAGTCGATTCATTCGGCACTGCCCTCGTGGATCTAGGGCTGAAAGGAAAATCCATAGCGGTCATCGGCGAGAACCGTTATGAATGGTGCCTGACCTACCTGGCAGTTGCAAACGGCGTCGGCGTCATCGTGCCGCTTGACAGGGAGCTGCCAAAAGATGAGATCGAAAACCTGCTGATCCGCTCACACGCCAGCGCGGTGGTCTTTTCCGGAAAGCACGAAAAAGATATGCGGCTCATTTCATCAGCAGTTCCGCAGGTGGAGTACTTCATAAACATGGACGCTGATGAAGACGACGGCAGGTTCCTCTCCATGAAGAAACTCGTTCGTAAGGGCGGGGACCTGCTGGATGAAGGCGATCGTACATATATCGACGCGCAAATCGATCCGGACGCATTCGGCATCCTGATCTTCACTTCAGGCACAACGGACCTGGCAAAAGGCGTCATGCTTTCGCACAGGAACATAGTCTCGAACATCATGTCCGTTTGCTCGGTGCTGTATATCGACGATACCGATTCGACCCTGATCATGCTCCCGCTCCATCATACATATGCCTGCACCACAAGTTTCCTGCTGATACTGTACAATGGCTGCAGGATATCCTTTATCGAGGGACTCAAACATATCGCAAAGAACATGAAGGAAACGAATCCGTCCATTATCATGGCCGTACCGCTTTTGCTCGAATCCATGTACAAGAGGATATGGGATTCCATAAACAAGCAGAAGTCAGCATACAAGGTTAAAGTGGCGCTGGCTTTCAGCAAGTTGCTGCTGCTTCTTGGCATAGACGCAAGGAAGAAGTTGTTCAGGCAAATACATGAAAACATGGGCGGCAGGCTCAGGCTGATCATTTCAGGTGCTGCGGCCCTCGATCCTGCCGTATCGAAGGGTTTCCGCGATTTCGGAATTCCCCTGATGCAAGGATACGGGCTTACGGAATGTTCCCCCATCGTTACGGTCAACCAGTTGGAGAGGTTCAGGGACGATTCCATCGGGCTTCCTCTTCCCTGCAATGAAGTTATGATCTACAAGCCGAACAAGGAGGGTGTCGGAGAGCTTATCGTAAAGGGCAGCAACGTGATGCTCGGATATTTCGAAAACAGCCTGGCTACTGAAAAAGCGTTCAGGGACGGCTGGTTCCACACCGGCGACCTGGCGAAGATGACCAGGGAAGGTTTCTTCAGCATAACCGGCAGGAAGAAGAACGTCATAGTCACAAAAAACGGCAAGAACATATATCCCGAAGAGGTCGAGGCTTACCTCAACAAAAGCCCGTTCATAGCTGAATCGATGGTCTACGGCAAGGAAGACGAAGCTTCCGAAGAGACTTTCGTATATGCCATGATCGTCCCGGCCATGGATATCATAAAAGAAAGGCTTGGCAAGTCCGAGGTAACGGAGGACGAAGTCTTCAGGATCATAGACGCCGAAGTCAAGAATGTCAATAAGAAGATGCCGCTGTATAAGCGCATACTCAGGTTCACGATCCGCCAGGAAGAGTTCGCCAAGACTTCGACCAGGAAAATAAAGCGCTATATGGAGAAAATCAGTTGAAAGAGGTACGGTGACACTCCTCTGCAAGGGGTATTCCTCTGTGGCCGAGGAATGTCACACGAATGAAAAGTACGGTGACACTCCTCTGCAAGGGGTATTCCTTGAGGGATGAGGAGTGTCCCTTTTTTATTGCGCCTTCTGGCAGCAGCCATGTCCTGGTACAGCCTATATTTCAGATCATTAAATATACCTGCCTGCCTGGGCCTTCCACATTGCGGCATATTTGCCCTGCAGCCTGATCAGTTCGTCGTGGTTTCCCTCTTCGATGACTCTGCCGTTCTCCATCATTAATATGCGGTCTGCGTGACGCGTCGTTGAAAGCCTGTGGGAAATGAACACGACGGATTTGCCTTCGGCCGCCTGCAGCATGGTTTTGTTTAACTGGTACTCGGCTATCGGGTCAAGAGCGCTGGATGGTTCGTCAAGGATCACCATATGGGCATCCTTGAAAAAAGCACGGGCTATGGCAAGCTTCTGGCTCTCCCCGCCCGACAGATCGATACCTTCCTGTTCAAACTCGGTCGTCAGCTCTGTTGCAAGACCGTTGGACAGCTTGTCCAGGCGTTCCTTAAAACCGCTGTACTCCAGAGCTTTGAGCACGGCCGGCCTGCTTTCCTTTTCAATGGTTTCCTCATCCTTGTCGAGGACAACATTTTCTCCGACAGTTGCCGCAAAGATCCTGAAGTCCTGAAAAATCGTCCCGATACGGCTTCTGTACTCATGTACGTCATAATCCCTGATATCGATGCCGTTATACAGGATCTCTCCCTCATTGGGATCGTAGAGTCTCATTATGAGCTTGATCAGCGTTGTCTTGCCTGCCCCGTTGTATCCGACCAGGGCCACTCTTTCACCGGGGTGGATCATAAGGCTGATATTGTTCAGGATATAACCGTCATTTTCATTGTAGCCAAAAGAAACATTCCTCAGTTCAAGCGTACCCTGTTTTTCAGGGACAGGCAGATTCCGCTTGCTGGTTATCTTCTGCTTATAATCGAGGAACCCGCGGATTTTCTCAATATAAAGACTGTTTTCCGCGATCTGGGGTACTACGCCGGCTATATCATGGAGATTTCTCTTCAGTCCGCCGGATGTGTTCCACAGCACGACGACGCTGCTGTAGGAAATGGCTCTGCTCACGGCAGCACGGAATACAAGGTAGGAAATATATATGACATCACTTATGAAATTGTTGGTCAGATAATTCGAGACAAACCCAAGGACAGTGCGTTTCCTCGCATACTTCCCTTCCACGTCCCGTATTTTTCTGTTCGACTCGTCAAATTCCTCAAAAAGCCTGCCGGCAATGTCCGGGTTCAGTCTTAACTCCTTGGCGTACTCATTGAGGTAAAATACCCTGTGAACGTAGGCCCTCTTCCTTTCATGGGGATTTTTCTCGAGCCTGTTGCTGAAGTTGACCTTGTTGAGTATCTGCGAGAATATGAATGTCAGTGCGAAGGACACAAGTATAAAGAACATCGAAGGCCAGTCCGTCGTCAGGAAGAAAACGCCCCTGGTTATCAGCGCCGTCATCCCGGAAAAAATGGATTCCAGTATCTGGTGCGTCCTTGTGATGGACTTCTCAGCTTCCGATACCGAAAGCACGAATTCATTGTAATACCCGGGATCGTCGTAGCATTCGAGGTCCAGTTCCTTTACCTTGGCATACATCATATCCCGCAGTTTCTTTTCTATTTTGGGCAGACCCTTTTGTGACACAAGGTTCTGATAGATCCCGCTGAGCAGGAACGAAACGGCCCACGCCCCGAATACGATCAAAAGGAAGTTCACCACAATCCTTGTATGCGAAGCTGACATTCCTGAACTCTATGGATTCTATTTCCTTCCCGGGAATGATCCCGTCCTGGTCCTCCGGCAGCTTTGGCTCATATTCCATGAAACTGCGGATATTCTCCATGAATATGCCCAGCTTGACGCTGTTGAGTATGTGGTCCGTAAAGCCGATCAGTATCCAGGTGGCGGATACCATGGCGGTAGAGAGCACAGCAAGTTCCGACAGGTCCATGGTCCTGCTGACGATGGTACGGTAAGCCCCGTAGAGCAGCACTCCTTCAAAGATGATCGTAAAGGTAAAATAGTTTCTGAACCATAGTGGGATATTTATTTTAAGGACGTACTTCTCGACAGTGTCGAATATCCCTTCCAGCGCCTTTTTGTACTTATACTTCATTAGGTTATAAACATTGGAAAGCCGCATTTCCTTTGAAAAATCCGCAAGGTGCATGACCCGGTTCACGTATTCGATCCTTCTCTTGTACGGGATCAGCTCCTGGTCGCGTTTGAAGAGCATTTTGTTGTATATGTATCCGAAAACGAAGTTGCCGATTATGGGGAAGAAAACAAAAAGCACGGCTATGCTGTCTATCGTGTACATAGTGTAAAACACTATCACGGCAGCAATTCCGCTGAACACTATCCCAAACAGGTTCCGGACGATCATGGACAGGTTTTCATCGGCCTTGTCGACAGCCAGCGCGTACCTGTTGTAAAAGTCGCTGTCTTCAAAGCAACCGAGTTCGACGCTCCCGGCTTTTTTATACAGCATGCCGTAAAGCTTGCGGTACAGCGTCACACCGGCCCTCGGGAGGAACGATCCGTCAATGTATGAAATATAGGCGAAAATCATGCAAAACACCAGCCCGGAGATCAAAATGAACCTCATTATGTATGAAAAGCTCTCCTGGTTCTCTATTGCTCCGATCAGATAACGAATGAAAAACAGATCATAGAATACCCACCCAAAATAATCAATGGCACTTATAACAGCCGTATGTATGACTATTCCCCTGCACATGCCCCACATGAGCCTGACAGCATATAAAATATTGCCGATGGCACGGGTCTTGCCGGCCTGCTGCTTTTCCATTCTTTAGGTACCTCCCCGTAATGCGGAACGCATGATAATATATTACACCATTACCGTTATTTCGAGGTAAATAAAAAATAATTATAGGCAATATGATGTTACGTGTCATCAACAGAAGTGATCAAAATGACAGCGGACAGCCTTTCTTAAGACATTTGCAGCTTCAAGGCATATCTGTTTCATGGGCATATTTGCATAGATCCTGTACTGTGTTTGCCGTAAGTATAAAATATGGGCTGCCTTTCAGGCAGCCCTCCTTAATCACTTCACCACAATGTTGACCAGCCTGCCGGGCACCGCGATCACCTTGACGACCGTCTTGCCCTCCAGCAGCGCCGCGACCTTCCCGTTCTTCATCACGGCTTCTTCGGTCTGTGTTTTATCAAGGCCTGAAGGTACCATGACCTTTTCCTTGATCTTGCCGTTGAGCTGGATAACTATCTCCGTTTCGTCCCTTACGAGCGCTTTCTCGTCCCACTTGGGCCATTCCTGGCTGAAGATCGAATAGGGTCCGCCCATCTTCTCCCAGAGTTCCTCGGCAAGATGCGGCGCGAAAGGAGCCAGCAGCTTCAGAAGGTCCGTCACGGTATCGACATAGAGCCGGTTGTTCTTTCTGCCTGTACTCTCATACTTGTAAAGCGCATTTACAAGTTCCATTATCCTCGCTATCGATGTGTTGAACTGGAACCTTTCGGCATCTTCGGTGACTCCCTTTATCGCGGTGTTCCTCACGAAATCCAGTTCCTTTTCCTCACTGCCGTATTCGCCTCCTATAGTCCTGTCAAGTGCGGAAGCCGACTCGATCAGCCTTTCCAGCCTTCCCACGAACCTTGATATGGCCTTGATGCCGTCGTCGCTCCACGGCCCGCCTTCCGTATACGCAAAGCCGAAGCCCAGGTACATCCTGAAAACATCCGAACCATACTCCTGTATATAGTCATCCGGCGATATGGTATTGCCCTTGGATTTGCTCATCCTGTTGCCGTCCGGGCCAAGTATCGTGCCCTGGTGGACCAGCGAAAGGAACGGCTCGTCGAAATCCAGGTATCCCATATCACGCAGGGCCTTCGTTACGAACCTTGCATAAAGCAGGTGCATCGCCGCGTGCTCTGCGCCGCCGACATACTTGTCCACAGGCAGCATCTTGTTGATCCACTCGGTGTCGAACGCCTTTTCGGAGTTCTTATTGTCAGGATAGCGCAGGAAGTACCATGACGAGCACACGAACGTGTCCAGCGTGTCGGGATCCCTTTTAGCCGGCATGCCGCATTTCGGGCATGTGGTGTTTATGAACTCTTCGCATTTTGCCAGGGGTGATTCTCCGTCCGGAGTAAATTCTACATTGTACGGCAGTTCTACCGGCAGATCCTTTTCAGGCACGGGCACGATGCCGCAGTGTTCGCAGTGGATGACCGGTATCGGCGCTCCCCAGTAGCGCTGCCTGGATACCAGCCAGTCCCTGAGCCTGTAATTTACCTTGAATTCGCCTCTGCCCTGCTTATTGAGCTTTTTGACGATCTCCTTCCTTGCCTGTGCGGAACCCATGCCTGTGAATTCCGCGCTGTCGACCAGTATGCCGTCCTCGACGAAAGGCAGTGTGTCGTCCACGCCTTCCCCGCCTTTTATGACACGCTTTATAGGAAGGTTATACTTCGCAGCGAACTCATAATCCCTTTCATCATGGGCCGGCACAGCCATTACGCAGCCCGTGCCGTACCCGGCCAGTACATAGTCGGCTATCCAGATCGGTACCTTGTCGCCGTTCACAGGATTTATAGCATATGCCCCGGTAAAGACACCGGTCTTTTCCCTTACGGTCGACATCCTCTCGATCTCGGTCTGCTTCTTCGCCTGTTCCCTGTATTGCTCGACTGCGTCCCTGCATTCAGGCGTCGTGATCCTGTCAACGAGTTCGTTTTCAGGCGCCAGTACCACATAGGTCACGCCATAAAGCGTATCCGCCCTCGTCGTGAACACTTTGAACGAAAAGCTGCCATCCGCGCCTTCGAATACGATCTCGGCACCTTCCGACCTGCCGATCCAGTTCTGCTGGATCTTCTTCGTCTTCTCGGGCCAGTCGAGCTGCGGCAGGCAATCCAGAAGTTCCTGCGCATATTCCGTTATCTTGAAAAACCACTGCGTCAGGTCTTTCTTGGTTACTTCGCTCTTGCACCTCTCGCAGCAGCCGTCCACGACCTGCTCGTTGGCCAGCACCGTTTTGCAGCTCGGACACCAGTTGACAGGCGCCTTCTTCCTGTACGCCAGCCCGTGCTTGTACAGCTGCAGGAAGATCCACTGCGTCCATTTGTAATACTCCGGCGCGCAGGTGATCACCTCGTAGTCCCAGTCAAAGCTTGCGCCCATTTTCCTGAGCTGTTCTTCCATTGTCCTTATATTCGCATATGTAGAATCCTTGGGATGGATACCTGTTTTAATGGCGTAGTTCTCCGCAGGAAGGCCGAATGCATCGAATCCCTGGGGATGGAACATGTTCCAGCCCTGCATCCTCTTCAGCCTTGCCCATGTATCCGTCAGCCCGTAGTTGTACCAGTGGCCTACATGGAGCTTGGCTCCTGACGGATATGAAAACATCTCGAGGCAGTACAGCTTTTTATCGATATTATTGCGGTCGAACTTGTACAAACCTGTTTCTTCCCATTTCTTTTGCCATTTCTCGTCTATCTTCGTTGAGTAAGCCAATATAAACAGCTCCTTTCAGATTGAGCAAATTGTGATCCGGATCCGATCATGAATGTTCCAGGTCGTCCGGCGTCCTGAACTTGCCTTCGGACCATAACCTCTCAAGGTTGTAGAATTTCCGGTCTTCTTCATTGAATATATGTACGACCAGTTGGCCGAAATCCAGCAGTATCCATCTTGCGCTCTGGTAACCTTCCTTATGGATAAGGTTGTATCCGGCTTCGCCCATCTTCAGTTCCAGTTCGTCCGCCAGCGTCTTGATATGTGTAGTCGACGTACCGCTGCAGATTATGAAATAATCGGCGAGTATCGATACTTCTGAAATATCGATCACTTCAATATCCCTGGCCTTTTTGTCCTCAAGTATCCCGTATGCCGTATCTGCGATTTTCCTGTTCCCCAAAGCGTACCTCCTGTATCATGATTGATTAAATATTATACCACTAATGCGCTCCGTTTGTGAATAAAAAATTACTTCCCGGCGTCGTTCCTGCCTTTTCTGAACATCTCGTACACGCTCATCGCAAGCAGGAACCCGCCGAAAATTTTCCTGAGCAGACCGGCCTCCATCGATGCGGCTATCCATGAACCTGCCAGCGCTCCCGCCAGGCCGAATGCGATGATGGGGACCGCCATCCCGAAATCGATGCTTTTGTTTCTGATATGTATGACTAATGCCACAACTGCTGTCGGAATGAAATACAGCAAGTTGACGCTCTGGGCGATGTGCTGCCCCGGATTGGCAACAAGGACTAGCACCGGTATCAGGACAGCGCCTCCTCCCATCCCCATGCCGCTTATGATCCCTGACGCAAGCCCGGCCAGGAATAAAACGATCCAGTTCCAGTTGTTCAACTCATCTTCCCCTTGCAATTCTCCTTTTCTGATGCTCCGACAAAACCTTTATTGCAATTTACCCTGGAAAACTCCTGCCGCCTGCATCCTCATATTCTTTTTGGCTTTTTTGCTCCCCGTCTGCCGGCCTTTTTGCAGGTCCTTCTAAAAAATCATTTTTATGCCTGCTGCCGCCATGAACACCGCGAATATCTTCCTCAGCAATTTATCAGGACACTTGTTCAGCAGCTTCGCACCGATGTATCCTCCAACGAGGCCTCCCAACGTCGCCTTGATCGTTATGCCCCAGTCCACATGGCCTTTGAGGATATAGAACACCGAACTTACGACAGTAAGCGGCAGTATCACGGATATTGCAGTTGCGTGAGCTTTGTGTTCCTCGGCTTTGAGCAGGTGCACCATCGCGGGTACCGCGATCGTACCGCCGCCTGAACCAAACAGGCCGTTGGCAAGTCCCGTCACGAGGCCGATCACTGCACATAACAGAAAATTGGGGCGTTTCCTCCCCTTCCCGCTTTGCTTCGCGGTTTGTCCCGCATCATGCTCCATCACGTTTACACTGCCTTACCTTATTTTTCTGTATCGTACTATCCATATTGTTCGATTTTATCCCCTGATTATTCATTTTCCACGTCGATCGGCGGCCATCCGGAGACCGGGCATCCTGGCCTCCGGAAATATATCGTGAAAGCTCTGTCCCCTGTATAATTTTTCAACAAACAAATACATTGCATGTCAAGTATAATGTGGTAGAATTTAGTTAGCGGCCCGGGACCCGGTCCGCATCGCTGGATCCGGTCAGCGTGATTTTCTTGTGAGGTGCGCAAAATGAAAAAAGGCATTAAGTCAGCGGTATTTTTACTGCTCGTGCTCATCCTGGTATCGTCGGTATTCTGCCAAAGCGTCTCCGCGGACAGCAGGTATTATAAAATCAACGCGTATACCGTCTATGTCGTCGTCAATCCCGACGGTTCGGCCGACGTGGAAGAAAGGATCGCATATGAATTCGTAGGCGATTTTAACGGTGTCCTGCGTGATATAGACTACGAAAAGACCGATGGTCTGGAAAACCTGACGGTGTACGTGGAAGAAGACGGCATCAGCATAAAGGAGTTCACGGTCAATTCCACTACCGGCCTGGACGCCGCCGGCGCATCGGGCACCTACAACGTATACCATGAAGATGAAATAGCCCATCTGAAAGTTTTCGAAAAAAGCAGCAATACGAGGAAGACTTTTGTCTACAAGTACCGGTTGAAGAATGTGGTGACAAAATACAATGACATAGCCGAATTCAACAGAAAGCTGATCGATACCGGCTGGGACGTGCCTCTCAACGACATAAGGATACATATCCAACTGCCGAAAGGGGCTTTTAAGGATGAGATAAGAGTGTTCGGCCACGGGCCTTTGACCGGCGAATCTAAGATAATCGACGGACAGAACGTTGATTTCATACTCGACAGGCTTGACCCGGGTTATTATGTGGAGACCCTCGTACTGTTCCCTCCGCGGCTCGTCCCGGAATCAGCCAGGGTAAAGGCTGAGGATGCGCTCCAGAGGATCCTCGACAACGAAAAGAAAATGGCTGACGAGGCCAATGCCGAGCGAGAAAGGGCGCGCAAACAAGTGGAGGAATACAACAGGAGGCTTGCGGAAGAAAGGGAAAGAAAGCAGCAGAGAAAGAAGATAACCGATGTATTGTGCATCGTTCTCTTCATCGCCTGGATACCGCTCATCATCCGGCTGTACCTCAAATATGACAGGGAGTTCAAAAGCTCATTCAACGCCAAATACTACCGGGAACTCCCGGGAGAATACACCCCGGCTGAAATGTCCGTGCTCATGAACACGGGCAGCGTCGACAAGCGGGATATCACTGCGACGCTGATGGACCTGGTGCGGAAAGGCCATCTGGTACTGAAGCAGGAATCTTATATAAAAGAGGGATTTTTCAGGGACAAGGAGGTCGAGGATTACAGCCTGACGCTGAACCCCGAGGCTCCCCAGTCCGGTCTTACAGGCCACGAATCGTACCTTATGAACTGGTTCATCAATGAGATCGGAGACGGCTCCCGCGTGTTCCTCGACGAAGTGTCCGATCATGTAAAAACGGAAGCAGATGCGCGAAGATTCACACGGAATTACCAGAACTGGTGCGAAAGGGTCAAGAAAGAGGCCGCCAAGCACAATTTCTTTGACGAATCCAGCAGGAGAGGCAGGATAATTGCAGTACTTGCGGGCATAGCATATATCGTCCTTGGCTTTTTCCTGACTGCCGCGGCGGAAAACCCGACAGGGATACTGGTCATAATATCGGGCTTTATCATGCTCATCTTCGGAGCAAGGCTCAACAGGCGTTCTGCTTACGGAAATGAACAGTATACCATGTGGAAGGCTTTCAGGAATTTCCTGAAAGATTTCAGCAGGCTCGACAAGGCGGAAATGCCGTCCATCGTCCTGTGGGAACACTACCTGGTCTACGCGGTTTCGCTTGGTGTTGCAAAGGAAGTTATAAAGCAGCTTCCTCTCGTATACACCGATGCCGACCTGCAGAACACAAGGCTCACTTACATGTATGGTCACAACCTGCGCAGCCTGAGCTCGCTCACCAGCACGCTTGACAGGACCGTTTACTCCGTTGACCATGCGATAGATCGGGCAATGGCTGTAGCCAACTCCAAGCAATCCTCCTCTTCAGGTTCGGGAGGGGGCTTCAGCGGCGGAGGCTTCGGAGGAGGCTCCGGCGGAGGCGGCGGCCGCGGCGGCGGAGGAGCGTTCTGATACCGGAAATAAAGTTTGATTATATGTTTATATAAGAAATGTACAATTTTTAATTAAGGAGGATATCCAAATGACGACTTTCCTGATCATTCTGGCAGTAATCGCAGTCCTGGCAGTCATCTATGTGATAGCCAGCTACAACGGACTGGTCAGCAAACGCAACAAGGTAGCCAATTCATGGAGCCAGATCGACGTCCAGTTGAAGAGAAGGTTCGATCTCATACCAAACCTGGTAGAAACGGTAAAGGGTTATGCAGCGCATGAAAAAGACACATACGAGTCGGTAATACGGGCCCGCAACAGTTACATGAGCGCATCTTCGCACCAGGATGTAATCAAGGCCACCAACGAGCTTTCCAAGGGGCTCAACCGGCTGATGGTCCTTGCGGAATCCTATCCTGACCTCAAGGCAAACTCCAACTTCCAGGAACTCATGAAGGAACTCACCAAGACCGAGGACAAGATAGCATTCGCCCGTCAGTTCTACAACGACGTCGTTATGGACTACAACAACTCGATCCAGATGTTCCCGAAGAACATCCTCGCAAACGCCTTCAACTTCATGGAAGAGCCCTTCTTCACCATTGACGGGAACGAAACAAAGGCGCCTGAGGTAAAGTTCTAGATACCGGTTTGGGTACCGTGCCCGGGTGTCAGCCAATGGCTCATTGAAACAGGTTGTAATGGAAACAGGGGTATAAACAGCTCATTGATCTGAAACTGATGCAAATGGGCTTTAAGCAGTTTCGTACGGCTTTCGTGTCCGGGCTCTGCAAACTCAGACACGGGAGCCGTCCTTATGTCCCGCAGGATCTGTCCTGCTATTTTGATCCTGTCTCATCGATATGCCATCCCACTGCTTCACCTGTGCCTCATCAGCATACCGTCCGCAAGTCTCAGCCGCCCCATTTGTACCGCTATCATACCATATCTCAGCCTTCCGACCTGTCCCGGTGCCTGCTGCTGTCTGTCAAAAAATCTGTTTAAACCTCATTGACCTCATTGACAATTCCACCCATGCAGGATTATAATTATAACAAACATATGAATAGGTGTTCATATGTGCAATACTAGTCGGTGATATAAAGGTGGAGTTGCGATGGTCAAAACAGCTTACAAAACAGATCGTCCGGCATGCGAAGGGTGCTGCTGTTCAGCAGGAGCCAGGGAATGCAGATCCGGTAAACAGCCGCTGCAGGCTGCACGAGCGGACATCGCGATACTGGCTGCAGGTATTGTCTTGTTCGCAGCAGCGCTTATCCTTCGGAATTATCCGACAGTTTCGTTCATACTGTTTTTCAGCGCCTGGATGACAGCCGGATATAAAGTAATATACAGGTCATTCACGAACATCGCGAAAGGCAGGATATTTGACGAAAACCTGCTCATGACCATAGCTACGGTCGGAGCTTTCCTGACGGGCCAGTACGGCGAAGCCGCAGCTGTCATGCTTTTCTACAAGCTTGGCTCGATCCTTGAAGACATGGCTGTAAGCCATTCGAGGCGGTCCATATCGGAGTTGATGGCTCTCAGGCCGGATCACGCGAACCTTAAGCAGGGCGATGAAACCATAAAAATCGCGCCTGAGGACATAAAACCAGGCGATATCCTGGTAGTAAGGCCCGGGGAGAGGATACCTGTGGACAGCGTCGTTGTCGAGGGCAGTTCGCTGGCAGACACCTCCTCCCTCACCGGCGAATCGCTGCCAAAAACGGTGGGACCTGGTGACCAGGTTCTCGCAGGATACATCAACAAAACAGGCCTTTTGACCGTCAGGGCTGACAGGGCCCTGGAGGAGTCCGCAGTTTCCCGCATACTGGAACTGGTCGAGGAAGCAGCATCAAGGAAAGCTCCCATGGAAAGCTTCATAAACCGGTTTGCTGCGTACTACACTCCTGTGGTCACCATATCGGCATTGCTCATAGCTGTTATCCCGCCGCTGGTGACTGGAAGCATGGATTTCATGACTTGGCTGTACAGGGCGATGATATTCCTCGTGATATCATGCCCGTGCGCGCTGGTGGTATCGATACCGCTCACGTTCTACGCAGGAATCGGCAAATCTTCAGCAAACGGCATCCTGGTGAAAGGCGGCAATTACCTCGATGCACTGAACAAGGCTGATACAGTGGTATTCGACAAAACAGGCACGCTGACGAAAGGCGTTTTCAACGTGACCGGTATAAGGCCTTATGGCTGCACAGAGGATGAACTGCTCAGGCTGGCGGCATATGCCGAGTACAACTCGTCGCATCCTATAGCCCGTTCTATCCTTCGGGCTTACGGTGAAGATATAGACGAGTCGCTGATAAAAGACAGCGTCGAAACCGCAGGCAAAGGCGTCCGGACCAATGCCATCGGTCATGACATAATCGCCGGCAATCTTGAATTCATAAAGAGTTTCGTCAAGACGGACAGCTCCGGCGGCACGATCAGCAGCACGGACGATGCCATCCCGGGCCATGACAATGACAGGGCCGGGACAACGGTCCACGTAATGTCGGACGGGCGCTATATGGGCTGGATCGAAGTGTCCGACACTCTCAGGGAAGATGCGGCAAAGGCAGTCGACGGGCTCAGGAAACACGGCATCAAAAAAGTCGCGATGCTTACCGGCGACTCACGCGTCCCTGCCGAAAACGCAGCGCGCGAACTCGGTCTCGATGAAGTGGGATACGGACTGCTGCCCCATGAAAAGGCAGGCCGTCTCGAGAAAATAATGTCGGCTGCGAATGGACACACGATCTTCGTCGGTGACGGGATAAATGACGCTCCTGTGCTTGCATCGGCAGATATAGGGGTGTCGATGGGAGGCATGGGATCGGATGCTGCCATCGAAGCATCGGATATCGTGCTTATGACCGACGAACCTTCGAGGCTGGCGGATGCAATGAAAATAGCATCTATTACGAGGAAAACAGCAGTCCAGAACATAGTATTCGCCATTTCGGTAAAAGTGCTGTTCCTGCTGCTCGGCGCCATAGGTGCGGCCACCATGTGGGAGGCGGTATTCGCAGATGTAGGTGTGACTGTGCTGGCAGTGCTCAACACGCTGCGCATCAGGCATCATCGTATATAAAAAGCGTCAGGCGGCGTATGCACCCCGCCTGACAAAAAACAACTGATGGAAGGGGGCTTATGGCCTGGAATAAAACACTGGAAGTGACTGAACTCTAAAAACATGCAAATGATACTATCCTTCTCAGGTCAATACCAAAGTAGACCCATCTGAAACCTATCCATCTCCATCCGGCGACCGACTGTCTGCCGACGAATACGAGCCACGCCCAGAATTGCTGTCCGTTATCGAGCCAAATATAGACATATCTGAACATGCACCGTCTTATTGAACCGGGATCGACTGCAAGCGCCCCGACCGTTTGCTGTGCCTGGGCCTGCTGCGGGACGAATGACGGCGGACGGCCCGGAGGAGGTCCTGTGCCTGGACCCTGTCCCGGCGGTAAACCCGGTCCCTGGCCGGGCGGAAAGCCTGGCCCCTGTCCGGGAGGAAACGCCGGTCCCTGGCCGGGCGGAAAGAAACCCGGACCCTGTCCCGGCGGAAAGAACTGGCCTGGCTGGGACGGGCCGAACATGCCTCCGAAAGGAGGCTGAGGCTGTCTTATGTTATAATAGTCCTGCATCGTGCTCACTCCTTAGTGTCTCTGGTATAGCCTATGCAGGTTCAGCCACAAAGGTTACATAAAAACTCTACACTAAATTATCCAACGACATATTTGTTGCAACATCATGCAAATAATGATATTGTAATAAAAACTAACGATATAGCGATAAAAGCATAAACAGAAAAACGGAGGCAATATGAGCGGCAAATACGGAGTCGACCTGACGACCGGCAGTATACCAAAGCATCTTGTTCGTTTTTCCATACCTATGTTCATAGGCAACCTGCTGCAGACAGCGCTTGGATTTACAGACACCATGTGGGTGGGCAATATGGTTGGCCCGAATGCAGTCGGAGCCATACAGGTCAGCTTTCCCATCCAGTTTCTGCTGATCGCGCTGTCAAACGGCGCAACACTGGCCACTACGATACTCGTCTCGCAATACTACGGGGCAGGGGACCACGAAAAAGTAAAGAAAACGATAAACAACTCGTTCAGCGTGGCGCTGATATTCGGCGCGATACTGACTGTTGCCGGTCTGTTGCTGTGCGACCCAATCCTGGGATGGATGAATACGCCTCCGGAAATATTCGCGATGGCATCAAGCTACCTGAAGATAATAATCTCAGGGTTCATAATCACATTCCTGGTCAATCTCATAACATCTATTCTAAGGGGTATAGGCGATTCGGTGACGCCCTTGATATTCATGGCGATCGCGATGGTCATAAACATAGGGCTGGACCCGATACTTATAATAGGCGTCGGCCCCTTCCCGAAGATGGGCTTCAACGGGTCTGCCGTGGCCACTGTCACGTCCCAGGTGATCGGTCTTGTGATCGCACTGATTTACCTGAACAGGAAAAAGCATTTCGTCAGTATCGACTTCCGGCATCTCAGGCTGGAAGGATCACATGTCGTTAAGCTGTTCAGGATAGGTTTCCCGTCCATGCTGCAGCAATCGCTGATCTCGGTGAGCTCAGTATTCATCACCGGCATGGTCAACCGTTTCGGCGCCGATGCCACCACGGCCTTTGGCGCGTCAGGAAGGATAGAAAGCATCGTTTTCATGCCGGCGATGTCCATTGGCCTGGCAGCGTCAGCGCTGACCGGCCAGAACCTTGGCGCGGGGAACGTGAAACGCGTCAGGGAAGTTTTCAGGTGGGGCGTCATAATGACGGCAGGAATAACCCTGTCATTATCCGCAGTTATCCTTCTGTTCCCGAAGCCGCTGCTGACACTGTTCGTCCACGATCCCGAAATACTTGAGATCGGCGCCGGTTATCTCGGAACACTGGGATACGCATATATCCTTTTCGCAGTCATGTTCGTTTCCAACGGTGTCATAAACGGGTCCGGAAGGACCCTGGTGACCATGTGCATCACCGTATTATCAGTATGGCTGGTCAGGATCCCGCTGGCCGCTGTCCTCTCATCGACCGGTCTGGGCATCAGGGGCATTTGGCTGGCAGTAGTTATTGGATTCGCCGTAGGCCTGGCATCAAGCCTCAGCTATTATTTTGCCGGCGGATGGAAAAAAGCGGCGTTCAGGCCGGGACAGGCCGCGGGCGGGTACCTGGAATAGATCCCGCCCAAATGCGGCTTTGGCTGTGCCACAACTAAAGAGGCAAGGCGACATTATTTCATTCCGCCCTGATGGTCAGGGAACCCTGTTCTGCGTCCACGACCGCCACTGAACCTTCGTGGATCACATCCTTTATGATCATCTTTCCAAGTTCAGTTTCAAGTTCCTTCTGCAGGAAGCGTTTCACAGGCCTTGCGCCGTATTCGGGCACATAAGTGGTGTCTGCGATGTGTTCTTTCGCGGCATCCGTTATGCGCAGCTCTATCCTCCTGTCGGCAAGCCTCCTGTTGAGGTCGGCAAGCTGCAGGTCTATTATCTTTATTATTTCATTCCTGCCAAGTGGCCTGAACATAACTATCTCATCGATACGGTTGAGGAATTCGGGCCTGAAGTTGCTCCTCAGTTCAGCCATGACGCTTTCCCTCATTTCCTCATCGTCTGTCCGGCCTGAGCGTATGCTTTCGAGCAGGTATCTGCTGCCGAGGTTCGAGGTCATTATGACGACAGTATTCTTGAAATCCACCGTCCGGCCCTTGCTGTCGGTCAGGCGTCCGTCGTCAAGCAGCTGCAGCAGCGTGTTGAATACTTCCGGGTGCGCTTTTTCGATCTCATCGAACAGGATCACACAATATGGCTTCCTCCTTACCGCCTCCGTCAGCTGGCCGCCCTCTTCATAACCGACATATCCGGGAGGCGCCCCTATCAGCCTTGCTACACTGTGCTTCTCCTGGTACTCCGACATATCGATCCTGACCATGTTGTCCTCGCTGTCGAACAGCGCCTCTGATAAAGCTTTTGCAAGTTCGGTCTTCCCGACGCCGGTCGGGCCTATGAATATGAACGAGCCGATCGGCCTGCGCGGATCTTTGAGTCCTGAACGCGCCCGCAGTACGGCACCTGCAACTGCCTCCACAGCTTCGTCCTGGCCGATCACTCGTTTATGCAGTACGCTTTCCAGGTTGAGCAGTTTGTCGCGCTCATTCTCCACAAGTTTTGTCACCGGTATACCGGTCCATTTAGATACGATCTCGGCGATCTCTTCTTCTGTCACTTCTTCTTTCAGCAGGCGCTTCCTGCCGGACGCCTGCTGTTTCTCCTTCTCGGCCTGCAGCTGTTTTTCAAGTCCAGGCAGTTTCCCATGCTTGAGCACTGCCAGTTCTTCCAGGTCATACCTGCGTTCGGCTTCCTCTATTTGACGCTTGACTTCCTCTATCTGCTGTTTCAGTTCCTTCTCCCTGACAAGAGCCATTTTCTCGCTCTCCCACTGGGCTTTCGCCAGGTCGGACTGCTCCTTCAGTTCAGCGATCTCCTTTTCGAGAGCAGCCAGCCTTTCAAGCGAGCTCCTGTCAGTCTCCTTTTTCAATGCCTGCCTTTCTATCTCAAGCTGCATGATCCTGCGGCTGATCTCATCCAGTTCTGCAGGCATGCTGTCTATTTCGGTACGTATCATAGCGGCGGCTTCATCCATCAGGTCGATGGCCTTGTCGGGCAGGAAGCGGTCGCTTATGTAGCGGTTCGACAGCACAGCGCAGGCTATTATGGCATTATCGGTTATCCTCACTCCATGGTGTATCTCGAATCTCTCCTTCAGCCCCCTGAGTATCGATATCGTATCCTCGACATCAGGCTGTTCGACCATTACAGGCTGAAACCTGCGTTCAAGCGCCGCATCCTTTTCGATATACTTCCTGTACTCATCCAGCGTTGTCGCACCGATGCAGCGGAGTTCGCCTCTCGCAAGCATCGGTTTGAGTATGTTGCCGGCATCCATGGCGCCTTCGGCCTTCCCGGCGCCTACTATGTTGTGCAGTTCATCAATGAACAGGATTATCCTGCCCTCGGATTTCTCGATCTCCTTCAGGACCGCCTTGAGCCTTTCTTCGAATTCACCCCTGTATTTCGCTCCTGCTATCAGCGAACCCATGTCGAGAGCAAAAACCGTCTTGTTTTTAAGCCCTTCGGGCACATCGCCCTTCAGTATCCGCTGTGCCAGGCCTTCGACCACAGCCGTTTTACCGACGCCCGGTTCACCTATCAGGACGGGGTTGTTTTTAGTCCTCCGGGAAAGTATCCTGATGACCCGCCTGATTTCCGCATCCCTGCCTATCACGGGATCGAGCTTTCCCTGGCGCGCCATGTCTGCCAGGTCCCTCCCGAACCTGGCCAGCGCCTCGTATGTCTCCTCCGGGTTCTTTGAAGTGATGCGCTGGTTGCTCCTCACTTTCCCGAGGGCGGAAAGGAAATTCTCCCTGTTGATCCCGTTCCTCCTGAAAATTTCGGCCGACGGCGTGCCCCTCTCCTTAAGCAGCGCCAGGTATACGTGTTCGACTCCGGCATATTCGTCCTTGAACCTGCCGGCTTCGTCCGCGGCCTGGAGAAGTATCTGGTTGAGCCTCCTGGTCGCATACATCCCTGACGAACCGGCGCCGTATACCGCGGGAAGCTTATCGAGTTCCTTCTGTACATCCCTGATCAGCAATTCGGTGTTGATGCCCATATAACTGATCAGTTTCGGTATAAGCCCGTCCTCCTGCGTCAGGAGCGCCATATGCAGATGCTCGCCGTCCACCTGCTGGTGGTTCATCCGCAGGGCTATCTCCTGCGCGGTCCCGATGGCCTGCTGCGCTTTTTCAGTAAATTTGTCTATATCCATGGTCACTTGCCTCCTCTGAGAATCTTAGTTAAGTCAGAATAGAATTCATAGTGTTTTGAATAGTGTCAATGCAATTGATCTGTATCAAATTGCATTGACCCACTATAATCTCTTAATTTGCTTCACATTTTATGAATTCAGACCTGGATCCTGCTCAGCTTCTCATAAAGCTCGAGCTGCTCCCTGTTCAGCCTCGGCGGGTTCACGATGACCGCCCTCAGGAAAAGGTCGCCTCTCCTGCCGGATTTGTCCCTGTAGCCTTTCCCTGCCACCCTGATCCTGCTGTCTGTCTGAACACCGGCCGGTATCCTGACCGATATCCTTCCGTCCAGCGTGTTGAAAGGCTTTTCGGCGCCCAGCGCAGCCTCCCACGGGTAAAGCTGCAGCCTGGCTTCAAGGTCCAGCCCGTTCAGTTCGAATACAGGATCTTTCCTGAACTCTATGCGCAGATACAGGTCTCCGTTGGGTCCGCCGTTGATCCCCGGATTTCCCTGCCCTGCCAGTTTTATTTTCTCACCCTGCTTTATCCCTGCAGGAATCTTCAGCGAGATCTTCTTCTCGCCATTGGCTCCCCTGAGGCTTATCAGCTTTTCAGCGCCGCTGAACCCTTCGGCTATGGATATCTCCAGCACCGTCTCCGTATCTCCGCCCTTCATCTTCATGCTGCGGTTGAAATGGCTTCCGGATCCGCTCCTTTTCCCGAATACGCCGCTGTCGCCAAAAGCGCTGAAGGGATCACCGCCGCCGAAGATCCAGTCAAAGAAGTCGCTGAATCCGCTGCCGCCGGATCTGAATTCATAATGCACCCCGTTTCCGAAACCGAACTGTGACGGATCGAAATCGGCGCCATGAAAAAACTGGCCCTGGCTGCCGAACTGGTCGTACTTCTTTCTCTTTTCAGGGTCTCCAAGCACCTCATATGCTTCGTTGATCTCCTTGAATTTCTCTTCTGCGGCCCTGTCCCCGGGATGTGTGTCAGGATGGTACTTCTTCGCCAGTTTCCTGTACGCTTTCTTTATTTCATCTTCCGAAGCATTTTTGCTTACCCCGAGGATCTGATAATAATCTTTATACTTCATCCAACCACCTTCCGGTGCTGACTTTGACTTTCTTTGACCTATATATTATTATACACGTTCACATGAAAAATGCAAGCAATATCAGAACTATTTCCCCATAAACGGATAGGCTCAGGTCATCTGTCCAATGACTTTGCCGCCGATTAAAAAACAGGCGACATTTTCATGTCGCCTGTCATGATATCCCTCGATGGATTAAGGCAGCGGAGGTATCTTCAACTCCTGGTTCACATAGATCTTATTCGGATCTTCTATATTGTTGGCTTTCATGATCAGAACATACTTGCTTTCGTCTCCATAGAACTTCTTTGCTATCGCCATCAGCATATCGCCCGGTTTGACGATATATGTGGTGCCGTCAGGTCCTATTTCGTAGCTGTCGCCGCTGTTGCCGCCGCTCGGTGTACCCGGCTGGCCGGTCTCATCGTCTTCAGCATTATCATTCGTTTCATCCGCCTGCTCATAATCTTCATCCGGTTCCACTTCATCCTGAGTATCATCGTCAGGGGAAGAATCTTCCCCTTCGGTACCATTGTTGGCCGGGACACTGTCCTCGACCGGCACCTTCGCCTGCGGGCTCAACATCTTCCAGAGCTTGTATCCGCCCAATATCACCGCTGTAGCGAGGACCACCAGTACCAGTATGGCCGCTATCTTGCCGACATCCACCGGGATCTGGCGCCTGCGTGCTGCAGTATTCCCGGAATACCTCGGCTGTACCCTGACGGATGGTGCCCTGTTCTGTATCGGCCTGGCCATGTCGTCGCCATAATCGTACTGCTCATTCGCATCCTCTATCCTGATGACCATTGCCGACACGGCTTCTTCGGGTTCCTTTTTCAGCGCTTCAGCCACAAGCTCCCCTGCGGTTTCGTCGGGCTCTGCGCCCGATGCCAGTATATCGTATATCGTATCCTCATCCACAGAATCTGAGAGGCCTGTACTGCATATCAGATATGTGGTCCCTGTCCTGATGGGGTAAATATCGGATTTCTTCACGGTCGTCCTGGCTTCATCCATGGCGGCTTTCTGCTGTTTCGTAAGGAGTTCCGCCTGCTCATCACTAATGATTCCCATCTTCAGAAGTCTTTCGGCTCTTTTGTAATCATTGACGAAAAGTTTGAACGTTTCGCCCTCCAGCTTATAGATCCTGTAGCTTCCAAGGCTGACAGCGGCTATGTGCCCGTCCTCTATCAGTATGCCGGAAAATGAAGGCTTCCTGTCTCCGAAATCATTGTCGCCAAGTGAAAGGCTGTGTATCAGGTTGCTTGCCTGTTCCACGACCTGTACCAGGTCATCCAGTTTGACATTTATGCCTTTCGAGCTTGCCGACGCTTTCTGATGGAATTTTTTAAGGTCGCTAATAAGGGAAACACCGGATTCATCATCTTCCATCTGTCCTGACAAAGCGAAAAAGAATCTGGTGTCTACCATCTCAAGTGATATCTGCGCGTAATCGGCTGCACTTGGGTGGATGAACCTGCCATTGGCGTATATCCTGTCGTTATTTACCGTATAAGACGTGCCGGCATGCGTGACTGCGGAAAACGATACCTTTACGGCATTTCCCATATATGATACCCCCTTGTCTTCAGTAGGAATAAACGTGCCAGAAAGCCGGAATCAGCCTCAATAACATAATACCATAATAAAAACCCATATTCAATAAATGTAATTTATATATATTGACTTGAAATGCGGTCAAATTGTTCCAAAAAAATATATCCTTTTACATTTATATACCGCCCTGGACCCGCCTTTTTGATATCATGAGGCCCGATATCTTCACGCCGCTGCCGGTCCTGGAAAGTTCGACGGTAAAGTCGTCCTCAGGTCCTGAAAAATGACAGCATGTGTCGTACGGTTCAGCGGGCACGAGCTTCCCTTTTTCGATGTTTCGCGAAAGTGCCGGCATTACCTTCCTGCTGATATAGTTTTTGAAAGCCGGCAAACTTGGGTCATCCAGGCCGTCAAGCCCTGAAAACGGCGGTATCAGCACCATCGAATAGGCTTTTTCATAATCCCGCTTCCACACGGCTTTCAGGAATCTCACCGCTGTATTGAAACTCGCATATGGCATATCGACATTACGGGGATACGCACAGCAGCTTTTTCCGTCCCATTTGTACACCTTGCTCTCCCTGACATGGTAGCAGGCTTCCTCGGCCGATATCACCTCGTGTCCGTCCTGTGTTCCAAATTCCACGACGATCTCGGCAATACCGTCGCCGTCAGTATCTGCAACCTGAAGGCTGCCGTGGAAATAGGCCTGCCCGCTGTGCCATACCTGGTGCGGAGCCGCGCCTTCCCAGTCGATCACAGTTATATCTATTTCATGTTTGTGGCCGAACACCCTCGATATCACGACTTCCTTCAGCCCGTCGCCATCGGTGTCCGCCGCTGCCGCGCTGTCGATGACACCGGCCTGCTCGAATCCGTGCGGCGATTCCCGGAACATGAACCAGTCATGCGTTATATCGCCGTTCTTCTCCGCTTTTACTATCAACACCGCGGAATCAGGAGGGAACGGCGCAAATCGGGTCACGCCTATCACTGCTTCCTTTTCCCCGTCTCCGTCAAAATCTTCATAAAAAATAAAATCCACCACAGCGCCCTCCGGCAGCTGTGACGTTATATACTCAGACAGCCGGAGATGCCTGCCGGCTCTCTTCTTTTTCATGCTCTCCGGCTCATTTACGTTATCTGCTTTTTCCCTTTCCATATCATCCTCACCGATCCAGTCAGGCGTCATGGGCAGCCGTGCATGATGACCCGCCGGGCATAACTCCGGGCAATCCCTTTCAGATATCTGCATGATGCCCGGGTCAGCCGGCAAATTGGCTGCCATTATCAATATATTCAGATGTATGGATCGCGGAAACCTGCCTGGAGCTATTTGTCAGCAAAACGGAGCCTCAGTGCGCGAACCGGTACCGCAGGCATGATGAAAGTCAGTCAGATGCGGGTCTTAATGCGCGGAAGCCTCAATGCAGCGAAAGGTCCCTGAGTTCATAAAAGACAAGATACCTGGGCCCGATGGGTTTCATGCTGACATCGGTGCTGTAAGCGTAGCTCCATTCAGCAAGTATGGAGGAACCTCCGCTTATCTCATCCCTGAACCTGCCCCTGATGACAGCGCCATATCTCACAAGTTCTTTTATCTCTTCCGGTGACAGGAAACTGCCGTCTCCTGTTATCTGTACGCCGTCAATGGGCCAACTGCCGGCCTCGTTGCAGGATACATCACTTATATGGCCGATTTTATCTGAAGGGGCGATTATAGTCACATTTTTCTTCCCAAATGTCACGAGATTCCACAGATCGCGGTCCACGGCCTCGATCACGGTCCTCTGGCTGTTTATATCGAGAACGCCGCTCTTTTCAGCTATAAAATAGGGATAGTACACGACGATTCCTTTCTCCCCGTATTCCCGCAAAAACTCCCTGCCCTTCATCCGCGCTTCGGCATGGTCCACTCCGACCGCCCTTGGCAGGTTCAGGTCATTCCCCGCAGCAGTTGCGACCCTGACCGTCCAGAGCACTCCTTCGTCAAGCACCGTATCATTCGTAAAAAGTTCCCACGGTACCGACGGGATGTTCAATGCCTTCAGTTCATAGAATCCCATGTATTTGTTCACAGCAGTCCTCCGATTGTCAGGTTCGGTCAATCCAGCCTGAAGTAGTCAAAAATGACGCCCATATCGATCCCGGCTATCTTTGTCCGGGCAAATCTCCTGTACAGGTCCGCGTGTCCGTCGACCAGGTTCTTTGAAGTGATCCCGTGCTTTATGGAGAGGTAGGCTTCCATATATGCCGCAAACTTGTCGCAGAACTCGGTTATGCTCCCGTCGACCGGTGAGAATACGTCGCTGTTGTAAAGTTCGTTAATTTTTTCAGTGCTCACCTTTATGGTTTTGCCGTCAAGGATGATCCTGCATGAAAACTCGTCATCGGTGAAATAGCGGATCTCGTCCCTCCATTTCTCAGGCAGCAGCGGAAGCAGCATCTTCTCCATCTGTTCTTCCTCGATGGACTTGATCAGATCGCTCAGCCCGTCGACAGAATTCTTGACAGGCGAAATTATATCCCTTGTCAGAACTTCGGGCAGATCGTGGAACAGTCCTGCAAAGAAATTGTTGTATTTCCGTTTTTCACACGCATCCATCTCAAGTGTCAGGATATAGGAAAGCAGCGCAACGATCAGCATATGGCCGGCGACCGACGTCTCCGGTATCCTCTGGGTCTGCGCCCACCTTTGCTGGAACCTGAGCTGCCCGATCAGATTCAGGAAGTCCGCGAGACTGTGGCTGAAAACCAGTTTTCGAACGCAATCCAGGTCCTGGTGCTGCTCCAGTTGCTTCTCTATGTTCCTTCTCGTATCCTCTATCCCATAAAAACCTTTGCTGAACTGGTACACAATGTTGAATTCCCAGTTCGTCACGAAATAATGGGATGCTCTCAGTATCATTTTTTCATGCCGGCTGTAGTCCGGATCGAAGAGGTATGTTTCCATCCTTTCCCCGAAGCCCTGTTTTATGTCGCCCAATCCAAGATCACGGAGTTCTTTCATCACGAGCCTGTTTATCTGTTCGCCGTGTTTTTCCATGAGCATGTGGAAAATAGGAGGTTTTATATCTGTCAGCAGGATCCTCTGGAAAAATTCGAACAGTGCGCCTTCGATCATCTTCATCCAGTCTACCGGACAAGTCTCTTCCTCGAGCCTGCCGAGGACATAGGCGTAGTAAAGCTTATGCGCCTGCTTGTCCAGTTCGGTAAAGCCTTTGGCAGGCCTGATGTGATCGTTCCACCGCTGCATGCTTGCAGCCTGGTATATGAATCTCAAAAAGCTCTCTCTGACCATCGTCTTATGCCTCCCTGTCCGTGCCGCAGTACTGTGCCGGTCTTGCGGCTCTCCAGTGCCGGTTCGTCAAACAGATATATGTAAAACTTCTTTGCGTCAGTTGAACGACTTCCAGAAGTCCCCGTTCCTGTCGATTATGTCCGAAATCTCATCGAACGTTACCATGAATGTCGGGAATCCCGCCGCATACGGCGCTATCTCATACGGCAGGAAATACAGGTTCAGCCCCTTGTCGGTTATGTAGAACGGCTGATCGCTGCTTATGCCATCAAATGAATCAGCAAAGATGTACGAATCTTCTGCCGCGGCAAGTTCATCTATCTGCTTTCCTACGATCTCTGTCAGCACAGCCTCGTAATTGCTGTCCTTTTTAAACAGATCGTCAAGTTCATAGAACCTGCCCGTCCGGATATCTATATGCGCATGGTTCATTACAGGCGTACCATGGGCTGCCCCGAACGGATACCAGTACCCCGATTCCATCAGTACCAGCAGATCCTTGCGGCTGAACACGACCTGGAAATTGCTTTCATAGCTGTAATCGAGTATATCGGAAGGTTTGACTGACAACGTTGAGATATCAGTCCACATCTCCCTGAGCTTCGCGTTGACATTGGCTTCCACCTTCAGGTCGGCCAGGTTGCCGAGCACAGGGTAATATACCAGGTAATTGACATTCGGTTTGTACTTCTCTTCGAACACCTTTACTCCGCTTTCCGTTTCGACCCAGGATACAGGCCTGTATACGGGCTGGCCCTGCTTGTTCATGTAATAAGCCCTTTGATCGATATTTGCATATATGAGCCCGTCCAATACCTCCATCTGGCCTGACCCTTCCAGCACAGGCATGTTTTCGATCTTCTTGCCTGAGGTGTTTATGAAGAACGTAGAAGTACTGTCAGTTGCGGAAGCGACCCCATTGCTGAACTGGCTGACGCTGCAGAAAACAAAATCCGTGAGCAGGTTTCCTTCAGTGTCCGCCAGCGCATATTTCAGACCTGTAAAGAGATTGTCGGGATCTCTCGGGATCCCAAGCGCCACCCTTTCCTCTCCAAGCATCTGTATCTCTTCATACTGGGGTATAATAACGAACCTGCCGTTCTCATCGATAAGGCCGTATATCTCCCTGCCTCCTCCCCACACGGAGACGACCACGCGGTGGTTCCTGAAGCTTCCTGCAGTGACGAAAGCCGGCTTTATGGCTACATTCCCGTTGGTGTCGACATAGCCGTATCTGCCATCGGCGCTTTCCCTGAAAGCTGCCTTGCCGTCGGAAAAAGCGGATATTTCCCAGCATTCCAGTGTTTTTACAGCCTTTCCTGACCTGTCGATCAGAGCGTACAGACCATCATTCAGTTTTACCGCCGCCCTGTTCCCTTCAAAGCTGGTCGCGTCGCCGTAAATCGCGGGTATGACCGGCTTTCCGCCTTCATCAAGGTAGCCGTAAAGTCTCGCGCCCGATTCGGTCTTCGTACGGTAAAGCGCCCTGCCGCTTTTGTAGTCGGCAATATATTCATATTTACCGGATATGGCGCTGCCGGTCCCGTCCAGCACCACATATCCGTCAGGGGCCACAGCAACGGCGCGCCCCTCGCTGAATTCATTTATATATGTATAGACCGGGTCGGCAACGAAATTCCCGGTACGGTCGATGAGCCCGACACGGTCGCCGATCCCTGCAACAGCCAGCCCGTTGCCCTGGAACCTGAATGCCTGTGAAAACGAAGGCTGTATCACGAACATGCCGGCACTGTCTATGTAACCCCATTTCGAATCGCCTAGATAATTATCTTTCGCCGGATAAATGCCGGATGGCTGCCGGGCCGCCGGTGCATCACCGGCTGAAATGCCTTCTGCCGTTTCGGCAGGCGTATCCTGCCCGTTGCCGGTCCCACCGGCCATTTCCTTTCCCTGTCCTCTGTCCGGCCCCACGCCAATGCCGTCATCCCGCAGGCTGCATGATACGGACATGAACAGCACCAATGCAGTCAGGAAGATGCAGGCTGTTCTTTTCATGTATAAATGATCCCCCTTGAATATTATCCGATACTATTATATTATCAAAACTCTCCTGATAAAAGTATCCGGTAAAAACTTATCAGACACACAGGCACCCGTTCCGTATGATTCTATAGAAAAGGCAACATCAAGTTCATGAGAGAAAAGGAGCATGCGATATGGATGAAAGGATATACCTGTCAACTACAAATAAAAAAATCGCCGGCGTGTGCGGGGGCATTGGGGAATATTTCGGGATCGATCCCACCGTTATAAGGCTCCTGTGGGTCCTTACCATATTCCTCGACGGTATCGGCATTCTTGCCTACTTCATAGCATGGATCGTTATGCCTCGCCGCAGCAAATGTAATTACAACAACTGGTAACAAGAACGGCAGCCGCCGACAGGCATGCCGGTCAGTTATTGGCACGCCGGCCGGCGGCTGACGCATCGGCCCGTAATATGAGCCTCTGCCTGGACTTTGCGGGCGCAGGATGATTCCACCATGTTGTACTTCGCTATTGTCTGGTAAAATGGGAAGAATATTTTACCTGTCCAGCGGAGAAACCCGGATGGATCCCTGGACATGGATCACAGACTGTCTCGCGTACAACTGCCGCTTTTTCAGCACTTGTACATCTTTGCCACGACGAAAGATTCGAATGACCTGGGGACAAGCCTTTTGAAAAACACCAGCAGTTTGTAGCCCAATCCTACGGTTATGAAAGCCGGAGGACTCTTCCGCTTTATCGCCCTGGCGACCGCTTTTGCGACAATAACGGGATCTGGCCCGTTCATCTCGTCCTTTTCCATTATTGCCACAGACTCTTTGCTTTGATGATAATATGCGGAGCCTTCGCCACCCGCCTTCACAAACAACCGGTTGCCCGTAAAGCCGGTTTTCGTATCGCCGGGTTCCACAACGCAGACTTTTATACCGAAATTCCTGAGTTCATTGCGGAGTGAACCGCTCATGAGCTCGACCGCCGCCTTTGATGCTACGTACATGGACTGGAACGGTATCGGGAACAGTGCGCCAACCGAGGAAATATTTATTATCAGGCCTTTTCCCTTCTTCCTCATATGCGGGAGGACCTGCCGTATTACCCTGTACATACCGAAGAAATTGGTATCGAACTGCAGGAACGCTTCCTCCGTTGAAGTGTCCTCGACGGACCCGGCTATGCCCATTCCTGCATTGTTCACGACGATCCCTATCTCGCCTTCCCGTTCAATGACATAATCGATCGCAGCCTTTACAGACTCCTCGCTGCAGACATCCATGCGGATCATCGTCACACTGCCCGGCCGGGCAGCACATGCAGTTTTTGAGGCACCATCTGCACCGCAGGCATTTTTCATGGACCTGCCGGCGCCGTCCCCCGGAGTTTCATTCATACTGGGACCGGAAATATCCTGCAAACCGGCCTCCGCAGGCTCCGGTGCCTTCCTCGATGTGCCGTAGACTTTGAAACCCAATCCCGCAAGATATTCCGCACAGCTTTTACCAATACCGGATGACGCTCCGGTGACAAGTACGATGTTTCCGTAATGATTTCTCATTTCGACCTCCCCGATCCGGCGGACTGCCGGTATTTCCGGTAACTAATTATACCATATCAAACTGCCGTAATGAAGAAAACCGGGCGTAATTGCCCGGCCCGGCTCGTTTTTTCCGGTAAAAGGCGGCTTTTCGTGATAAATAGATGTATCATAAATATATACTTATTGTATTTTATGTGGTAAAATGGTTGCAGCCCGGAATCATTACCTAAGATACTCAAATCGTGAAGGGGAGATCATTTGATTATGGATATCTTTGAAAAATGCTTTACCTACACCGATTACAAGGAGGTTTTGGCAGCCGGCCTTTACCCGTATTTCCACGCCCTTGAGACCGGACAGGACACTGAAGTCATCATCGAAGGAAGAAAAACTGTAATGGTAGGTTCCAACAACTATTTGGGGCTTACCTCCGACCCCAGGGTCAAACAGGCCGCGATCGACGCAGTGAAAGAGTTCGGATCGGGATGCTCGGGATCGAGGTTCCTCAACGGGACACTGACTCTCCACCTTGAGTTGGAGAAAAAGATCGCCGAATTCCTCAACAAGGAAGCAGCGCTCACTTTCAGCACCGGTTTTCAGACCAATCTGGGCATCATAACCGCTATCGCGGGCAGGAACGATTACATCCTGTGCGACAGCGAAAACCACGCAAGCATAGTCGACGCATGCAGACTCAGTTTTGCAAAAACTCTCAAATTCGAACACAACAATATGGAAGACCTGGAAAGGCTTCTGTCCAAAATAGATGACAAACATGGAAAACTCATCGTAGTAGACGGTGTGTTCAGCATGGAGGGAGATATTGCAGACCTGCCGTCCATTGTGAAACTGGCAAGGAAATATGGCGCCAGGGTCATGGTCGACGACGCCCACTCATTCGGAGTGCTTGGCGAGCATGGAAGAGGCACAGCCGAACATTTCGGGCTGGAAGACGAAGTCGATATCATAATGAGTACCTTCAGTAAATCTTTGGCAAGCCTCGGCGGTTTCGTAGCGGCAAAGCAGGACGTCATAGACTATATCAAGCATAATTCCAGGCCGTTCATATTCTCCGCATCCATACCGCCGGCAAACGCGGCTGCTGCGATTGCCGCACTTGAGATAATAAAATCCGAACCTGAACGCATCCAAAGGCTCAGAGACATATCCTACTACATGAGGCAGGGCTTCAGGAAACTCGGCCTGCCCATATATGAAGCCAACAGCGAGATCACGCCGATCGTGCCTGTCATGACTTATACCAATGAGGCTACTCTCGTCGTTACCAAGATGCTGCGCGAAGAAGGCGTCTATGTGAACCCTGTACTGTCGCCGGCAGTGAAGCCCGGCCTCTGCAGGATCAGGACCAGCTATACGGCAACCCATACGCAGGAGCAGCTTGATTATACTCTTGAAGCATTCAAGAGGGTTTTCGATAAACTGGAGATCACGGCAGGCAAATAATGAACGGCAGCGGGTAAGGCAGCTGTAACCGGTTCAAAAAACAAAAAGCAATATTTCAGGCAATATAACAGAAGATACGGAAAAACAAATAATGCATATACTCGACAGGCTGCCGTTGAAGGCAGCCTGTCGTTTTGTACACCTGTTATAAAGCTTGCATCACGCTGGTATTTACGTACCAGTAATACTTATATAACTATAGCGGTTGTCTTACACATCGATAACTGTTTACACTCCAATAATATTCATGCCGCAGTCGACATTCAGGATCTCGCCCGTTATTCCTTTCGACATGTCGCTGAGCAGGAATGCCGCGGCATTTCCTATCTCTTCCGGATCGACGTTTTTCCTGAGCGGTGCTTTCTGCCGGGTATATTCAAGGATACTGCTGAAATCCTTGATACCTCGCGCTGACAGCGTCTTCACAGCTCCCGCGGATATAGCGTTCACTCTTATCCCCGAAGGCCCGAGATCATCAGCAAGGTATCTGACCCCGGCTTCGAGTGCAGCTTTTGCCAATCCCATCACATTATAGCCCGGCATGACCTTTTCCGACCCCATATAAGTCAGCGTTATTATACTGCCTCCTTCACTCATGAGCCCGGCGGCCCTCCTGCTGACTGCGATGAGCGAGTATGCACTGACATCCATGGCGAGCGCGAACCCGTCCCGTGACGTGTCCACGAATCTTCCCTGGAGGTCTTCCGCTTTGGCGTATGCTATAGCATGCACGAGTCCGTGGACCACCCCATACCTGCTTTTCACTGATTCGAAGAAATTATCGATATCGGCGTCGGATGCCACATCGAGCTGGTAAGTGTCAGCACCGCCAAGTTCCTTTGCCAGGACTTCAACGTCTTTTTTCTCCCTTTCGCCCAGGTACGTCAGTATCAGCGACGCCCCTTCCCTTCGGGCCGCAGTAGCTATTGCCCAGGCTATGCTCCATTTGTTCCTCACGCCCATTATTACGATGTTTTTATCCTTCAGCAAATCACTCATCCAAAACACTTCCTCCTGCTGTATATGTATTATGGTACAGTATTATAACATTGTAACAGATTTATATATACGCTGCATTTATACCTGTTATTTCTTCAGTGCCTGCGGTCATGTTTCACCGGTCTGCTGCGAAGAAATCCGCTTTTTATGCAGGTATTCCAGCGCCAGTTTTTCAAGTGCCTCCTTCCTGTTGAGTTCCGGTTCATCTATGACCCTGTCCAGCAGATGATCCAACATCCGTCCCATTTCGGCGCCTTCACGGAATCCCAGCCGCTTAAGGTCGTCACCGTTTATTTTCAGTTCTTTCAGGCTGAGACAGTATCCTCCTTCCAGCAGCGACCTGAAGACGGTTTCGATCTTTTCCAGCTGATACAGATCTTCAGCGATATTCCGGCCATCATCCTCGTAATGCCGTCCAGTTGTGGTATTCAGGTCATCCGTATCACGGTATTGACCTCCTTTTATGCTTTTCATCCGGTCAGGCCGACGCGATACTCCCGGAATGACGCTGCTGACGATGCTGCCGCAGCGATGCATTGAAGCTGCTATATGAGCTCTTTTGGCTTTCAGAAGATCCCCAAACATATCTCTGCCGACTTCAAGCACAGCTCTTGCAACAGCGCTCCTCTCAGGCTCTGTTTCCATACCGAGGTACCTGATGATCCTCAGTATCCTGCTCCTGTTCCTATTATCAAACTTAAGCCGGCCCAGTATGGTATCTGCAGTTTTCAATGCATCTGCCGCTCCAGGACCTCCAGATCTTCCACATTCTTCATAGTCTTTATGATCCTTAGAGCCGTGTGCGTCACTTAAGCCTTCAAAATTTTCAGCGTCTGTACATCTGCCTGCATCATGCAGAAGCATCGCCCATCGCAGGCACACATCCGCTTCCGCGGCCGCAACGGAACGCAGGATGTGTTTTCCCGTTTCCGAAAGGCTGTCGTGGCCGGTACGATCGCTATTGGGACCGAGCCGCGAATCCAGTTCGGGCATTATATGCCGGAGCAGTCCTGTATCCATGAGCAGCATGAATCTCATCGGATCATCCGAAACCAGGATCCCCGTCAGTTCTTCCCTGATCCTCTCGGCGCTGATCCTGCGGATGAGGCTGCTGCTCTGCCTTATCCCTTCAAGAGTGTCCGCTTCGATCTCAAAACCAAGTGTCGCTGCGAACCTTATGGCCCGCAGCATGCGCAGGGCATCTTCCCCGAACCTGTCCGACGGTTTGCCAACGGTCCGTATGATCCTGCCGGAAATGTCCCTCATACCTCCGAAAGGATCGATGATGCCTTTTTGGGGATTCCATGCCATTGCGTTTACAGTAAAATCTCTCCTGCGCAGGTCATCCCCGATCCTTGATGTGAACTCCACCTTCTCCGGGTGCCTGCTGTCAGTGTACCTGCCGTCTATGCGGAATGTGGTCACTTCATAGTTCCTGTTTCCGATCACTACCGTAACAGTGCCGTGCCTGATCCCGGTGTCCACTGTTTTCTCAAAGAGCCTGCCGACTTCTTCAGGGCGCGCATCAGTCGCTATATCCCAGTCTTTCGGCTCCCTGCCCATCACGGCGTCACGAATGCAGCCGCCGACCGCATATGCTTCGTACCCGTGCATATTCAGTACATCAAGTATTCCAGCCACGTCCCCGGGCGGAGCGATTTCAACCACTGTATCACCTCACGCGTAGTATGCGTTTTGCCAAATGCCGTGATGTTCCGGTCACACTTAAGATTATAACATCATCCCGATGAAGATTATATACTGTCTGTCCTTTCTGCCCGAATTCCATTTTGTACGGTTTTACAGCTTTTGGGCAATAACCGGGCCCCTTACTGTATTTTTCTTTTTATCTGTGAAGTTTCCGGCTCATGGGCACCGGATCATCAGTTTTCCCTGCTTCTCGATCCAATAATACAGTTGGACTGGATCTTATGTAAACCATATCGTATTTAACAATGCTATCAAACGAAAATCATGCCCGGAAGCTGATATTGCAGTATGGCACAATAAAAATATACATATTTCCAAATTTGTGATACAATAGCAGCGTATACCGGCAACATATCCGGTCCCCGAAGATATCGTCAAAATCGAAGTCGGAGGCAAAGAATGCTCCGCATTATCTGAAACAGGAAACCTGTTTTCCTGGAACTATAATGATACCAGAAATTAAGACAGACAAAACGGCCAAAATAAGTTAGAATGGAACTATGGAAAAGAGAAGAAATTTTACACCGGAAGAAAAAGCAAAAATAGTGATTGAGGT
>Ga0209720_1000339_pt1 | contig 50370 bp, 50 predicted proteins | sample AD_JPNMR3_MetaG_FD_184426 | JGI IMG/M metagenome (GOLD analysis project Ga0209720, IMG submission 184426) | Active sludge microbial communities of municipal wastewater-treating anaerobic digesters from Japan - AD_JPNMR3_MetaG (SPAdes) (version 2) | ecosystem: Engineered > Bioreactor > Anaerobic... | reverse complement strand
GCTGAAGAGAGGTAAGCTGGATAACGTAGAAATCAGAGTGCTTGATATCATCCAGCATCACCCTCTCTAAATTTCAGTGAACCAATTTTATGCTCAGTTCTGGTTTTTATCTTATTCGGACAGGTCCGAACATCCTGGATGTACACTTTTGTGGCCTGATGTGATCACGGAATAGGGGCATCGACAGATATAGATGTATGGATTGCCTCATGGGCTTGAGAGGTACATGAATGAAGGTGGCATCTGTTGTCGGGGCGAGGCCGAACTTCATAAAGCTCGCGCCGGTCTCCAGGGCTTTGCGGGAGAGGTTTCATGAGGTGATAGTTCACACAGGCCAGCACTACGACTACGAGATGGACAGGATATTCTTCGACGAGATCGGGATCCCTGAGCCTGATCACCATCTCGGGGTGGGATCCGGCAGCCACGGCAGGCAGACGGGAGAGATGCTGGCTCGCATCGAGGACGTCCTGATCAGGGAGGAGCCAGATGCGGTCGTGGTTTTTGGGGATACAAATACAACACTTGCTGGAGCGCTGGCTGCGGCGAAGCTCCACATCATACTGGTCCATGTGGAGGCTGGGCTGCGCTCATACGATCGGAGAATGCCTGAAGAGATCAACCGGGTGCTTGTCGATCACTGCTCCGACATCCTCAGCTGTCCCACAGAGACTGCTGTGGATAACCTCCGGCGCGAGGGGATTGTGGATGGCGTGTACCTGACAGGAGATGTGATGGTTGATGCGATGAACATCTGCATGGATATATCAAAGCGCTCGACGATTCTGGAGAGGCTGGAGCTCAGGCCGAAGGAGTACATTCTGGCGACTCTTCACCGTGCGGAGAACACTGACGATGATGAAAGGCTCCGGGAGATCATCGGCGCGTTCCAGGATATCGGAAGCAGCCTGGTGTTTCCCTGTCATCCCAGAACGGAGAGACGGCTCAAAGATCTCGGCCTCTGGAATTCCCTGAGGGAGAGCATAAAGGTGATAAAACCTGTGGGGTACCTGGATATGCTCCAGCTTGAGAGTAACGCCTTGAGGATACTCACAGACTCGGGAGGCGTGCAGAAGGAGGCGTACATACTCAGGGTACCATGTGTCACGCTCAGGGAGCGCACCGAGTGGGTGGAGACTGTGATGGATGGATGGAACGTCCTCGCCGGGGCCTCCAGGGAGAGCATAGTGAGGCATGCGAGATGCTTTGTGCCGCCACGATCACAGACACACGTCTTCGGGGACGGAGAGGCGAGCCGCAGGATCGCGGATGTGATGGAGAGCTTTATGAGCTCAAGCCGCAATACTGCTCAGGAGAGCATCAATACCTCTTAATGAAGATTCATGGAGCTGGCAAGCCTTGATGAGACTGCTCATCCTGATTCTGGCGATACTGGTTTTGTCTCTCACAGCATGTGCGAGACCGGATCTCACTGTTGAGAGCGTGAGCTCAGAGCTGGACGCCGGAAGGATGGGCAGCATGGTTCTGAGCATCAGGAACGCCCAGACGAATGCCACAGAGGGGAATTATCCATACACATTCAACAGCTCTGATGCTTTATCTCTGGTCCTGAGGGCTGTGAGCCATGATGACAGGCTGAGGATCTTGAGTGAGTCGCTGCATCTCGGCTCGCTCCGTTCCGGGTCTGAGATCAGAGTGGAGGTCGCCGCGCTCGCAGGCGAAGATGTTGGCATCTATCCGGTGGACATCGTACTGAGCTACATGTGGCTCTCCGGAATCGAGAGATCCGGAGGTGCATCTCCTGAGGTCTATTTCCTCTATGAGAACTCCACAGACGTGTTTCCTGTTGAGGTTAAGGTGGTCACAGGCCCAGTTCTTGCCCTGTCATCCAGCGAATCCTCTCTCGAGATCAGGAATCTGGGCGACAGGACAGCTAAGAATGTGAGTGTACAAATCACCGCTCCCTTGATTCTCAGGAGATCCGGGATCGAGCTCGGTGAGATCCCTCCCGGGAAATCGAAGAGCATTGAGATCCCAGAACTTGAGGAGGAAGAGCTCCCTGTGGTGTGCAGGGTGAACTACACATCTGGATTCACAGAGGTCAGCACAGAGCTGGCGGCCGTGGTCCAGGTGCGCCATCATCCGGGGGTTTCGATGCTGCTGGTGCCGGCGATCGCTTTGGCGCTTTACGTGGTGTTGAGGAGAGATGAGCTGCGGAGGATTATAAGGCGGTAGATGACTGAAAAACATCGCCGTGGGAACTATCGCTCAGCGGTTCCCTCCAAGATTCAGGCATGCATGCGCATCATGAAACATGTACTTCGAGCACTGCACAGGGGCAACAGATATAAACCATCAGATCTCTCAGCTGAAGTCGTGCCGGGGTGGCAGAGCGGACAAGCTCTGGGCCGTGCTCCAGCGGCAGAGGTCCATACGCGGCAGGCTCGAGACCTGTTGTCCCTTCCAGGGACGCTTGGGTTCAAAATGGCGCGGACGCCGAGTCCACCATGAAAATCCCAACCCCGGCGCCAAATGACATCCTTCATCGGGGAGAGTAACTATCATGGCCAGATTTCCAGAGGCAGAAAATAGAGTTCTGAACGTCAAGATATGCATGCGCTGCAATGCGCGCAACCCGGTCAGGGCGACACGCTGTCGTAAATGCAGATACAAGGGCCTCAGGATGAAGTCCAAGGAGAGCAGAGGATAAACGGGTCTATGCTCAGAAAGCGTGTCGAGATCGGTCCTGTGGAGTCGGAGCTCTGGGATGCAGTGGAGTCGCACGGCGCGGCACACCTGACCCTCGTAGATCCGGCGTCGCAGGAGCCGGAGCGGGCTGCGCAGATGGCAAGATCAGCAGCGGACGCTGGCACCACGGCCGTCATGGTTGGCGGATCTGTCGGTGCAACAGGCTCCACGCTGGACATGACGGTGCGCGCCATAAAGGAATCTGTGGAACTGCCGGTGATTCTCTTTCCGAGCAGCGCTGCGGGCCTTTGCGATAGCGCTGATGCTGTCTTCTTCATGAGCCTCCTGAACTCGAGATCCACCGGCTACCTCATAGAGAACCAGGCACTTGGTGCGCCGGTCGTCTCCAGATACAGACTCGAGGCGATACCCATGGGCTACATAGTGGTGGAACCTGGGGGTACAGTCGGGTGGGTTGGTGACGCGAAGCTCGTGCCGCGGAGAAAGCCGGAGATCGCGGCTGCGTATGCCCTCGCCGGGCGCTACCTCGGGATGCGGCTGATATATCTGGAGGCAGGTTCCGGCGCAGAGTCGCCTGTACCCGCTGGTATGGTATCTGCGGTCAGGGATGCGATAGGAGATACCCTTTTGGTTGTGGGCGGCGGGATACGCGACGCAGAGACTGCCAGAAAGCTGGTGGCTGCGGGCGCGGATCTGATAGTCACCGGCACAGGCATTGAGCAGTCCGGCGACGTTTTCGGATTTGTAAGGAATATCGTAACCGCGATACATGTCTAGAGATGCTCTCTTTGGCGCTGTCAGAGCTCTCGGGGTCGATGGGCTGCTCCTCGTGGGCGACAGCGTCTGCAGTCCTGATATCTACTACGCATCGAGGTTTCTCTCCAGCGATAGATTCGCTGTGCTGGTCACAGACAGGGTTCATCTCCTGGTATCCAGCATGGAGAGATCGAGGGCCTCAGCGGAATCAAAGGCGGATGCTGTGGAGACGACTGGCGATTACTCCCTGAAATCCAGGATCGAAGAGCTCGGAAGTGTTGAGAAGGCATACATGAAGGTCCTCGAGGAGTTCGTCGCTGCGCGTGGGATATCGCGGTTGGGTATGCCTTCAAATGCTCCGGCTGGCATTTACAGAGGCCTGTCTGAGCGATTCGATCTCGTCCTCCTGGACAGACCATTTGAGCACATACGCGCTGTCAAAACGCCTGAGGAGATCTCAGCGATTGCAGAAGTCCAGAGGGCATGCGAATCTGCAATGAATGTTGCAGTGAATCTCATAAAAAAATCAAAGCCTTCCCGTGGCATTCTCGTCTTTGATGGCGAGCCGCTCACTTCTGAGAGGGTGAGGAGCGCTGTTGAGCTCAGGCTTGCGGAGCTGGGATGCGAGACTCTGGATACAATAGTCTGCGGCGGTCTCATGAGCTCCAGTCCGCATTCAAGGGGAAGCGGACCGCTTCCCGCGGACATGCCCATCGTCATAGACATATTCCCTCGATCGAAGATCAGCAGGTACTTCGCGGACATGACCCGCACGGTCGTCCGCGGGGAGCCATCATCGGAGATCGTGGAGATGTATCAGGCTGTGAAAACAGCTCAGGAGGCGGGTCTTGAACTCATAAAGGATGGCGTGAGCGGGGCTGATGTGCACGAGGCTGTGTGCAGGACATTCGATGATTTTGGATACAAAGAGCGCGAGGAGAAGGGCTTCATCCACTCAACAGGCCATGGCGTCGGGCTGTCGATACACGAGAGTCCCTCTCTGAGCGAGCACGGGGAGATGCTCAGGTCGGGCAACGTGGTCACAGTTGAGCCCGGGCTTTACTACCCCGATACTGGCGGCGTCAGGCTTGAGGATCTCGTTGTTGTCAGGGGGAATGGCTGCAAGAACCTGACGGCATTCGAGAAAGAGCTCGTGATCCGGTAGGCATGCTCTTTGAAAGAGATGCAGTTGGTGAAGAGTTCGTCACATATGCACAAGCCATCCATGGTATGCCGGGTCTTCAGAGCATCGATCTGAATACCTGAACCGGTCAATCAATAGGTATACCATGATCGAGCGTCTGGGTTACCACAGGAGCTTGTCCGCAAATGGAGCTTCGTCTGATCGAGGTGGTCCTTCCAGAAAGGAATCTTGAGGCTTTGGAGAAGCTGCTCGACGGCAGGGGCGAGGTTCTCGATGTTATGCTGCTGAGATCCCTTGGCTCCTACAGGTATCCTGTTCTGGGCGTATGGAGGGAGCGCTTCTCCACAGAGGAGATAATCGTAAGAATACTTGCATCCGCCGAGAAGACCGAGGCTCTGACAGACCTAATATCAGATCGTTTTTCTAATGAGGATGGCTTCAGGATAAATATACTCCCCGTTATGGCCACAATACCGGGCATGCCGGAGAGGGCAGAGCCATGTCACACAGAGGTATCTCCAGAGGATAACAAGGTCTCGAAAGAGCGGATCAGCCGGGAAGAGCTTTACGCGTCCCTGGAGACTGCAGCGAAGCTGACCAAGGTGTACATCGCCATGATAGTTCTGTCATCCGTCATAGCAGCAGCCGGCCTGCTCAGCAACAATGTTGTGTTGATAATCGGTGCAATGGTGGTGGCTCCGCTGATGGGCCCGAATGTCGCCCTGGCGCTTGCCACCACGCTGGGAGATCTGACACTGGCAAGAAATGCACTGAGGACCAATCTCGCCGGGATCTCGCTTGCCATACTCCTGTCGGTTCTTCTTGGATTTGTTCTCCCGGTCGATCCATCGATGCCTGAGATCAGATCAAGGACAAGCGTCGGGCTCGCAGAGGTCATTGTCGCGTTCGCATCAGGATGTGCAGGTGTTCTGGCGTTCACCACTGCAGCGCCGGCCGTGATCATCGGCGTGGCTGTCGCAGTCTCCCTTCTACCTCCACTTGTTGCTTTTGGTCTGCTCCTGGGCGCAGGGTATGTCTCACATGCAACCGGCGCACTCCTGCTCTTTCTTGTTAACCTGATATCCGTGAACCTTGCTGGCGTTGCAACGTTCATAGCGCAGGGGATACTTCCCAGAAACTGGTGGGAGGCTGACAGAGCCAGAAGGGCAACATCCATAGCGATTGTGCTGTGGGTGTTGCTGCTTGCGGCTCTGCTGATGATACTTGCCACCAGGATCTGAGTGAATCTGCCCTGCCTGGGACTCTCGGGCTGGATAAGCCAGTGTATGCGAAGATGACAAACAGAAGAGTGGGAAAGAGTTCCAATCTAAAACCCTTCATGAATTCGATCTCTCGGCCATTCTCCTCGAGTTTTCGCTGAGCACTAGATAGACTTATATCTGCATAGCGTATTTGCCATCAAAACCATAATGGTGATTCGATTGAGCCTCTTAGATCATGTCGACCCGGAGATATCAGCGGTGATACGCAAGGAGCTGGACCGGCAGAGAAACACCTTGGTTCTTGTCGCCGCGGAGAACTTCACGAGCCCTGCGGTGATGGAGGCACAGGGCTGCGTGATGACCAACAAGTACGCTGAGGGCTATCCGGGAAAGAGGTACTACCGCGGCTGCACATTCATGGATGAGGCCGAGAATCTCGCAAGAGACAGATGCAGGGAGCTCTTCGGAGCTGAGCACGTCAATGTACAGCCGCACAGCGGCTCTCAGGCGAACATGGCCGCGTACTTCGCCACGCTCAGGCCCGGGGACACCATAATGGGCATGAACCTCGATCATGGTGGTCACCTTTCTCACGGATCCCCCGTCAACTTCTCAGGAAAGCTCTATCGTGTTGTTCCATATGGGGTGAGCAGGAAGACGGAGATGTTGGACTACAGCGAGATCCTTGACATCGCCAGAGAATGCAAACCGAGGATGATAGTATGTGGTGCCTCTGCGTATCCGAGGATCATAGATTTTAAAGCGATGCGTGAGATCGCCGATGAGGTCGGAGCTCTTCTGATGGCTGACATCGCCCACATCGCTGGTCTGGTTGCTGCTGGTGTCCACCCAAGCCCGGTCCCGTATGCAGATATCGTGACGACCACGACACACAAGACCCTCCGTGGGCCGAGAGGCGGCGTGATAATGTGCAGGGAGGAGCTCGCCCAGGCGATAGACAGAGCGGTCTTTCCGGGAATACAGGGCGGCCCGATGATGCACACGATAGCCGCAAAGGCGGTCGCATTCAGGGAGGCGATGACCCCAGAGTTCAGGAGGTATCAGGAGCAGATAGTGAGAAACGCAGCAGCTCTCGCGGGCAGACTCATCGAGAACGGATTCGATCTCGTATCAGGAGGCACAGATAACCACCTGATGCTGGTCAAGCTTCTTAAGGAGGGCATAACCGGAAAGGAGGCGGACGAGGCCCTGGAGAGCGCTGGCATCGCTCTGAACAAGAACATGATACCATTTGATCCGAGGACACCATTCGTGACAAGCGGGATCAGGATAGGCACGCCTGCTGTCACAACCAGAGGCATGAGGGAGAACGAGATGAGGGAGATAGCGGATCTCATAACAGAGGTCATTCGGGACATAAGAAACCCTGCCACCATAGAGTCGGTCCGCTCCAGAGTCAGGGCTCTGTGCGAGAGGTTCCCGCTTTATCCTGAGCTCTGATGAGGTGTCTTATCTTGATAATAGATGGAAAGGCGCTCGCCTCAGATATCGAGGTCGAGGTCAGGGAGAGGGTTGAGAGGCTCGGCTTCAATCCGGGCCTGGCCACGATACTCGTCGGGGAGAACCCTGCATCTCAGATGTACCTGAGGATCAAGCATGCTGCATGCGAGCGTGTTGGCATAAGATCTGAGAACATCATGCTTCCCGGGGATACGGATGAGGGCACCCTCATTAAGACTATCATGGAGCTGAACGGCAGAGAGGATGTGCATGCTATACTCCTCCAGCTGCCTCTGCCCGGACACCTCGACCCGAGAAGGGCGATGATGGCGATAGCTCCTGAGAAGGATGCAGATGGGTTCCATCCGGAGAACATGGGCGCGCTGCTCCTCGGCGCGGAGCGGCTTGTTCCATGCACTCCCAGGGGGATAATATATGCGCTCGAGCGTCTGGGAGTGAAGATCGAGGGTGCAGAGGCTGTCATAGTTGGACACAGCAACGTTGTGGGAAAGCCGCTTGCAGCCATGCTCCTGAACAGAAATGCCACGGTCCAGGTCTGCCACGTATACACAAAAGATCTGAGAGAGCACACCAGAGATGCTGAGATACTTGTGGTCGCTGCAGGCGTCCCCAGGCTCATAAAGGCGGATATGGTTAGGGATGGAGCATACGTATTCGATGTGGGAATAAATAAAGTGGACGGCAAGACTGTGGGAGATGTTGATTTCGATGCTGTCAAGGAGAAGGCGGCTGGGATAACACCGGTGCCAGGCGGTGTTGGGCCGCTCACCGTTGCAATGCTCATGAGTCAGACTGTGATGGCTGCGGAGCTCTCGCTCGAGAGGCGGAGATCATGAGTCTGGTTATCGCGTTCTCCGGCAGGGAGGCTGTGATCGCAGGCGACAGGAGGAGCATAGCATTCGCCGGTGATTGCAGGTCGCTTGAGGAGGAGCTGTACTCAGGCAGGATACATGATGATGAGGAGCTGCTTAGGAGGGCCGGAGAGCTCTCTGCGACGATATACATCTCTGACGGCAGGGAGAAGGTCTGGCGTGATGGGGATGTGCTTGTTGGAGAGGTGACGGAGGTCTCAGCCTCCAGCAGCAAACGGAGAAGGGTGTATGTCACATCAGGCGCGTATCTCATCGTGGACGTGATCGACGGGAACGCCAGGATCTCCGGAAGGGGCGGTGCCTCGCTCATCGTTCTGGGGAACAGGCACACAAGAGATGCTGCTGGAAGGGCGCTGCAGGGACTCGGGAGGATCACCGCTGATGCGATAGCGAGAGTGATGAAAGAGGTCAGCGCAGGAACCGCGACCATGAGCAGGGAGCACACGCTTTTGAGGGTGACCGCGTCTCATAAAGATCCCGCATCTGTTCTCATGCAGACATTCTCGAGGGACTGCGAGAAGATGGGCTGGAGGTTATGAGGTCTGCTGTTATACTTGCAGGAGGAGAAGGAAGACGGATGGGCGCGGAGAAGGCGTCCGTCATGCTCTGCAACAGACCCCTTATCGAGCATGTGATCGAGAGAATATCTGATGCTGTCGATGAGGTTATTGTTGTTCTGAGAGACCATGCGCAGGCTGAGCGGCTTGAATGCGTGACCTCCTGCTGCAGAGTGGCGATCGATCGCGCGCCTGGCGTGGGGCCGCTCGCAGGCCTACAGGCCGGGATGGACGCTGCCCGCGGGCGCTACGCATTCGCAACAGGCTGCGACATGCCCTTCATCAATCCGTATGTGATCGACAGCCTGTTCTCAATCGCTGACGGTCACGACGGCGCAGTTCCCCTCCTGAATGGTCTTCTCGAGAGGCTCCATGCGGTTTACCTCGCGAGGCGTCTCGAGGAGGCATGCAGAATCGCAATCGCGAGAGGTGAGCGCAGGATATCAGCGCCGCTGGCATGGCTTGACATCAGATTTGTGGATGCCGGAGTCTTCAGAGGTGTGGATCCTGAGCTCCTGAGCTTCTTCAACGTCAATACTCTCGATGATCTCAGGAGGGCGGAGGGCATCATAAGAGGGAGGAGTGCTGAGAGGCGCATCAACCTGCTGTGACGGAGACACCGGGAGGATGTTCAAATGGCAGTGCCTCTCATTTTCTCAGTGATTGGTACGAAATTCCCGGGACCAGAGCAGCATCTTTTTAATGCTCGTGTGCTTGAATAAACTGATGTGCTCTCAGCGTTCACTGGCACAGTGCTGCATGGATGATATGTGACATCCAAAAATATATGTAGCTATATCTCCAAAGAGATAGCCTGGGAGCCCTGTCCCCTCAAGGAAGTTACAGCACATACACCATAGGGCTGGGGACGGCTGTGGCTCTGAACTGCCGGGCCAGGGCGGGAAGGAAGGATCTTATCTGTTTGACCTTTCGAATCCTGCTGCTCCCTAAGGGAGGACCTCACATGAGATACGCTCTTCTCCATATGGCCGTCATGGCGGCTCTTATCGTGTCCGCATCTGGACAGATCTCTGGCACAACATCATGCTGGGTGTGCCCTGTATGCGGCAGTGTTTATTCGCTCGAAGTCAGCGTGCCGGCCGGGGCTCAGTACTACCAGACAGCTCTGGGAAGCATAATGAGCTTAGATCCGAATAACCCTGACTGGTACTGTCCTACATGCTATTACACTCTCGGAACGCTCACCTTCGCTGGAAACTTCGTGCTCGTTCCATGCGAGGGTCTCACAGAACAGACTGGATATGTCACCGAGGATACCGGCGAGGAGATGGCTCCTGTTCAGACGCTCGATACATCCCAGCTGGGCTCGCATGCGCAGAGCGATGCGGCAGGTCTCTACAATCTCAGTGGCAGCGTCCTGATGGTCGTTGCTCCCAGAAACTACCAGGAAATTGAGCTGAACATCCCGAAGGAGGCATTTGAGAGGCGCGGGCTGGATGTGGATGTGGGCTCGAAGGGCATCACCACCGCCATCTCCATGGGCGGTGAGAATGTGTCTGTGGATGTCGACATCAGAAATGTGAATCTATCAAAGTACAGAGCGGTCGTCTTCGTCGGGGGAATCGGCATAGAGGAGCTGAAGCTCCACCAGGACAGCGATTATGTGAACCTGGCCAGGAGCGCATATGACAGAGGGATGATCGTGGCCGCGATCTGCCTGGCTCCGAACATACTCGCGAGCGCAGGATTGCTGACGAACAGAAATGCGACATGTGCGGACAGCACGTATCTGATCCAGAAGAACGTGAACTACACAGACGCGCCTGTTGTCAGAGACGGCGCGATAATAACAGGCAGGGACCCCGGGGCGTCATCGGAGTTCGCAGAGACCATCATATCAGCCCTCTCTGAGGATTCCCGGTACACGACAGGAAGGGTGGAGGAACAGAGCGGCGCGCTGACGCTTGTGGGTATAGGCGCATCAGCATCTCTAAAATACAGATGCACGGTCTGCGGCTACGAGTACGATCCAGCGGTTGGAGATCCCAGCCAGGGGATCCGGCCAGGGACGCCCTTCGATGAGCTGCCGGCAGACTGGAGGTGCCCGCAGTGTGGCGCTGCGAAGGATAGGTTCGTGCGTGCGTGATGCTCTCAGAGAGGATAAGGCACAGGGGTCTACAGCAGATCTCCACCCTGGCTGTCCCTGCGCCGGAGCAGCTTCAAGATCTCGGAGGCTGCATGCTCTGCAACCTCCGGGATCCCCCTTTCCGCATCTATCACCACGAACCTCTCAGGCTCCCTCGAGGCCATGATATCGAAGTTCCTGCTCACCTCTCTCAGGAGCGTCTCCATCTCGAAGACCGAGGTCGCGCCGCGCTTCGTGCACCTCTCCAAAGCAACTGACGGATCTATCCGGAAGAGCAGAGTCATATCAGGCATCAGCGACCAGGGCCTGTGAAGATCGTATATCCAATCGATCGGGATCATCTCCCTGAGAAGAGCGCCCTGGTACGCGGCGCGCGAGTCTATGTATCTGTCTGATACCACCACCTTCCCGCTGCTTATGGACGGGAGTATGCATGAGCGTAGGTGATTCGCATGGTCCGCCATGAATAAAAAGAGCTGCTCGAGCGGCTCCTCTGTTCCCCTGGCCATTTTCCCAATAGGGCCATCAGTCGGCTCTCTGGTGAATACGAAATCCGGAAACCTCCTTTTCAGCATCCCTGCGACTGTCGTCTTTCCAGCGCCATCAATCCCCTCGAGGGTGATCAGAAGACCTCTGTCAGCCCGCATTATCCGCATCCCTGTGGATCTGCTGATAGGTTTTATTTTCGGTGCGATATCATTCGAGGCGCGAAAAGAGGCATCACAGAATCCATGATTCCGCAACGCCTCTTCCGATCCATCATTCGAGCCTGATCACCATCCGGGCTCAAGGTGTACGGGTGTAGCTCATACAGGTCATTGCTCCGGCAGTGCAGATCCAATCATGCCATCATCTGCCTCTGTCCCTATCAGCCCTGTGCACAGACACTGCCCGTTGACCCAGCGGCACATGGGGTTGCGCTCGCACTGCTGCTTCTCCGGATCATCTGGAATCAGTCCTGTGCACAGGCACTGCCCGTTGACCCACTGGCACATCGGGTTCTGCTCGCATCGCTGCTTCTCCGGATCATCTGGAGGAATCAGGCCGCGACAGTAGCACTTCCCGTTGACCCAGCTGCACTGGGGGTTGCTTTCGCAGACCTCCTTTGGAGAGGGGCCGGGTGACGGCTCCGGCGGAATCCATTGATAGACAACATCAACAACCACGCGGTTGCTGAACATCCCTCCTGAGTAGAGGAGACATTCATGCCTTCCAGGGGTATCTGCATAGTACCAGATGCGATAGAAGCCGGGGTCCACATATCCAAAATCGTACCTCCACACGAACCCCTGTGGGTATATCTCATAGATGTAAACAGGCGATGCGTCCGGGATGAACATCAGCATCTCTGTCCACGCGCCGAGGGGCATTGTGGCGTACCACGACCATCCGTTGTGCCGCCTGATCCACATCAGGGGCACATCCTCTGGAAAGATCGCGCTGAACCTGCCCCAGGGCATGTAGCTGCCGCTGTAGTAGACGTAGGATGAGGGACTTGTATCATCGAACGGCAGCAGCTCACCCACATCAGTCTCCGGCGGGGCCTGGGTTGTGTAAACCGCGCTCTCCACCGCCGAAGAGCCGGCAGCCTGCGGGACCTCTGGAGATGTCTCTGCTGCCACAGACGATTGCAGAAGAGACGTGAAATTCTGCAGGCTCATATTCACAGTGCCTGCGCCGAGGTTGTGGTCGTATCCACCAAGAGCCAGACCGCTGGTCAGGAATACAGCAACCAGCACCCAGATACATAAATGCTTGATCACGGACATCACTCCTGTATTCAGTCTCACAGCCGCACTCCGCATGGACAATTCAGCCTGCGCCAGACAGTCACGCCATAGAGGCGTTCTCTGCAGCGTTTTTGTTGGGCGCATCGCCCCGTGGCGGCAGGGTGTTCCACGTGAGCCAGTACGTGCACACAGTTCTCGCGAGCTCCTGGAACTTGTTGAATCCAAGCGGCTTTATGAGATAGCTGTTAGCATGGTTCATATACGCGTTTCTGATATCGTGCCTGTTCTTCGATGTGGTCAGGATCACCACCGGTATGCTCCTCAGATCCTCCGAACGCTTGATCTCTTTGAGGAGGTCCAGGCCATCCATTCTCGGAAGCCTCAGATCAAGAAGGATGAGGTCAGGCCTGGGGCTGATGCTGCTGTCCACATATCTGCCGCGATGGAGCAGGAAATCGAGCGCCTGCTCTCCATCACTCACCCAGTAGATCCTTCCCATGTTCATGTCTTCAAAGGATCTTATAAAGAGTGACGCATGGTTCTCGTCGTCCTCCACAAGCAATACCGACGACATACTACATCCACTTCAACACTTCTGGTGACTTCCTGCATGTCCTATAGCCTGCACCCTCTGCTGCTCTCTCGCATTTCATGATCTCAATCGCACGATGAGTATATCACACGACAATTTCGTTTATGCAGTTCCCGGCTGAAACAGACTTTGCAGCATATTTATTTGATTCTCCCGGAATATGCGACGCCGCCAGCCGATCTCCTGAACTGCTCGAATATCCTGTCTCCCGTCATGCTGTCTGGCTCGAACCTCTCCCTAGGATGGGACATGCATCGTGAGGCCTCTCTGATACTGTGATAATCACCAGATCCGTATGCTGCTATCATCGCAGCGCCCAGCATCTCCCCCTCCAGCACCCTTTGAGTGATCACCGGCAGGCCTGTTACATCAGCTTTCATCTGGTTCCAGAGCCGCGAGATCGACTGTGTTCCTGTCGTCCTTATCTCCTTAATGTATGCGCCCATTTCCTTAAACCTGTCGATCACCAGCCGCATCGCGCATGCGCATCCCTCCATGATCGCCCTGGATACCTCAGGCAGCCCATGATTTAATGAGATGTTGACCATCGCGCCCATCGCGGAGATTCTGTGGCGTTCGCTGGAGAGATACGGCAGAAAGGTCAGGCCGCCTGATCCTGGAGGCGAGATCTCGGCCTCTTCTGCCAGCTCCCAGGGATGCTTTGAGACAAGGGATGCCATCCACTCCATGCTCAGACCCGTCGTCGAGAGCGACGCTCCTGTGTGCCAGAGAGCTCCATCCAGAGGATGGGGCGCTGTGTAGAACCCCTCGATAGGGGCATCCCAGCAGAGCTCGATGCCCTCAGAGGTGCCGGCCTTATCGCACACAATCCCTCTCTCAAAAGATGCGGTCGCGAGAATAGCCTCCACGAAGTCTGGAGCACCTGCGAATACCGGAATGCCGCCTGGCAGTCCGGCCCTGCGCGAGAGATCCGGTCGTGTGCACCCTATCAGCTCTCCCATGATCTGCTGCTCCGGGAAGATCCCGGGATCCAGGCCCGCTGCATCGATCTCCTCATCGCTCCAGGGAAGCATCTCCTTCGAGGCGATGGATGCTGTTAAAGAGCCGGTGAGCTTCCATGCGACATAGTCCATCGGCTGGAGCACTTTTCTCAACCTTGTAAATATCTCTGGCCTGTGGTTCCTGAGCCACATCGTCTGCGGGACATACCACGCCGGATGTACAGGTCTTCCGAGAAGCTCTGAGAGCAGGGATGCCTCTCTCTCAGCCCTTACGTCCAGCCAGAGTATCGAGGGCGCGATCGGCTCCATTGATGCGTCGAGGAATACCGGGGATGGGCCGTGGCCGCCGATCGATATTCCTGATATCTCAGGCGGTGGTTTCAGCTCACGGAGAGCCTCGCACAGCGCATTCCAGAACACATCCGGGTTTATCTCAACAAAACTCTCACAGCTCCTGAACTGTCTGTACCGGTTTACAGCGCCCCTCACCAGATCCCCCTCGTGCGTGAACAGCCCCGCCTTGACTGAGGTGGTGCCGATATCGATGCCGAGATACATATTCACACCGCAATCTTAACCTGTTTGTAACGAATTTGTCCGGACCTGCGCGAGCGAAATGAGTGCTTCTGGACCGGCCTGCATGAGGTTGCTGTGCCGGGATCGACTCATCTTCGACATAGTCAAAGAGTTTCGACGGAGTCGAAACACACAAAATCCGCGAGGCCGGTCTGCTTCACTTTATCCGATCTGAATAAAGATTCTATCTCCATCCTGATCAGCTCCAGCCGCTGGCGTGTGTAGCTCGAAACGCCGTACTCCTCTGCGACCTTCATCGAGACCTCGAGGTACTTTCTGACGCTCCCCTCATGGACTGTGAGCACCAGCCTCCCCCCGCACTTCGGGCAGAGCTCGCTTAGCGGAGGTCTCCTGTACTTCGCGTTGCATTTCACACATCGGACGCTCTGGCGCGAGAACGCCCTCAGGTTTCCCATTAAGTCTGGGAGGAAGTGCGAGTTTATCACACGCTCTGCCACATCGGTAGCATCAACCGCCCTTATCAGCCTTGCGAGTTCCAGCTGAGATTTCATCTTGTCGATCATCGTCTCAAGGGTCTTGTAGGAGCTGTTCTTCGGTCCCCCAGCGATATCCTCTGTGTCATGAGTGAATCCGAAGCCAGAGTACTGCCCCTCGCCTCCAAGCCGCTTCGAGACAAGATCGATAAGCCCCTCCACATCCTTTGGGTTCGCGTTTCTCAGGCTCGCCTCGTAGAGCTCGAGGGGATACCTGAAGGATAGATCGAGGTTGTGGGCCTCCTTGTCTACCTCTGCCGGATTGATTCTTGTTGTGAGGACGAGAGGCGCATCCATCTTCCCGCCCCTCTTCTCCGGCAGGTAGGACCTGGAGAAGTTCAGCAGCGCGTCCATGAGCAGCATCACGCAATCCTCATCGCCATCACAGTTTCTCCTCTTGGCTGCGTGGAAATAGGGATGAGCGTATCCGGCGCTCGCCCTCGTGAACCCGATCAGCCTGCAGAGAACTCCTGCGGAGGTATGCGGGGCCAGACCGATCATGAGCCTCCCGATCAGGTCCTCAGGCCTCTCCGCCTTGTAGTAGGGTTCCAGTCCATAGAATTGGACGAGAAGATCATCTACAAACTTCGAGACTCTGAGAAGCCAGTCGCCGGCATCCCTGCAGAGCACTACATCCTGAACCTTGAGCTCCAGGATCTGATCGTCCCTTTCGAGAGGTCTTCCGTGGATGTCATGCGTGTACCCCAGATCGAGAAGAACAGCCACGCTGGTGCCGATCTCCCTGGGCCGGAAGTGCGTGAGCGGAAGGTCTGTTAGATCGTACCTCGAGGTCCCATCCTTGAATATGAGCACGCCGTGCTTTGCTCTCAGCACACCCTTCTCGAGCGGCTCCGGCGTGGAGTCCCTGGACGTGAGCCCCATGACGCCCCTGATGTTATCAACACGCTCCCCGAGGGACTCCAGCGCTCTTGCGAGGGAGGTCTTCACGTCTATTCTCATCCGCGTGGCTGCGCTCGTCTCCGTGCCGCACCTCGGGCATTTCTCCTCGGCGCGCACACCACACGATGGGCATGCGCGCACGCGCTCCGTATGAGCTCCACACTCACACCTGAACGCAAAACCCTCCCTCCCGCAGGATGGGCATCTCCTTCTTTCCACAACCGCCTCTATGAATCCATGCTCTGCAGCCTCGTTCACAAGACGGCTCTTTCCCCCTTCAGGGCCTGTGGGGAAGAGGACATGCGGTGGAGGTCGCATCTCCCTCCTGTCAGATTTCTCCGGCCTCCCCATCCTGCATCCGATCCTGGTGGGCGCCCTCGCTCTGATCGCGAGACCGGAGAGCTGGTTGACAGCGCTCAGCGCATCCTCTGCATTCAGATCCTCTCTTCTCCACCGCCTGCCGCTCTCGTCCACGCCCAGGCATAGCAGCAGGGGGCGCGCATCCTCCACCACGATTCTCCCATCCCTGACTTTATGCTGGACGAGCAGCTTCTCCAGGATCTCCTTTATCTCCTCGCGCAGATCCATGAGAAGCGCATCACCATCGATAGCCCCTGCAGAAGCTGCATCCGCAAGCAGATCCAGCTCATCCAGGGTTATATCGTGCCAGAGGTATGTGTGATCGGGATGGAGCGGCACTCCGAGATCTCTGGAGAGCTGTATCGCTGTTCTTCCATCTGTGTGCTCCATGCCCTCAGGATCACCGCCAGCCCTTCTGAACTCCTCCGCCCACCACTCGAACGTGTAGGATGCAGGCGCAAGCGGCCTGTTGTTCTCCATGAAGTCCCCGAAGCTGATCAGGATCTCCCCCAGATCTATGATCCTGGAGATGTTTCTCTTAAGCGCTTCAGGGCTTGATATCCAGGGAAACGATGACGGGTCGTCTATGCGCACGACATCGCCGTTCACCAGCCTGACAGTGGGCCCTTCGATGCTGCTCACCGGGGCTACGGCAGCAGCCTTGCCGGGCTGCTCGACCTTGATCTGGGTTCCGGGCGCCAGGAAGTGATTCAGCACCATCATTGTGGCCGGATTTATGCCAGCAGCTGCGAGACCTGTGTTTCTGGATCTCCCGTAGCGCAGCCTGAAACCACCTGGCCTGGATGGGTGGGAGAACACAGGCCTGCCCGCTATCAGATCTCTCAGAAACTTCTCGCTCGATCCCCCACCATCCTTCTTCTCACCGCCGAGCGCATCGAGCCACTCCCACCCATCTATTCCGAGTTTTGAGACATGCTTCTTGATCTTCGGGCGCTTCAGCGCGATGCCCTCTGCGGAGACCAGGGCGATGCCGCCCCGAACCCTGTTTGTCTCAACTCTGGGAAGATCACGGTAGCCGGAGACCTCTTCCTCCTCGGTGGGCTCGCCATCTATGCACACGGGGCAGTTCCTGATTATCGTCCTGATCTCATCATCGGATGGCGTGTACTGGAGGTGCTGAAGCCGCTTGTAGAGTCCGATCTCCTCGACGTACCTCTCTATCTCCTCCTCTGTGGGTCTGTACGGGGCGATGCCCATGCTCCTCCTGACATAATCTGCGACAAGCACTGAGAGCGCCTGGGCGGTTCCGCCCGCTGATCTTATGGGGCCTGCATAGTACACCTTCAGGTACTCGCTGCCATCGTCATTTTTTCCCAGCCCGACCCTGGCTATGCCCTCAATCGGCGCCGCAACCACCCCTTCGGTGAGGAGCGCCACAGAGGTCCTTATGGCCATATCTATCGCATCGAGCCTGCTTGCGCCCCTACCCAGGCGCCCCTCCGCGAAGTCCCTGCCGATGGCGAGCGCGGCCTCCTCCCTGCTGAGCCCTTGCGCCTCAAGCTCTCTTATCCTGGTTGCGACTCCTGGTATGCCGACGAGCTTCTCGACCCGCTCAGCCAGGTCAACAGCTATGGGTATCTCGACATCCAACTCCGGGTCGAGGCCCTTTGATCTCGCCCTCCGGGCGATCTCCATCTCCTCTCTCAGGTCACGCTCGAGATGCTCGAAGTACTCAGCGCTCAACTCATCCTCCATAGAAACAGACCTGTCACGGGATCGTATTCCCTGACAGGGGGCTCTTCCTCAAGACCTGTGATGTGAAGTTCAGCAGCAAAGACCCTGCCGCCGAGCAGATGCCCTCCGATCAGATTGTGATTCTCATCTGCGAGGGCGATGTGTGCATGGACGAATCTCTGCCCATCCCTTAAAGAGATGTTGCCGGTGCAGGATGCGATCTCGAATGCCCCCTCAAAGCTGCGCTGCCTGTACGCCTTCTCCTTCTGATCGTAGTAGGCGAGCTCAACCGACGATAGCGCTCCTATGACGCTGAAAAAGCCTGCATCTATGGATAGAGCAGCAGCCGCCTCTCCTATCGCCTTTATTATATCAGAGCCGTGCTGCAGCCCCACCATCTTCGACTGCGTCGAAGAGTTTCGACGAGGTCGAAACATCACCATCTTCGGCATGTACCACCCCCTGATATGGAGCTTTACAGAACCTGCCAAAGCCCAGGGGTCTCGGAAACCCCGGTCTTCTGGCCGGAGCAGCTGACCGCTCCAGCTGCCCTCGAGAGTTCAGGCTGGTCGGGGCATCTTGAGCGTGTTCGATTTTTTTGAGAGGTTTACGTATCTGATATCTCCTCTGCCATCAGACCCATCTTTACCGGAGCCTGACGCTGCCTGCCCTCAGGCCGCTATCGACTATCCTTCCGATGACCTTCGAGCCGGGGCCCATGATCCTGCAGGCTTCATCCGCTTGCTCCTCAGGAAGCACCACGACGAACCCCATCCCCATGTTGAATGTCCTGTACATCTCCGCATCATCCACTCCCCCCAGCTCCTGCAGGAATCTGAATACAGGGTGTGGCTCGATGGGGTCTGCTATCTCGAAACCGAGATCTGTTATGCGTTGAAGCTTGAGGAGCCCGCTGCCTGTTATGTGCGCAAGGCCATGGACATCGCATCTCTTGAGGACCTCCAGAACCTCGATGTATATCCTGGTGGGCGTCAACAGGATCTCGCCTATGCTTCTGGAGTCGCCCGGCATTTTATCGAAATATGTGTAGCCAGAGCTCTCGATTATCCTCCTGGCGAGGGTGTAACCGTTGCTGTGCAGCCCCGTGCTTGGCACCCCCACCACAGCATCTCCGGTGCGGATCTTTTCGCCGGTGATCACTCTGTCCTTCTTCACATAGCCTATTGCTGTGCCGGCCAGATCCAGTCCCCGGATCATCTCAGGCAGCGACGCGGTCTCCCCGCCGACTATGCTGATGTTGGAGATCTCAGCGCCCTTCTCGAGCCCCACAGCTATCTGCTCCGAGACCTCAGGATCGACCCTCTCCACAGCGAGGTAATCAACAAAAGCCAGTGGCTCAGCGCCTATAGCGAGGAGGTCGTTCACGTTCATCGCGATGCAGTCTATCCCGATTGTGTCCCATTTTCTCAGGGCATTTGCGATCAGGATCTTGCTCCCAACGCCATCGGTCGTCATCGCTATCGCGAAATCGCCCATGTCGATCAGGCCAGCATAATGTCCTATGCCTGTCAGAGGCGCGCCGAAGCCCTTTCTGGAGAATGTGAGCCTGCGCTTCATCGCATCGATGGACCTGTTCTCCAGCTCGATATCAACGCCGGCCTCGGAGTAGGTCATCCCCTTCATGCGTGCTCACCGTTGAGTTTGAACTCCCTGTGTATCTCCTGCACAGCACGCTTTCCATCCTTCGATGCGACTACAAATGATATGTTGTGCTCGCTCGAGCCCTGACTGATCATCCTCACGTTTATCCCTGCTCTCCCCATAGCGCTGAAGAGGCGGCCGGCCACACCAGGGGTGCCTGCCATGCCAGAGCCGACGACTGCGACGACGCAGACGTCCTTGTTGTGGGTGATATCCTTCACGATCTCCCTCGGGAGCTCGCGCCTCAGGGCCTCCTCTGCCCTGTCAAGGTCCTTCTCCTCCACCACCATCGATATGTTCGCCTCTGACGAGCCCTGGCTGATCATGATTATGTTCACCCCAGAGTTTGCGAGGGCTGAGAATACCCTGGCCGCAACTCCAGGCGTGCCGATCATCTCCGCGCCTGAGACGTTGAGCAGTGCGACATTTGTGGAGAGGCTCACAGCCTTTATGACCCCGTCCTTCAGCTCCTCCTCCTGTACTATCCGTGTGCCCGGGCTCTCGGGATCGAATGTGCATTTCACCCTTACAGGTATGCCCTTCCTTATTGCCGGCTCGATCGCCCTTGGGTGAAGCACCTTCGCTCCGAAAAAGGAGAGCTCCATAGCCTCTATGTAGGATATCGTGGGTATAGTCTTGGCAGACGGGTCTATCTTGGGGTCTGCTGTCAGGACTCCAGAGGTCTCCTTCCAGAACCAGATCTCATCCGCGTCTATCGCAGCGCCGATTATCGATGCTGTGAAATCCGACCCGCCGCGCCCGAGTGTTGTTGTTATACCGTTCTCATCCTTTGCTATGAATCCTGTGACAACAGGTATCCCCTTTATGGGCAGCAGCCTCTTCCCTATGAGCGTGTAGCTCTTCTCGAGAGGCTTCGCGTTCCCGTAATCGCTGTTTGTGATTATCCCTACGTCTCCGCCTGTATAGTACTTCGACTCGATTCCCATATCCCTGAAGACGCCTGAGAGTATCGGGGCTGAGAGCTGCTCGCCAAAGCTTGAGATGTAATCTATGGATCTCGGCGTGAGCTCTCCGAGATAGCATATCCCGACGTAGGCCTTCTCAAGCATGTCGATCTTCCTGCGTATGTCAGATCTGATCTCCTCACGGATCACATTATCCGATATCGCATCTGTGATCGCCTGCTCGTGTCTCTCAGCAAGCCTCTTTATGAAATCCTCGACGTCGGATACCCTGCCGTATTTCGCAGAGGATCTCGCACATTCCAGCAGATCATCGGTGACCCCCTGGAGGGCAGAGGTCACCACCACGATTTCATTACCTGAGCTGAATCCCCTCACAAGCTCCCCAACGTTTCTGAGCCGCCTGCCATCAGCTACAGAAACCCCGCCGAATTTCATTACCAAGCGTGCCATCCTGGAACCCTGCCCCATACCAGCCATACAACGATATAAGCTTTAGGATATGACATGGAGAGGTGTCCGAACGAAGAAGTGCTCATAACAATCAGCATTCTCAGACCTCAAATGGATCAGAACTCTTATTCAGACAAATCCTGACAGGGTAGTGGCAGCAGAGATCCACGGTCCATGCATAATCGCTAACGCGTAAAGCATCTGCAGAAGGGTTGCGTGCTCATATCGTTGAAATCCGCAGCGCCCAGTCCATCCAGACTCATGGGCCATCTCTCCCAAGGTGCTCGATTCCGTCAGGAACATTCAGCTATTCGAGCACGCAACATGCAGAAGGAAGATCTCAAAGCCCGGGTCATGCGCTTGAATCACTGAATGGAATTTCAGGAATCAGCACTCACTGGCACAGCAGATCACAGATCCTGCGGTATCACCTGCTTCCGGGTTCGGTGATCCGAGTACACAACCCGGCATTAACCGGAAGCATGAAATCCTATCAGAACCGGCACTGCAGCCGGAAAACAAGAACAAAATATATAAGGTTGAAGAACAACAATATTAATTCCTGGCGTGAGGATCACATGCGCAGATCAGAGCTGTGCGTTGAGGTCTGCATCCGTGCTGGGCATCGATGATTCAGTGATGTCATGCTCTGTGATCTGTTACATTAAATTTATGTGCACATGATCAGTTATCCTCACCTCAGGAAGCAGGCGTCCACATGATTAAGGGGGTGGGACTGTGGCTGCGACTCTGGAAGAATACAAAAGACTTTTTAGAGAGGCGACCGTTTCGGATCAGGTGAAGCTGTTCCAGCTTCACATAGCAATCTACATTGTGGTGAATGCCATCTGGATAGCTCTCAACGCCGTGGGCACGATAAAGACAATCCCCGGCTGGGCGATGTACTACCCAATAGTGGGCTGGGGACTGCTGGTGGTGGTCCATTACTGGTTCTACGTGCGCGGGGCTGAGAATCTCTGCAAGCTCAGGGAGAGGGAGATAGAATCCAGGCTGAGGTGAGCTTTGAGGCTGTAGCTTCTCCCGGGCTTTCAGGGTTCGGATCTCCTGTGTAACTGCGCGGATCCGGCGGTTCAGCCACACAATCTGGTGATATTATAATATTTTTAATCAGCATGCATAGCAGTTAGGCATTTATTTCAGTGAGAAAACATTATGGTACATGGGCAGGATACCTGAGAGGTGCAGGGACTGGAAGGTCGCCCGATGCCCTCTCTTCAGATGGTGGTGCTCTCTTGTTTGTGGCGGGCTTACCGGTGGCCGGCTCTGCGCCCCCTGGTGCCGCGTTGCTGAGCGGTTCGGGCTTTGGAGCCTGTTTGTGACTCTGGCACTGCCACTGCTTATTATTCTGGCAGTTATAATCCGCAGATGACCCGCTTCTGCATCTCAACCATTTTCAGGGCGCTGAGCGCACTGTATTGTACAGCAGCCTGGAACATCATTCAATGATGGCAAAGCTGCCTGTCAGAGGTGCGCAGGATCTTCCAGAAGATCATAATTAAAATTTTAATTTTGATTATTCCCGATAGAACTTTATTTAGACGGTATCATAAACCACAAGTGTCTATTAATAATATGATATTGTCCCTGTGTGTGGTGAGTCTCTATGAGAATTAGAGTAGTCAGCTCCAAGAGCGAGATCGCACAGCTCAATCCGAATGAAAGAATGGTGCATCTGGCCTTCAGGGCATCAAATGTCGATTTCCTGAATCTTATGCAGAGGTGCCCGCGGCTCAGGGTTATCCAGGTACCGCCTTCGTACAAGAAGACGATGTCAAACGCCATTCAGGTGTTCCTGGAGATGCAGGGCATTGAGCTGCTCGAGGGCGATGTCTGGGGCCACAGGAAGGATCTTGACGAGTACTTCACGGTGAGCGACAGCACAATAGAAGAGATAAGGTCGATGATAAACAAGGGTGTCTCCTTTGAGCAGATGGCAGAGGAGCTCCAGAAGAAGGCGAGGATCGGCCCGGATCTCATAAGGTACATCGCAAAGACAAAGGTAACGGCGTGACCCAGGAGCGCAACTCCTGGATCGCACCATCTTCGACCGCGTCGAAGAGTTTCGATGAAGTCGAAACATCACCGTGAGGTCACCGCACTGTTTTTGCGCAGATATCACCAAAACGCTCTCGCTCTTATACATATGATAACTTGCCCATAGAAGCACTGGTCATGCCATGCATTCTTGGTGAATAAATAAGTGCATTCAGCAACCATATTGCACGACTTGCAAGCTGCCAAACACATAAGAGCGAACGCTCTTATCCATCTGATGGTTTGCCAAGAGGCACCAGTCATGCATGCGCCCCCTCGAGCGTGAACGGGTGCTTTGAGCAACCACATTGCGCAACCTCAAAGTTGCTAAACACATAAAAGAAGCGCACCAAAATTGCCACGCATGTCGATTCGGCCGGGCCTGTCTCTGCATCTTCTCATAATTCGCCTCACGATCTGCAGCCCTCATAACACGCAGCGAACAGACAGGGAGATAACCGCCCCTTGTTCGCAGAGCCCTCCACTGGGTGGTGGGTCGTGGCTCAATCACCGAATGGCCTGCCTGGGGTCGACCTCCACGAACATCTTCTCCTTTGATTCTGAGGGTCATCACGCTGCGTGTCTGAGCGATATGCGTGCAGCTTCGTGAGAGTGAAGCAGTACATTCTTTTATAATACACATTGGTTTGTCCATCTGCAGCATATGACAGGTGTTTTCACGGGAATTCATCATAATAAATCTTGTGCGACAAATTTATAAATTAAAAGGGCTCTCATAGCGAATCAGTCCAATTAAAAATACTGTATTGCGGAAAAAGGCTACAAAAATTCGTGTTGTTCGCTAAATACTATGTCTGTGGTCTTTTCCGCAATTGCCTGATGAATGGACTGAACTCGGAAGGCGATCCGAAATGGCAGATGAAAAAGCACAGGTCTCCTCTCAGGAGAACGTCTACAGGCCGGCAAGCGACCTGGTGGAGAACTCCAACGTGATGCAATGGATGAAGAGAAAGGGATTCAGGAGTGAGAAGGAGCTGCGGGAATGGTGCTCAAAGAACTACATTGAGTTCTGGGACGAGATGGCGAAGACATATGCAGACTGGTTTGTGCCATACGAGAAGGTCCTGGAGTGGAACCCACCGCACGCGAGATGGTTCGTTGGAGGAAAGTGCAATGCAGCGCACAACGCCCTAGACAGGCACGCAAGATCCTGGCGGAGAAACAAGGTCGCCTACTACTTCGTGGGCGAGCCGGTCGGAGAGACCAGGGCCATAACGTACTATCAGCTCTACAGAGATGTGAACAAGCTCGCAAATGGTCTGAAGAGTCTTGGTGTGAAGAAGGGCGACAGGGTTGGGATCTACCTGCCGATGATCCCGGAGCTGCCGGTGGCGATGCTGGCCTGCGCGAAGATCGGCGCGATACATGTCGTTGTCTTCTCGGGGTTCAGCGCAGGCGCGCTCCGCGAGAGGATCAATGACGCTGGGGCCAAGATCCTGATAACATGCGATGGATCGTACAGAAGAGGAAAGCCGATCCCGATAAAGGCCCAGGCTGACGAGGCCCTCCAGGATGCGCCCTCTGTCGAGCGCCAGCTCGTTTACAGACGGACCGGCCAGAGCATCGACTGGAAGGATGGATTCGATATCTGGTGGCATGAGCTTGTTAAGAACCAGCCTGATGAGTGTGAGACACTTCAGATGGACTCGGAGGATCCGCTCTTCATACTCTACACAGCAGGGGCTGGAGGAAAGCCGAGAGGTGTTGTGCATGCGCACGGCGGCTTCTGCGTCGGGCCCGCGTACACAACGAGCTGGGTGTTTGACATAAAGGATACTGATGTCTACTGGTCGACAGCTGACATAGGATGGATCACAGGCCACACATACATAGTCTACGGACCGCTCTGCCTGGGCGCGACGAGCGTGATGTACGAGGGCTCTCCGGATTACCCTGATTTCGGGAGATGGTTCCAGATCATAGAGGATTATGGTGTCTCTGTGATATACACAGCGCCCACCGCGATCAGGATGTTCATGAAGGAGGGCGAGGAGTGGCCTAAGAAGTACGACCTGAGAAGCGTCCGGCTGATGGGGTCTGTGGGCGAGGCCATGAACCCTGAGGCATTCCTGTGGTGGAGGAAGCATGTTGGCAACGACTGGGCTCCCATAATGGACACGTGGTTCCAGTCAGAGACCGGGTGCCATGTGATAGCTCCACTGCCGATAACCCCGCTCAAACCCGGTTCCCCCGCATTCCCGCTTCCCGGATACAGCGTGGAGCTCCTGGATGTGAACGGGAGGGCTGTTGGTCCTGAAGAGAGCGGGAACATCGTGCTCACAGCCCCATGGCCGACGATGCTCAGAGGCATATACGGAGAGCCGGAGAAGCTCAAAGAGATATACTACGACTACTACTGGAGCATCAAACCTGGAACATACCTCAGCGGCGACAGGGCGAGAAGGGACGCAGATGGCTACTGGTGGATACTGGGCAGGATCGATGATGTCCTCAAGGTCGCAGGCCACAGGATAAGCAACGCAGAGGTCGAGGCTGCCGCGGTCTCGCACCCCAAGGTCGCGGATTCGGCGGTCATCGGCAGGCCGGACAAGGTCAAGGGAGAGAATATCGTCCTCTTCGTCGTGCTGAAAGAGGGCGTCAGGGCTGACGAGAACCTCAAGAAGGAGATCAGGAACCACGTCAGGACAACAATGGGGCCAATAGCGATGCCCTCTGAGGTTTACTTCGTCCCGGCCATACCGAAGGACAGAACAGGGAAGCCTGTGAGGGCTGTGATCAAGGCGAAGGCGCTTGGAGCAGCTCTCGGTGATACCTCATCGGTGGTCAACAAAGACGCTATAGATGCCATACCCGCGATCTAGCGGTGGTATGGCTCATTTTTTATTATCCTGAACGCCCTGTAGATCTGCTCCAGGAGTATTACCCTCGCCAGCTGATAGGGGAATGTCATCCTCGAGAGGGAGAGCTGGAGATCCGAGCGGTTCAGCAGATCCTGTGAGAGACCCTCCGGCCCGCCGATTATCCAGTTAATACCGCCACAACCCTCGACGATTCTGTTCTGGAGCCAAGATGCCAGCTCCATGGAGCTCATGCTCTTGCCGTGCTCATCGAGCGCCACTGTCATCCCTCCGCACAGATGCGTGAGTATATCCCTGCCCTCTTTAACGGGATCCCCCTCGCGAACCTCCACGACCTCCAGCCTGGTGTAGGGAGCGAGGCGTTTCAGATAATATGATGCTGCATCCTGCCAGAATCGCTCTCTGATCCTGCCGACGGCGATTATCCTCATGTGCATGATATCTTCGCTCTTATGTGCGTAGCAACTTGCAGAGCACGCAATGCGGTCTCAGCCATTCATTCGCCATGCCTTCGACCACGTCGAAGGTAAGTCGAAACGAACGCATAGCATGACCACCGCTCCTTCGGGCAAGTCATCAAATGGATGAGAGCGGATATCTTTATGCCTGACGTGACCGCTTTCCCGGATTTCTGGCTGGCGCGTCTCCGCTCCTGCAGCCGGTGATGACTGCGTCTGCAGGATTGGACGTGCTACTGACCTCCGAGTATTCCACGTGCTGCAAGCAGTCCGGTGGCTGCGGCCGCGACTATGCCTCTCGAGAGACCGGCGCCATCGCCTGCAGCGTAGAGTGATGTTATGCTGGTCTGCAGGTCCCTGTCGACGCTTATCTCCCGGGCGTAGAACTTTATCTCCGGCGCGTAAAGCAGTGTCGAGTCAGCATTCACCCCGGGGATGATCTCGTTCAGGATCTCAAGCCCCTCGATGACGTCCATGACTATTCTGTGAGGCAGAGCCATCGATATGTCGCCCGGAGTCACGTCCTTCAGCGTGTTCCTGACAGGGTTCCTGGCGATCCTCTCCTCCGTGGACCTCCTCCCCCTGTGGAGGTCCCCCAGCCTCTGAATCACTGGCTTTCTCCCGCCGATTGTTGTCACGAGCTTCGCTATAGATATCCCATAGGCTGTGGTGTTCTCTATCGGCTTCGTCAGCTCGAGCCTTACAAGAAATGCGAAGTTAGTGTTCTCGGAGCGGTCTCCTGACATCGAGTGTCCGTTTGTTGCTATGAAATCCCTGTACTCCTCCTTGACCACGAACCCCCCTGGGTTTGTGCAGAATGTCCTGATGAAGTCATCGTATCTGTGAGTTATGATGTGAAACTTCGGGTCCCTGTTGATCCGCGTGACGGGATCCATTACTATCGAGGGCACCTCCACACGCACCCCGACATCGAGAGGCCCATACCTTGCTTTGATTCCGTACCTGTCGATCATCTCTCCGATCCACTCTGCGCCTATCCTGCCAGGAGCTAGGAGCGTGCTCTCAGCCCTGATCTCTCTTCCATCCGAGAGCCTGACTCCCATGCATGCGTCGCTATCAATTATGAGATCTGCTGCCGAGCTGTTCAGCACAAACCTGACGCCACGCCTTTTGAGGTCTTCACTGAACGCCCTTATTATCTCAGGAGTCCTGTCGGATCCCATGTGGCGCTGCTTTATCGCTATGAATCTCGCACCTACTGATGCTGCCCTCCGGCTCAGCTCCTCCACATCATTCTGTGTCGGTTCCTGTGTCTCGACAGGGGCGCCATATCTCAGAAATACCGAGTCCACCTCATCTACGAGCGCCCATGCATCATCTGTAAGGCGCGTGAGATCTCCACCTATCGCCGGATGGAGATTGAGTATGCCATCTGAGTATGTGCCGGCGCCGCCCATCCCGCACATTATATGGCAGGGTTCGCAGTGGAGACAGTGTCCCCACTTCTTCATCGGGCAGCTCCTATCAGAGATGTCCCTGCCCTTATCAACAACAACCACGCTCTTTCCGTGGGAGGACAGCTCCAGAGCTGCGAAGAGTCCTGCGGGCCCGGCCCCGACCACGACCACATCCTGCATGCATTAATGTAACGCAGCAATGGTATTTTAACCCGCGGGAATGGCGGAGAATCCCCTCCAGTCGAAGTGCTAGGAGAGGAGGATTTTCATGGCAGGATCGCTTTCTTTGCAGCCTTAAGCTGGGCTCCATCGCCATGCGACCCATTAAGATTATGTCTCATGCAGTTGTAATCTCAAAGTCAGGTGCACTGGGGGTTCTGATCTGGATCTGACCGCATATCTTCAGTACTTCATATACGTGTTCACCTCAATATTCATAATAGTGAACCCCATCGAGGCGACGATGGTATTCGTCTCTCTCACGCAGGAGGCCAGCCCCGCAGAGAAGAGCCGGATATGCGTCCGCACAACGCTTGTGGCATTCTCTGTTGCGATGATCTTCGCTCTTGCGGGGGATATGATCCTGAGATTCTTCGGCATAACCGTCGACTCTCTCAGGGTCGCAGGCGGTATACTGCTCTTTCTTGTGGCCATAGACATGCTCCGCGCAAAACCTCACAAGAAGGTCACTGAGGCCGAGATCGAGGATGCAACAACCAGGGACGACATCTCGATATTCCCGCTGGCGATCCCGCTGCTCACCGGCCCTGGAGCGATAACCACAGTGATAGTGAATATGGGAGCAAGCAGCACACTCGTGGAGAAGATGCTGGTGCTCCTCGCGATATGTTTGACATTCAGCGCAACCTATGCCATACTCAGATCTGCAGAGTATATCGATAATTTCCTCGGCGTTACGGGGATCATGGTGTTCACGCGGATAATGGGCCTGATCCTCGGGGCGATAGCAGTTGATTTTGTCAGCGTGGGCGCGTGGAACATCTACATCTCGATGGCATCAGGCGCATGAGCCCTTTAAGAGCAGCGCTCCGGATGTTCTGCAGCACCATCGCTCTGGCTATTCAGAAATCGGCGCTCTTTGGTCATCTAAGTGGATCTCGACGTCTCGTCTCTGCAGACCGATAACTCTATACATCATCTCCCCCAGAGATACTGGTGCCGGCCTGTGTTGCAGGCCAAAGAGTGTACTCAGGCGTGGAGGTCCGGTTAATCAATGGATTCAGAGCATGCGATCAGGAGATGCCCGCAGCATGGAGTTTTCAGAGGAGATGCATGCACCTGCGGGAGCAGGGGAAAACTAGTTCTTGATGGTGTCAGGACCGAGAAGCTCGGGAGGCTGCTCGCAGGAGCGCTCCGTCACTTCCCCGACGACCTGGGGCTGGCGATGAGTCCGCAGGGGTGGGTGGAGATACCGGTGCTTGTGGATGCCATCCGGACCAGATACAGGTGGGCAAACGAGAATCTCATAATGGCGCTCGTCAGGTCAGATCCAAAGGGGAGGTACGAGATAAACGGCACGCGAATAAGGGCCAGATACGGCCATTCTGTTGATGTGGATCTCGACTACCCGGAGAACGAGCTGCCCATGCTCTACTACGGGACCGCAGAGGAGGAGGCAGAGCGGCTGCTTGAGGTCGGCCTGAAGTCAGCCACACAGAGGTATGTACACCTCAGCACAACTCCGGATAAGGCATGGGAGGTCGGAACCTTCAGGACGAGCAACCCGAAGATAATCGTGGTGGACGCGGCAGGAGCTCAGCGTGAAGGGGTGAGGATGATGAAGGTGAGCGAGAGCATGGTAATCTCCGAGCCGATACCCCCTAAGTTCCTGAGCATGATGCCTGCCAAGGCCCAGAGATAGACGCAGATAACTTCCGTCACCTGGGCGCATGCGAGGACGAGGCCGCAATCCTTTGTGCACCGATAATGATCGCGCTGGCCTTCTGGTTATATCTCCCTCACCTCCTCCATTCCGCGCTCCTCATCGATTGACTTCACAAGCTTGCTGAGGAGCAGCGCGAAGAGGCCTGAGAGGCCACCTGCTATTGCAGCCTCCACCTTCCTCTCTCTGGTCTTTCTTCCCATCAGCAGGCTTGTGAGAAAGACGATCGCCATGGAGACGAGATACTCGGGGGCATCTCTCATCAGATGTCCCACAGGATCGTCAGAGGCGTTCACGATGTCCCTGTGAAACAGCCAGTGATCATCGAACTCATGAACGTGCGCACCTGACGGTCCTCTGAACTGCCTGATGGCTCCAGGGATCATCTCCCCCATCAGCGTCTCCTTAAAACATACAGGCAGCTCAGTGCAGCACTCCTTCGGCAGCGCATACTTCCTGTGGTACGGCATCCTCTCTATCCAGTTGCAGATATGTTTGCACTGATGATCACAGTCCATGTGTCAATATACGCGATGATGTATTAAATCCCATCGCGTGCCCCCATGGCTCGGAGTTTCATGTGTCTCCAGCGCACCAGGAGCGCTGTGTACTGTATCTTCCCAAAGCAAATGCCCTCACCGAATTCATTAGATGAAGCGTGCTGCTGTGGTCAATGCTCCAGACTCGGCGAATTAGGTCCGCCGCAACCTGTGCATTAAAGAAAATCAGGCCGCGCTGCCCGATCGTCTTGATCTGATCATCTCCACGAACCTTTTCTTCTTCTCGATCGCGCGCTCTGCCGCTGCGTCCACGAGCGTGCGCATCTCCTCGAAGTCCCGCGTCGCCTCCTCGCCGACGAACTTCTTTATTGGAGTGTACGCAGACTCCCTGAATCTGGGCGAGAAGTCTTTAATTCCCTCTTTCGTATGGAGCTCCACGCCAGAGCCCCTCTCGACCCTCCCAATGATATCAGCAGCGACGCCCCTTCTTTTTATGACATCCATTATCCTATCAGCCTCGCTCTCTGGGGCGATTATGAGCAGAGCGTCTATCGATACCCCGAGATAGTCTATCTCGAGCTTCTCGAGCATATCCAGAACTCTATGGTTGACCAGGGATCTCATCCGCTCCTCGAAGAAGACCATCTTAACTCCTGCTGTGTGGGAGATCTCCTTCGCATCCCCTCTTATTCCTCCATTGGTCACATCCGTCATCGCATGTATTTCCAGACTCTCATCGATAAGCGCACCTGCAGCCTCCAGGAACTTTATGTTGAGCGTCTCCTCCACGACATCGTGCATCCCATAGTAGAGAGCCGCAGCGCAGATCGTTCCTCCACCCGCGCCCTCTGTCATGATTATGACATCTCCTGGGGACGCATCCTTTCTAGGGGTGATCCTCTCTGCGATACCAACAGCACCGACGCAGCCTGTGAGCCTGTCGCCTATGACCATATCCCCTCCTATCCTGAGCGTGCTGCCTGTGATCAGCGGTACGTTCACAAGCTCTCCGACCGTGGCGATACCGGCTATGTGGTCGAGCACCTTTGCGACATCTCCATCGTCTGCAAGATGTACATCTGAGAAGAGAGCAACAGGCTTTGCACCCATCACCAGGATGTCGCGGAGCGCGGCCCTTGTAACATGGAAGCCGGCGAGAAACGGATAGTCGCTCAGCCTGGAGTGCATCCCATCAACAGTGACCACAAGATACCTGTCGCCGGCCCTTACCACTCCTGAATCGTCCAGCTCTGATGAGTCCACGACTGCGCCTGTCCTTCCTATGACCTCTGCGATCTTCGTGTGCATGTAGAAGTCGCCCAGGCCCCGGGATCCGACCCCGAACTCGCCCATGCTCACGCCGGAGCCATGAAGCTCGAACACATCCCCTCTGGGGTTGAGTGTTGCCCTCGCCTCCTGCAGCACTGCTCCTGCCAGAGACTCTGCTCTATCCCTGGGGATGCCCTTTATCTCGACGATGAGATCTGCGAGCTTCCTCCCGATATCAGGGTCATTTCTCCTCAGCCCAAGCTTGGCATAGCCCTCAAGATCCATACGATGGGCACAGGCCATGATCCCGCGCCCGCTCACCTCCATTCCGGTTCCGGCGGCATCTCATAAGTATCTACCTGACGGCCGCCAGTGCCCCCTAGGATCAAACAGCATGATGTCTCTGCACATCTCATACGGTTGTGTACTCATGAAACAGCAACGTGAGGACCAGAGAGGTTGGATGTGCTGGCTCTACGGGCCTGCCTGCCCTCCACCCATTTTCACGATCAGACCCTCCACCCAGTCCCAGTCGTGCTCATAGATGTGGGCGGATACGCTGAGCGTGGTGATGCTTCCCGGCGCCGTTCCCGTCTCACCTGAAACATGATGGAGGAGCCTTGTCAGAGCGTACACGTTCGCGGGATACGCTCCGGCGAAGTCGTGGCTCCTGAACACCGCCGTCAGGTTCAGCATGTTGTATCTTATTTTAAAATCGCAGACGACCATGCACGGCACCTCCTCTCTTCTGTGATCCACTGGGGGGATCCAGGTCACTGCGGTCGCCCTTCTCGTCCTGGGGTTTCTCTTCAGGCGGTTCACGATCTCAGCGATCTGATCCACCTCTTCGTTCCAGGATCTGAGACGCTCTCCATATGTATATTCGAATCCGGGGTTCTCTGGGGAGAGGAGCTGGTATGCATATTCATCGAGACGATCCTCTGTCCACGAGTACTCGCGGGGAGCGATGCAGGAGCTCGCATCCTCTATGACGACCATGAGGTTCATCAGCTCCTTTGTCCTAGAGCCCCTCTCGTCCTCGATCTCGGCGCCCTGCCGCCATATGATGTTGAGGCCACGGCGCCACGCTTCATCCGCTGCTCTGGCACGAACAAGCCGACCGATGCTATTCATGATACAGGTCCTGAACACGCAGAGGGGTTACAAGATCTCCCATGAGTTCCTATCATCATCTGTTACAATCAGCTTCATTGCTCCCTGGACCATGGGTTCAGCGATATCACAGAGCAATTAAACAGAGCCGTGCACAATCCAGTTCCTCAGCTCTTCTTCTCCAGCTCCTCCAGCGCCTCAGGAGGGAGCTGCCTGACGATATCTATCTTCTTAACGCATCGGGTCGGGATCCCGTACTTCTTGGCGATCGGCCTGAGATCCTTCATGGTGTACTTTGCAGCTATCTCCTCCGGATCCAATATGACCACCTTTCTGGGGTTTGATCACAAGAATCATAAACATATCGATTCTCATCTCACAGGGGTTTGCTTGGCGGAGTTCGAATGGGAGCTTGTGAGGGCATTCAACAACTTCTTTGAGGAGGAGGGGATCGAGGCGATCGCGTACAGACTCAGGCAGGCCAGGTTCTCCGCACAGCACATTGATGTGCTTGTCGACTCAAGATACCCCGAGTACTATCTCGCCATAGAGTGCAAGAGCCTCGCCGTGGAGGGCCCTCTTTATTTCAAGCAGCACTTCTCCCCGGACCAGATCGAGAGGGAGAGCAGGTTCGTGGCGCTCTCAGGTCGCACAGGGCTGCTGGCGGTTGAGTTCCGGGGGGGGAGAGGCAGATCAAAAAGAGCTCATCTGATACCCTGGTCTGTCGTGAAGGAGATTCGCGACTCAGGCGCGCCGTGCCTGGCCATCGAGACGGTCGAGAGCTATCCAGAGATACCAAGAATCAGAGGAGGCTACAGGATGAGCCATGAGATCGTATCAGAGGTGTATAGTGCATCTCGATACCACATCTGAACACAACGGCATCTTTCTGTCAGAGTTAGTGCGGGTTGCATTTGTTATCAGCCCGTATGCCAACAACTTAAAATGCGATCCCGACACAGAGAGTGTGGAGCTCTGAAGGTGCTCATTTCAGATAAGAGGTGAGTCAGTTGCCTCCTGTCAACAAGGCGATAGTCTTCCTGGGGCCTGAGGACTGCTACGGCCCGTGTGGCTGCGGGATGGACATGGCCATTCTGCCTGTGCTTGTGCCAAAGGACTGGTACCTTGAGGAGTGCCCTCCTGAGGTGGCGAATGATTTCTTCTGCATGGGCGAGGACTTCAGAAGGATATGCGGATTCACAATAAACAATGTGTTTGAATATGAGATGAACGGCGTCGAGTACTTTGCGAACTTCTCATGCTGCAGGGAGTGCGCAGAGCGCGCGGTGAGCCAGGGATATGCTGTCTGGGCGGACAGGGATTACCCCATGTCTCTGAGGTGAGGTGTTTGGCATGCAGGATCTACACGACGCCTGACTGCCCGAGATGCGAGCAGCTGAAGGCATTTCTTGAGAGGAGGGGCGTGAGCTTTGAGGTTGTCGATATGACGACAGCCGAGGCCCTCACAGAGCTCAGGGTCAATGGAGTGTTCACGATGTCCGCGCCGGTGCTGGAGGTGAACGGCAGGTTCTACACAACCGGAGATCTCTTCGATGGCGATCGGCTCAAGGAGTTTGAGCTCTAGAACTCCATCCCCCTCACCCTGCTTATATCAAACACTGCCGTCCGGGCGACGTGCATGACCGCGAAGGTGCCCGCCTGGATCGGATCTGTGACGACAAGGTCTGCCTGCCTGGGCACAGTTCCCGCCATCTTCAGGGCTATGACGGGTATCCCCTCCTTCTGGAGCTTCGCCACCTCCTCTGTTATGCGCCCTCCCATCAGAGCGCCTGCCAGGATTAAAATCGAGGCTCTGTGGAGCCTGCTCACAGCGCTCACGGCATCAGCGATCGCATCCTCTCCAACAAGCGGGATCGTATCGACGCTTATCCTCTCCCCACGCAGGTTGTGCCTGTCGGCCTCGCTGACCGCTCCAACGGCAGCCTGGGCGACCTGAGCGCCCCCTCCTATGATTATGACCCGCGAGCCGTAAATCTGGTTGAATGAGGGGTGCACTGTGACCTCGTATACTTGTGGCATCGATCTGAGAGACTCCACCACGCCCTCAACCCCACCACGCACATCCCCCTCGATCTCCATGTACACCGTCCCCTTCCCCCGGTTAACGCCCCTGTCCAGGACGAACTGCTGGGTGTAGACGATATTGCCGCCGTGCTCCGCCACCACGCCTGCTATATCGCGCAGCATGCCGGGCCTGTCCTCGCATATTATGTTTATCGCAAAGCTCGTCTTATCCCCCATGATCTCAGACCTCCATCAGACTTCAAGTAATGATGAGCACCAGATGAATCTTTAGCTCACCCTATCCGACAGGTTTTATCGCAGATTGGCCAGATGCCTGGCAACCAGATCCTGTGCGATCTCATCCCCTCCGAATAAGTGATCTCGAGATGTGTCCGGAATCGATGTCATGCATCTATATACTGAATATGGGCAGGGTCTTTATGCGAGGCGGTGCGCCTGCCTCGATGGTCCATTTGCCATATGCATCTATATACTGAATATAGACAAGGTCTTTATGCAGCACACCGATCTCTGGGATTGTATGAGTCTCTTGCCTCCTTCCCTGAGAAGACTGCCCGAGAGGATCATAGAGTCCATGCTCCTGATTACAGCAGTGACCTCCATCTGTCTCATGATTCTCATTTTCGCATACCTCATACAGGAGAGTTTGCCTGCGATCTATGAGATTGGGGTGCTGAACCTCGTACTGGGCGAGAAATGGCACTCCTCTGGAAACATCTTCGGTATGCGCCCGCTGATAGTCGACACGCTGCTGGTCGCGGTTCTCGCTCTGGCGATAAACATGGCGGTGGGCATACCCCTTGCAATATATCTCGCGGAGCTCTCCGGCCCCAGGAGCAGAGCTGTGCTGAAGCCGGCTGTGGAGCTTCTCGCCGGGGTGCCGTCGATCGTGTACGGATTTCTCGGCATAATAATTCTCGTGCCGTACCTGGGGAACACCTTCGATATGCTCACAGGCAGATCGATACTTGCCGGCGCAATACTTCTTGGGATAATGTTCATACCATCCATAACGACCATATGCGAGGATGCGCTGAGGGCAGTGCCGACCGAGTTCAAGGAGGGCTCGATGGCTCTTGGAGCGACGAGATGGCAGACGATAAGACATGTTGTTCTTCCAGCAGCATCCTCCGGCATAACAGCAGCTGTGCTTCTGAACATAGGCAACATCATCGGCGAGACCATGGCTGTGCTGCTGGTGGTTGGAAACATCGCCAGGATGCCCACACCAATATACGATGTCTTCGATCGTGGCGCGACGTTCACCTCTGTCATAGCCGGGGAGATGGGGGAGGTGGCACATGGCTCCCTGCACTACCACGCGCTCTTCGCTGTGGGGCTGATGCTTCTCATAATAGTATCGATACTGAGCGTGATAGGAGATCTCGCTCGCGAGCGCATCAGGAGGAGGTTCGGTGGCTACTGATATAAGAACAGAAGCGCTCACAGCCGCAGGCGCGATTCTGCTTCTCTCATCGCTGATCGCACTTCTGATACAGCCACCGCTTCAGATTCTGCTCTTGCTCTGGAGATCTCTTCTGGCAGTTGCGGCGCTCATGCTCATCCTCCAGGCCCGCAGGCTGAACATTAGAAATGCGATGGTTTTGTACATTGATGCACTGATTCTCATCGCGATTGAGGTCTTTCTGCTATTTTCACCTCCCGATCTGGTCATCAGCCCACCGGACCTCGGAGCATCGTTCAGCTACAGGCTTCTCGCGCCTTCAGCTGCATTCATCGCGGGCGTTTTGATGTTGAAAGATGCAATCAACATGCTCTACGGGTTTGGCGCAGAAGCGAGAGAGGTTCTGGCATTCACGCTCATCAGAGGCTCGGCGGTGCTGGCCATTCTGATACTCGGCGGCATATTCTCAGTGATCCTGTACAACGGCATTGGCGCCATAAGCATCGAGTTTCTGACAGAGCCGCACAGAAACCTCGGGCAGGAGGGCGGCATTGCGACGTGCATTGAGGGCACGATGTGGCTCGTCCTGGGCGCCATGCTGGTATCCGCTCCGCTTGGCATCGGCGCTGGAATATATCTGAACGAATATTCGAGGAGCCACACGCTCAATCGCCTGATCACGATATCGATAAGCTGCCTCAATGGGGTCCCATCTGTGGTCTACGGTCTCTTCGGGCTCGCATTTCTCGTCTCCACGGTCGGAATATCCCTGCTTGCTGGATCTGTGATCCTTGGTCTCATGAACCTGCCCACGATAATCCTGACGACACAGGAGGCGCTGAAATCTGTCCCTGACTCGCTTCGGGAGGGGAGCGTGGCTCTGGGGGCCACAAAGTGGCAGACGATCATGAGGATAGTCATTCCATCAGCGCTTCCTGGCATTCTCACTGGTTTAATAATCGGCGTGGCCAGGGCCGCTGGGGAGACCGCTCCGATCATGTGGACCGCTGTAACATTCACTCCAGTTTATGTGGACAAGGTCTATGGCGTAATCCCGGATGTGTATCAGCCCGTGAACAACCTCTGCTACCATCTTCTGCAGTTGATATACTTCCTCGGGGCGTGGGATGTCGAGAAGAGGGCATGGGGCACAGCTCTTGTTCTCATGGGTCTGGTGCTCGCTATGAACTTCCTGGCGATAGTTGTAAGAAACCACTACAGAAAGAAGGTAAGATGGTAGGTGCTGCAGCCCTGATACACCCCGGTTCCCCCTGCTCAGAGCGATGCTGCGCCAATCACGGCGCGCACAACTTTGACCTCCGAGCCTCGCCGGATGCGTGCCAGGCGAAAAACGCTCTCGAGGAGCACACCCTGGCCGTTCCCGTCAGAGCTGCAGCAAGAAATAATTATACTTATCAATACTTATAGATTTTGGTCGGTGGGTGGAGATCGGGGTGCGGATCAGATAGCTGGGATTATGCTGGAGCCGACAGTCATGGACGGGATACGCTCTTATGTGTTTGGCAACTTGCAGGTCGTCAGTGTGGTTGCTGAACGCACTTATTCACTCAACAAGAATGCATTGCAGGACCAGTGCTTCTATGAGCAAGTTATCATATGGATAAGAGCGGACGGGATAATCCATGCGTTTGGAGAGTGATTGCTGTGGATTTTGATGACGCTCTTATGTGCGTAGCAACTTGTAGAGCATGCAATGTGGTCGCTGAAAGCACTCATTCATTCGCCACGAACACGTGGCGGAATAAGTGCCTCTTCTCGAGCGTCGTCAGGTGGACAAGAGCATTTGATGATATCATTACATGACCCGCATTCAGAGAAGAATAACCCTGAGCACGCCTCCCACCATCACAGCTGCAGCCAGGCGGAAAAGCAAAGCTCTGATTGTATCATAAGCTCCGAGCTCCTTCATCAGCACAGTCAGGGTTGCGACACACGGGAAGTACATCGCGAGCACAACAGCTGCTATGACGAGCTGCTCCGGCGAGAGGCCCAGCGGGGCGAACATGCCTATGCCGATATCTTTTCTCAGGAAGCCCACAACGAGGGCTGTCGCAGCCTCCTCTGGAAGGCCGAGAACGCCTGAGACGATCGGCCTCGCCAGCTCCCCGATGCTCATCATGAGACCTGTGATCTCGAAGAGGTTCATCACAACTATGCCGATTCCTATGTATGGAACAGCCTCGAGTATGAACGTCCTGATGCGCAGAAACGTCTTCTTCAGCAGCGCACCTAGCACAGGCATCCTGTACTGAGGGATCTCCATGAATATCTCAGGCGACTCCTCCCGGATCAGCCTGTGGAGAATCATGCCAGAGATGATGAATACTGTGAGGAGGGTTGCATAGACTGCGAAGATGTATCGCAGGCCGTATGGAGCAAGGATCCCGAAGACCATGGCGGTCTGCGATGCGCAGGGTATGCTCATCGTCATGAGCGTCGCAGCGAGGAAGCGCTGCTTCGACGACTCAAGAACGCGCAGTCCCAGGACTCCAGGAACGCTGCAGCCCATTCCGAGCACACACGGTATTATCGCAGCACCGTGGAGACCGAGCCTGTGCATGAGAGCGTCCATGAGCACGCTCACCCTGGGGAGATACCCCAGGTCCTCGAGGAACCCCAGCACAAGATAGAATGGTATCAGGAACGGGAGGACGATGCCGAATGGTATGTAGAGTCCTGTTGTCAGAAGGCCGAAAGATTCGAGCAGCTCTGGCGATCTCCCCACAAGGATGTCATGCGCGAAACCCGATGCGTATCTGTCAGCCATCGCGAAGATCCAGTAGCTGTACCTGACGAAAAGAGGATCGCTCACCCTCTCCATGAAGATCTCTCCAGCTCCCACGATCAGGCTGAATGAGATATAGAGCACCACGAGCGCCACGGGTATTCCGGTCCATGGTCGTATCGTGATATCCTCCAGCCGCTCGAGGCGAGATGGATGGCGGTGGTGGACCTTCTGCACCCTCGACACGATCTCACCAACCCTCTGCCATCTCTCTGCGGGATCGAGGCTCAACGAAGGTGGTCTTGAGCCCATCGAGCTCCCGATCGCCTCAACGAGATCGCGTATCCCCAGGCCGCTGGCAGCAACCGTGGGCACGACCTTTATGCCCAGCTCCTCCGAGAGCCTCTCGACGTCTATCTCGAGACCCTTCCTGACAGCCACATCCCAGAGGTTGAGGGCGACGACCATCGGTATCCCGCGCTCCTGCAGCTCCAGGGTGAGATTCAGGTTTCTCTCCAGGTTTGTCGCGTCCACAACGTTGACTATGAGATCTGCGCCCTGGTCGAGTATGAGATTCGCGACCTCCTCAGCCTTCGAACTTGGATCGAGTGAATACACGCCGGGCACATCTATCAGCGCAGCGCTCCTTCCCAGCACATTCATGCTGCCCTCTGTGTAGCCCACAGTTGTTCCTGGATAGTTCGAGGAGATGGCATCAGCTCCTGTCAGCCTCGAGAATATCACGCTCTTGCCCACATTCGGGTTGCCCATGAGGAGGATCCTGAGCGGCCTCTCTTCCTGCATATGATCTGAGACTCCAGACGGGAGGTTATCGAACAAAAAGATATAGCTTCCCTGAGAGGCCTGAAGAGATACGGATGACCTATGACCACAGGGAGCATGCAGGAAACGCAGGCGATCTCTGGAAGCACTTTCTGCTATCAGAGGCTGCTGCGTATCTGCTCTCCCGTTCGGATCTGGTTTATGCAGAATCGCACGCAGGGTACCGGGATTACTGGCTTGAGCCTGGTGGGGAATGGATGTGGGGCATAGGGAGGTGCTGGCATGTGAGATCATGGATCAAGAGCCCGTACTTCTCGGTTCTGAAGGATATGAACGGGGATCGGCTCCTGCGGTACCCTGGCTCAGCACAGCTCGTCCTGAGGCTCGGCAGAGCTTTCGGGCGGAGAGTCACGGCAGAGCTCTGGGATATCAGCGTGGATGTCGAAAAGAGCTGGCGCAGTTGCCCTGATGTGCATTTCCATCTGGGTGATGGCTTCTCCGGCGTCATGGATCTCCTGAAGAGAGAAGATCCAGGGCTTCTGCTCATCGACCCGCCCACCCCGCAGGATCACGAGAGGGCCATCGAGCTTTTAAAAGAAGCTGGGGATCGTGGATGGGTGGCGATGAGCTGGCACATCATGAACAGCGCGGGTTTTCCTGAGGGCCTTGATCTGTATCCCCTTGAGTTTCACGATCTGGGCCTGGAGGGCGGGAGGTGGCCGGGCTGCATCGTGGCTGTATCATCCGGTGATGCACATCTCAGGAGGCACATCAGACTCCGCGCCGGGAAATTCTTATCCGATCTTAGACGTCTGGGCGCAGGAGAGGGTGCTGTTTGAAGTATGCGCTCCGTGGAGGCACTCACATGAACGAGCTGCCGCTGAACATTCTGAGATCGATGTGCTCGCTGAATGATGGAAACTCCGGAGTGCCCGTACGAAGGAAATAAATGGAAGATGGATCATGAGATAAACAGTGCCCACAGATTTCGGTTGTATCCGACGGAGGATCAGGTCAATTGAGCCATGAATGATGCGGTCCGTGCCTCAGGGATATGCAAGAGCTTCAACACGCTGTTCCGGAGCAAAAAAGAGGTTCTCAGGGATATCAATCTCCTGATAGATGGAGAGGAGATATTCGGCATACTCGGTCCGAACGGCTCCGGGAAGACCACTCTGCTCTCGATATTCTCCACGCTCATCTACCCTGACAGGGGCGAGCTCACCATTCTGGGGATAGACGCGCGGAGGAAGACACATGAGGTCAGGAAGCTCATAAACATAAGCACAGGCAAGCCGAACTTTCCATGGAGCCTTACCGTCAGGGAGAACCTGCGCCACTCAGGCATGCTCTACGGTCTCCATGGAAGAGAGCTCGAGAGAGCCGTGGACTGGTCGATGGAGAGCTTCGATCTCTACCAGTATCAGGACACCCGGTTCGAGAACCTCTCGACCGGTGTGAAGCAGAGACTATCACTTGCGAAGGCAATGCTGAACGGTCCGAAGCTTTTATTTCTGGATGAGCCGACGACCGGCCTGGATCCGCAGATGGCCCAGAGGACGAGAGCGCTGGTCAGGAGGATTCACAGGGATATGGGCGTCTCTGTTGTCATGACCACCCACTACATGCCAGAGGCCGAGGAGCTCTGCGGGATGATAGCGTTCCTGAAGGAGGGGCGCATCGTCGCCCAGGACACGCCGGCAAGGCTGAAGAGAAGCCTGAAGATTGGAGAGAGGTTGACGATAAGGTACAGGGGAGATGTAGACGCGAACGCCCTGCGGTCGATTCCGGGATTGATATCCGCGGATCTTTCAACGGGCAGGGCAGATCTTGTCATCGATAAAAACGAGGCGACCTTCAGCAGGGTCATGCGCACATTCCAAAGCGCTGAAATACTTGAGCTGGAGCTTGAAGAGCCGGATCTGGAGGATGTGTTCATTGAGCTTGCAGGGTGAGATCAACAAGTGTCTCTCCGCGGCATACAAGAACTGGATAATATCCAAGAGGAACGTGTTCACGGTCTTCGAGCTCGTTTTCTGGCCGCTGATCAGCCTTCTCTCCATCGGTCTGATGACCAGGTTTTTGGGTGTGGAGGGGGACACAGTTGCGTTTCTCCTCGTGGGGGCGATCGGGCTGACGATCCTTCAGATATGCCAGATAGATGTCGCCTATGTTCTGCTGTTCGATATGTGGTCGAAGAGCATAAAGAACACGTTCGTCTCTCCTGTGCGTGGGTACCACCTTGTGCTCGGCGCCCTGCTCTTCGGGATGGTTCGTGGAACATTTGCATTCACGATACTTGTTGTTATCAGCAGAATCCTCTTCGGCTTTGATTTCCTCGCAGGAGGTATACACACAGTTTTGATATTTCTGGCAGGGGTCTTCGCGGTCTCAGCCATCATAGGGATGATCGTCTGCATCTCGATACTCCTCTTCGGTCAGAAGGCGGACGTCGCGGCGTGGAGCCTGAGCGGGGTGATAATGCTCATAAGCGGGATATACTATCCGGTCAGCGTTCTTCCGGAGCCGCTCCAGTTCATGGCACATGCTGTGCCGCTGACTTATTTTCTGGAGTACTACAGATCAGCCTACGGCTTTGGGGATCACAGTATCGTGACAGGAGCGGTGATGGTGGCCGGGTATATGATCGCAGGACTGATCGCCCTGGAGATGACGATCGAGCGGGCCAGGAACACGGGCATACTCCTGCGCCTCTCGGAGTGAGCGTCCGGGGAAGCGCAGTGATCTTACAGTTGAATTTCAGCACTCAGAGCATCCGGCCGTGGATGACGCCGGAAACGCTTTTATAAAGTTTGAGAATGTGACTATCATGAGAAAACTCGCCCTGATTGTGTTTATATATGCGGCTCTGAGTGCTGCGGCTGCCACGCCGTACTTCAAGGTCATTGACGCGCCTGATGTGAGCATTCAGCCAAACACCACAATAACACTACCTATAACCATACAGAATATAGGCGGTGACGGAGCGTATGCCAGGCTCGTGTTCAGAGGCCTGCCTCCTGGCATATCAGTCTCGAATGTGACTAGAGCCAGATGGGTCTATCCTGGCGGCCGGATGACCTTCAATGTGAACCTGTCCGCAGGTGATGTCCCTCCCGCAAATCATACGATAGAGGTCGGTATCGCTGCAAAGGGCTCTCCTCCAAACTACAGGAGCTTCCATCTGATCGTCGAGAACGTGAGCGAGGAGAGTGTGATTGCTGAAGAAGAGATGGCAGGAGAGCATCCTGAAACAAATAACGTGAGCCATGGCTCAGAGAGGCAGATTCCAGCAGCGAGTGCGATGTGGTCACTGCTCGCGGTTACAGCAGCGCACATCATGAGATCCAGAAGACAGCATTGATATTCATCGGTGGCAGATGAGGATCTCGGTAACATTCAGCGGCGCAGCTGTGTGTATCCCGGAGATCTCGCAGGGTAAACTGCAGTTCCGTGATCAATGGAGCAGTGTCTTTCCAGGAAACACGGTTCCTTCACCCCACCTCTCCATGAGGCTCTGAGCAACCTTCATCTACCATGAAGATCATCTCCCATCAGATGTGCAGAGTGGCGCTGCTTCTGATCGTCATCCTCTCCCTCATTCAGGTCTCATCAGCATGGGCGCACATCTCATACGGGATTGGAGAGGGCGCATCGCTCCACCCAGCGATGTACGGATTCAGGACTGATGATATGGTGGGGGTTTTCTCCATCGAGAAGAAGATAGTCCTTGCGGGCGGTGAGCCGTCGGGTGGTGCAGATGATAGGGCATCAGATACCTCCGACGCCAGGCTCGGACCCGATCTGCTGAATCTCACGATCGAGCCGCGCGTCCTGAACGCCACCGTGGATGCGCTCAACGTATCGGTCACGCTCTCCGGGATCGGAGCGTCTCCTCCAGCGATAAGGCTCGTCAGCCCATCCGGCGGGATGTCTGCTGAGGTGCAGCTGAACCAGACAGTGAGTTCGGGCAGCAGCGGTGCCATCTACCAGGGCGACATCTGTATATCAGAAGACGCAGAGCCTGGTAGATGGCGGGTATCATGGCTCAGGGCCTCTGATTCCCAGGGCCACACCATTCTCCTCGGCGAGGATGAGCTGAACGCGATGGGCTTTCCCACATATATCGATGTGAATAGCAGAGGCTGCAGCCCGCTCCAGGGCTGAGTGATGGTCAACCACTTCAGCCTGCATACCGGACTCTCCACCGCCCCGCGCGCCCGAAAAGCACACCCTGTGGGGAGTTTCAGCGCATCGATCTGCGCTTGGATAGCACCAGAAAATCCTCCTCCAGAGATATGCTGACCCCTCGCATCTCGAGCTCGGAGATCAGGGCGTCGAGTATATCCTCCATGGGGTTCCTCTTTCTGACTGCAACCCCTCTCCAGGCCTCGAAGAAGCCGGTGACCATGTTCTCGCTGAACTCCATCTCAGGATGTCTCACGACCAGCTCCTCCTCCAAAGGCACGCCCAGCTCTTCTGCAGCCCTCTCCAGGAGCTCCAGGCAATCCGCAATGCACCACCTGCAGGATACATGCGCGTCGCTCACCTCCAGCATCCAGCGCCTGCCACCAGCCACAATCTCATGTGAGATCGTGGGGGCGTCCATCGCAGAGATGATCGGCTCGAGCGCCCCTGCAGCCAGCGCAGCGATGCGATTCGAAATGTCCTTCATGGCAAATTACAGCAATATCTTTTTGGGTATATATTTTTGCGATATAGACCTTCTGCGGGGCAGAGGCAGCATATCGCCGGATCGAAGAGCTGAACGTGAGAGGATCAAAGGCATAGACAGGAGATCCGTGGATCCACAGGATCCATGCGCCTGGCCTGAACGAGCGGCTATAGTCCTTTGCGTCGCTTCATGTAAATCCATTTAAAAGCTACTGGACAGGTCCTACTTCATAGATGATTTTATGTAATACGAAATATTATATCAACTTATGCGGAATACTATAAATGTAACGTACTTTCTCCCTAGATGCGCTCAGGAGCGATACGTTCATCACCCTTCCGTGAATACCGAATGGCGATGGGCGAGCTGGCAGTCGTTCTTGATGTCGCAGGCACACTCCTCCGGATGTACCGTGTGGCCAATGATCTCCTCCGCCGGCGGATCCTGGAGAGGATAGTGACAGCGCAGCTTATAATAGAGAGGCCGGGCAGGGCGCTTGTCGTGCCTCAGATGGATCCGGGGGATGTCCGGAGATATCCCGAGGACACGCATCTGCTCAGGCTGATAGAGCTGTGCTCAGAGGGCATAGAGATAAGCTGCTACAGCACACCGGTCTCTCAATCGGATGCGCTTGAGGCGATAAGACGCTCAGATGCGACCGTCAGGGATCTCCTGGTGGCGCATGATGCCGTCAGGCAGAGATGCCCTGAGACGTATCACACAACTGGAATAATCGTGGACTCTATGGATATGACAGTCCCCTACATTGTGAGCACCGGAGGTGTGCCGTTTCCTGGTGTCAAATCTGTCCTGGATGAGCTCCGAGCGATGGGGGCGGATATCTACATAGCCTCCGGCGACAGCCCAAGGAGTCTGATCCATCTCATCGATTACGGCATAGATCCTGAAAACATATGCTCTGTTGCCGATCCGATACGTAAGAAGGAGATCGTTAAGAGGCTCAAGGAGAATCACAGGGCTGTGGTGATGGTCGGCGATGGTCTCAACGATATCTATGCCCTGGAGGAGGCAGATCTCGGAGTGCTCACGGTCCAGCAGAATCCAGACCCACACCCCAGGCTGCTGGAGGTTGCGGACATCATGATAGGAGATATCCGTCAGCTTCCTGTTACAGTGAAAGCATATATCTTGTGAACGAACATGTGCGATGTCTGATCGTATGATGGAATTATCGATCAGCTTGTGGTGCTGTGTTGGATAACTTTTCCATATTTTCGTCTCTATATGTCGATTCCGGTCTGTTCCCCATCCATTCCTGGAATTGTCTTCTGCTTACTGATTTTCAGGACTTATCCAACACAGCAGCTTGTGGTTGAATCGCCGGAGAGGCAGACTCTGGCACTCGAACCAACGTCAACCGGCACCACATCTTTCTGCGAGATTACTGGTCGCCGAATCACCGGCATGAATCGATCAACGGTCCGTGCAGATGACTGATATGGTCCAGGGCACAGGTACAGGGGAATATCTTATGATTGCGTCCTTAGTGGGTTCGAATCCAGCAAAGAGATTGAGCCGAACTGCAGTACCCTGAAGAATGCGTCATGAAGTATGACCGTTCGCATGCTTTGGATCTCAGGGGCCGTGCACTCGTATCATTGCTATCAGAATGTGACACCGCAGGATTTATGGGGTATGGTGCCGTTTACCGGCGATTCCTGATAGACGTTCAATAATCGGATACACGACCATCTCAGAAGCACACCACACTACATGACCCAGTAATGCGACCGTACATTCCCAGTGCTGGAGGCTGGCATGAAAGCTCTGATGTACAAACTCTGATCGGGCCGAGCAGATCGCTGCAGCCCGGCCATCTCTCACACGGAAACCGCAGAGTGTACATCGAAATCTATATATAGTAGCGTCTGTTTAAGAACAAATAATATTTTGCATCACCCAAACAAACTATACAAGTGATAGGTGTAAGCAGATGTTCGAAGAGCTTTTAGAGCTGTATAAAAATAAGGCCGCTGAGACTGAAAGGAAGCTGAAGGAAGAGCAGGCCATGATCGAGCTCATAACTGCCGTAAACAGACTGACGGAGAGTGTTGGATCTGGAAGGGATGTCGAGCTGCTCGGCCGGCTGATCGATCAGGTGGACAGATTATCGAAAGAGGTTGCAGATCTGAAGACACAGCTTCGGGCGAGGCATGCCAGGGCCTCAAAGGATCTCGAGTACGGCGAGGGGCGTGCGATAGACAAGCATGCCAGGGCGCTGATAGAGATCATGAGTGAGAGGCCAGGGGACTACACCACTGCGGAGCTGGTGGACATGCTGGGCCTCAATAAAACGACAGTGATCACAGTTATGAAGCGTGCCTCCGAACTCGATCCCAAGCACGTCAGGCTCACATACGGCAAGCGCAGGAAGCTGACGCTGACATACGTGCCTGACGATTCGCTCGCATCCAACACAGGATCTGATATGAGCGATCGGGAGCGCATGAAGCTGGAGCTCATGGCCCTCACGTAGCTGACAGTTGTGCTCCTGTAAACTTTCGGTCAGGTCAGAGTGTCCACAGACTTCCAGTGCATCTGGCCTTTATGTAGAAGGGCGTTGCATCTGTCGCCCTTGCTCTAACCCATTTTCCGATGTAGCTGGCACCATGGACCACGACTCCGGTGTAGTTCCTGGTCCTCCCCTTCATGCTGCCAGCTCTCCCATGCTCCGTGACCAGCACATCCAGCTCATGCCCTGTGTACCGGCTGTTCCGGAGCAGGGCGATCTCCTTCCAGAGCTCTGTCATCCTGCGTGACCTCTCCTTCTTTATCCTGTCCGGCATGTCATGCATCATAAAGGCGGGCGTGTGAGGTCTCCGCGAGTATCTCGTGACGTTCACCTTGTCAGGCTGGGTTGTTCTTATCACATTCTCAGTCATTCTGAAGTCCTGATCCGTCTCGCCAGGAAAGCCGGTTATGACATCGGTCGTGAGCGAGATATCCGGAAATCTTGACCTGAACTCATTTACGATATGAACAAAATCCGCTGATGTGTAGCCCCTCCCCATTCTCTCCAGAACCCTGTCGGAACCAGACTGGAGCGGAAGGTGGAGAAATCTGTATATCTTCTCGCTCCTGTACGAATCCAGGAGATCGTCGAGAATCCTCAGGACAGAGCTTGGGTTCATCATTCCCACCCGTATCATGAACGCTCCGCCCATATCGGAGAGCAGATCGAGCAGTTCCGGAAGGGACGTGCCGATGTCACATCCGTAAGCTCCGGCATCCTGGGATGCCAGCTGGATCTCAACAGCACCGCTATTTATGAGATGCCTGACATCGCTCTCTATCTCGCGCGGCTCTCTGCTTCTCAGAGGCCCCCTGGCCTTCTTTACTATGCAGTATGTGCATGCTCCGAGGCAACCCTCTGAGATGGAGACAACGCCGCACAGGCTGCCGGGCAGGCACGGAATTGGACGATCCGGTTCCGGATTCTCAGATCTTCCAAGAGCATCGAGGACCTTCTCCATGCCATCTCTGTTCAGAACGCCCAACGCCTCGAAACCCACAATCAGCTCCGGAATGGCAGCAGGCAAACAGCCTGCAACTATCAGCCTCCTGCTTCTGAGCTCGCCGATCCGCCTGAGCATGTCCCTCTCTGTGCGCGACGTCACCGCACATGTGTTGAGTATAACTACATCTGAATCATCAAGATCGCTCTCCTGGTGCCCGTGCGCGATCAGCATCCTCCTCAGCTCCATGGAGTTCCCGATGTTCGCTGTGCAGCCATGGGTCTCTATGCAGAACCGCATACCTCCACCTCAGAGATCCTGCTCGCTCTGCTCTCTCGCCAGAATCTGCTCCCTTCTGACCTGGTATATGCCCACGATCACGCCCATGATCGCTGGGGCGAGGAAGAAACCGCCTATTCCGGCAACCATCGCCCCGCCCAGGAAAGAGAGTATAACAAGCAGCGGATGTATGGATGAGCGTGCAGCCACCAGGTACGGCCGTATGATCAGCTCCGATGGGAGGTAGATCAGGGCGGATGCGATGGCAAAGAACATGAGAGCCTCGGCCGGGCCCAGTAGGATGTATCTGTATATCGATATCGGGACAATGACAGCCCATGCCGTCAGCACAGGCACCAGACCTGCTATGAAAACCAGGCTCGCCATAGCAAACGGCCTTGGGACATCGAATGCGTAGAAGACTACGGCAGAGATCACGCTTCCGACGATCGCGGTGTACATGCTACCGAGAAATACGCCGCTCAGGATCCTGTCGATCCTCTCGAAGTACACCCTGTATATATCAAGCCTCTCCTCGGGGAGTATGGTGAACCAGGACTCAACAAACCGCTCGCCGTCGCAGAGAAGGAAGTAGCACACAGGTATCGAGAGTACAAGATTTATTGCGAGCAGGATCATCCTCCTGCCGTAATCGAAGAGCGGCATCCTCGCAGCGAGTTCTGCCATGAAGCTGAGAACGTTCTGCAGGCTTCCTGTGATGAGCGTGTATATCTCCTCAGGGATCTCGAGGCCTGATATTGTGCCGCTTATCTCCCTCGCTATGCTCCCCTGGTTCTGGGCGATCCACATGAACAGGTTCGCTATCTCCATAACCCCCAGGATCAGAACGAGTGAGATTGGCACTATTATCCATATGGAGGCTATGGCTGATCCGAGGCGTTTCCTGTTCCCGAACATATCGCGTATCGGTCTTCCTATGTATGCGAAGACCGTGCCGAGGATGATGCCATCCATGAGGGGGAACATGAAGTAGGCTATGGCGATGAGCGCTACGATAAGCACAGCCACAATCCAGCCACGCTTGATGTTCAAGGTCTCACTGCTTTACCCAGAATTCCAAACTGTAAAAATCTTTCCGGATGGGGACAGCCGGCCCCTTTTGTGGAGACCCCATCCATCTTTGATCATGCGGTTGTGTACTCAATTCATCGAACGCTCTCAGGAATCTCCGGTCAGCGGCACCATACCTCATAAATCCCGCGGTGTCACATTCTGATAGCAATGATACGAGTGCACGACAGATCCTGCTTCAGGAGATCAGCTGCTCTCGTTGATCGCCACCCTGCGTTCGTATGCGCCTGTCTCGGCTCTTCTGGCGCTCATCTCAGCTGATTCGGCCATTGATCTCGCGATGCTCGCGTTCTCGGATGCGTAAACAGCCATAAGTCTCGTCAGGTTGTAGATCGAGAGGACCTGAGATCTCACGCGCTCCGTCTCGTTGAGCACCACTCTGCATTCATATGCGCCTGTCTCGGCTCTTCTGGCGCTCATCTCAGCTGATTCGGCCATTGATCTCGCGATGCTCGCGTTCTCGGATGCGTAAACAGCCATAAGTCTCGTCAGGTTGTGGATCGAGAGGACATCATCCCGTGCTCTCTCCGCCTCAGAGAGCAATGATTCCGCCTGATGTATCATTGCTCCAGGGCTCAGCGCCATCACCTGCGGGGATGCAGGCGCTGCAAATCCCCTCGCCCCGAATGAGGGGACATAACCAGAAGACCTCGCCCCCACATCGAGATTCACCACAGCCTCATTGGCGCCACGACCGAGCCAGAGAGGCTCCTGGGCGTGAGAGACGGGAAGCAGCATCAGAAGCATCAGAACAACGAGGGGCAGACGTGCATGCAATCATATCACCTCTTTTGTAACACGAAGTAAATCGTTAATGTACCAGTATGTAGCATTATTTAAATACCTTTCCAGAAGGTGAGGGGGTTCGCCCGGGACTTGGGTTCCAGAACGGATCTCTCCGAACAAGAGTTCCGGGCCAGATATTCGAGGCTTGGGGTGCTGATATGAGCACTTCTTACTTATTCGGACAGGCCTCCAGAACGGACCTGTCCGGATAAGAGTTCCTGAGCCAGATATTCGAGGCTTGAGGATTCTGATTATTATGAGCACATCTTCCTTATTCGGACACGTCCTCCAGAACAACCACTTGGCTCATATACCAAAATCTGCAATTTACTTGCATCATCAGCATCATGGACATCATCCGAAAGGAG
>Ga0209720_1000336_pt1 | contig 50601 bp, 43 predicted proteins | sample AD_JPNMR3_MetaG_FD_184426 | JGI IMG/M metagenome (GOLD analysis project Ga0209720, IMG submission 184426) | Active sludge microbial communities of municipal wastewater-treating anaerobic digesters from Japan - AD_JPNMR3_MetaG (SPAdes) (version 2) | ecosystem: Engineered > Bioreactor > Anaerobic... | reverse complement strand
AAGTATTTGTAGTAGTATATTAAAAACATCTGGGTGTGCCTTTTCTATCTCATCAAATAGTATTACAGAATATGGTTTTCTTCTTACATGGTCAGTCAGTATTCCACCTTCCTCATATCCTACATATCCAGGGGGTGCTCCAATAAGTCTTGATACTGAGTGTTTCTCCATATACTCACTCATGTCTATTCTGAACATTGCCTTCTCGTCATTAAACATAAACCTTGCAAGTGCTCTTGCTGTTTCAGTTTTACCTACTCCTGTTGGCCCAAGGAATAAAAATGAACCAATTGGTTTTTTGGGGTCAGATAATCCTGCTCTTGCTCTCCTTATTGCGTTTGATACTGATACTATTGCATCATCTTGACCAATAACCTCTTTCTTAAGATACTCTTCCATATGGAGTAATTTTTCTTTTTCATCTACAACAAGACTTGATAAAGGTATGCCAGTCCATTCTGAAATTATTGTTGCTATATCTTCTTCTGTTACATTGTCTTTTAATAGCCTGTTCTCTTTTTGAATTTCTTGTAATTCCTTATTAAGTTCATTTATTCTGTTATTTAGATTAGGTATTTTCCAGTATAGTATTTCTGCTGCTCCATTAAAGTCGCCTGTTATCTGCTTTTTTTCAGCTTCAAATTTTGAGTCTTCTATATCTTTTTTAATTTTTGATATCTCGTTTATTATCTCTTTTTCTCTTTGCCACCTGTATTTTAATACCTTAAGTTTTTCATCAAGTTCTCTTATTTTTTCCTCTATATTTTTTAGCCTTTCAACAGCATCAGACCCATCTTTTTCTTTTTCTATTGCAGCCTTTTCAATAAGTAGTTTGACTTTTTCTCTTTCTATTGTGTCTATTTCAATTGGCATAGAGTCTATCTGTATCCTTAACCTACTTGCAGCCTCATCAATAAGGTCAATTGCTTTATCTGGTAAGAATCTATCATTTATATACCTATCAGATAGTTTTACAGCAGCAATTATAGCATTATCAGTTATTTTAACCTTATGGTGAAGTTCATACCTTTCTTTAAGTCCTCTTAATATAGCTATTGCATCCTCAACAGATGGTGGATTAACAAGTACTGGCTGGAACCTTCTTTCAAGGGCCGGGTCTTTTTCAATATTTTTCTTATATTCATCAAGTGTTGTTGCACCTATACACCTTAGTTCTCCCCTTGCTAAAGCTGGTTTTAACATGTTTCCTGCATCTATTGCCCCCTCAGCTTTACCTGCACCAACAAGTGTATGTATCTCATCTATAAATGTTATTATATTGCCTTCAGACTTTTCGATCTCTTTTAATACTGCTTTTAATCTTTCCTCAAACTCACCTCTATACTTTGTACCTGCTATAAGTTGCCCAAGGTCTAAAGCTAGTATCCTTTTGTCTTTAAGTGTTGTTGGCACATCTCCTTTTACTATTCTCTGTGCTATTCCTTCAACAATAGCAGTTTTACCTACACCAGGTTCTCCTATTAGTACTGGATTATTTTTTGTTCTCCTTGATAGTACTTGTATAACACGCCTTATCTCCCTGTCTCTTCCTATAACAGGGTCAAGTTTACCTTCTCTTGCGAGCTGGGTAAGGTCTCGTGTGTATTTTTCAAGAGCTTGATATTTTGATTCAGGGTCCTGGTCTTTTATTGTCTCACCTTTTCTTATTCTTGCAATCTCCTTAAGTATTCTGTCATTTGTAATTCCATACTTTTCAAGTATTTTGTATGTATCAGATTCTTTAGTTTTTGAGGCTACTATCAAAAAGTGTTCACCAGATACATACTGGTCATTAAGGTTTTTTGCCTCCTTTTCACACTCTCTTAGTATTTTTGCTAGAACAGGAGATAGATATTGCCCTGCAGGTCCATCAAGTACTTTTGGTAATTTTTTAAGGTTTTCTTCGACTTCATTTATTATAGTAGATATTGATACAAGGCTAGATAAAATTGGTCTTACAATACCTTCCTCCTGTTCTAGCAGTGCTTTTAATAAGTGTAGGTCTTTTATCTCCGGGTGTTTGTAATCTATTGCTATACCCTGAGATTCTGATAGTGCTTCCTGAAACTTATATGTGTATTTTTCAGCCATGTTCATCCTCCTTGAGCTTTTATTTAAAAAGTAGCAAAAAATGTGCCAAAAAATTTGTTTAAAAAATTTTTTATTCTGGATTTTTTTCTATAAATTTAATTCTTGTAATAAAATCATATTATTTTAGTAGAATTTATTATAATATTGTGGGGGTTTAAGTGAAGAGAAAAGTAGTGGTAATTGATGAAAAAAAATGTAATGGGTGCGGTTTGTGTGTAAGTGCATGTGCTGAAGGTGCTTTACAGCTTATAAATGGTAAGGCTCTCCTTATAAATGAAGTGTTTTGTGATGGTCTTGGTGCATGTGTTGGTGAGTGTCCGGTTGGTGCAATATCTATTGAGGAGAGGGATGTTAATGAATACGATGAAATTAAAACTCTTCAGGAAAACATAATACCTAAGGGTAGAGATGTTATATTAATGCATCTTTTGCATTTGAAAAATCATGGTGGTATTAGTTATTACAATCAGGCTATAGATTATCTTAAGGCAAATAATTTTGCTGATATAGTAGACCTTGCTGAAAAGGATAGTAAAATGGAGTGTTGTAATTTTGGTAGTTCTATAAAGACTTTAGAGAAAAATAATGAAGATATTCAGTTAAAGGAAAGCTCCTCTTCTCCTAACAGGGTTCCAAATTGGCCAATACAGCTTACACTTGTAAATCCTTTTATGATATCAGGCGATGTTGTGATTGCAGCTGATTGTACAGGTTTTTCGACATCTTTATCAGGTTTTTTGAAAAATGATAAAAAGCTTGTTATAGCTTGTCCAAAACTTGATAAAAATATAGATATGTATATAGAGAAGTTAAAAATTGCTATGACTAATATAAATACAATTACTGTTTTAAGAATGGAGGTCCCATGTTGCTCAGGACTTGTAAGAATTACTGAAGAAGCAGTTAGGCAATCAGGTAAGAAAGTACCGATAAAAGAGGTTGTTATAGGAATAGCAGGTAATATAATTAAGGAGGAGTGGGTCTAGTTTTTTATTTATGATAGAGAATATTTTTTTTAAAAAAATTTAAAAAATAAAATTTTAAGGAGGTTTGCTATGTTTTGTTTTCAATGCCAGGAGACTGCAGGTGGAAAGGGTTGTAGTGTAAGGGGTGTATGTGGGAAATTACCTACTACAGCTGACTTACAAGATCTTTTAAGGGGTGTTGTATCTTCTATATCGTATCTTTGTAAAAAGTTGGATCCTGAAAATCTTTATAAAGATAATTATATAGATAATTATATACTTAACTCTATTTTTGTTACAGTGACAAATGTAAACTTTGATGATAATGATATTATTAAAAAAATAAAGATAGGTGTTGAAATAAGGGATAAACTTATTAAAAAATTGCCCTCATCTACTGGCTTACATAGTCTAGTACTACTAGACCTCAAAGATGATAATAAGATAAAGGATGCGGCATCAAACATTAATATTATTTTAAGTATTGAAGATGAGGACATAAGGTCATTAAGAGAAATGATAGTTTATGGGATAAAGGGTATTGCAGCATATACTGAGCATGCTTATCACCTTGGCTATGAAAACTATGATATAATAAAGTTTATAAAAAATACATTGTCATACTTACATACTGAGCCACTTGATAAGAGTAGGTTACTTGAAATTGTTACTGAAACAGGTAAGTATGCTGTTGAGGCTATGGCTTTACTTGATAAAGCTAACACTTCAACCTATGGTAATCCTGAGATAACAAAAGTTAATATTGGTGTTGGGACAAGGCCAGGTATACTTGTTAGTGGGCATGATCTTAAAGACTTTGAGATGCTTCTTGAGCAGTCAAAAGATTCAGGGATTGATGTGTATACTCATGGAGAGATGTTACCTGCACACTACTATCCTTATTTTAAAAAGTATAAACATTTTGTAGGGAATTATGGTAACTCATGGTGGATGCAGAAAGATGAGTTTAAGTCTTTTAATGGCCCTATACTATTTACAACAAACTGTATAGTTCCACCAGATCCTGATGCAAGTTATAGGGATAGAATATTTGTAACAGGCCCAACAGGTTTGGATGGGGCAAAATATATATATGAAGATGAGAAGGGTAATAAAGATTTTACTCCTATAATTGAGATGGCAAAAAATTGTCAGCCACCAAAACAAATAGAGAGTGGTTATATTGTAGGTGGTTTTGCTCATAATCAGGTATTATCACTTGCTGATAAGATAATAAATGAGATAAAGAGAGGCAATATCAAAAAGTTTGTTGTTATGGCTGGTTGTGATGGAAGATTCAAGTCAAGAGAGTATTATACTGAGTTTGCAAAAAAGTTACCAAAAGATACTGTTATATTGACAGCTGGATGTGCTAAGTATAGGTATAACAAACTTGAACTTGGTGATATTAATGGGATCCCAAGAGTTCTTGATGCAGGGCAGTGTAATGATTCCTATTCTCTTGCTGTAATAGCATTAAAATTAAAAGAAGTTCTTGGACTTGATGATGTTAATAAACTTCCAATAGTTTATAATATAGCATGGTACGAACAAAAAGCTGTTGCAGTACTACTTGCACTTCTTTATCTTGGAGTCAAAAATATAGTTTTAGGGCCAAGTTTACCTGGTTTTACATCATCCAATATTATTAATGTTCTTGCTGAAAACTTTGGGATATCTAGTATAAGTAGTATTGAAAATGATATGAAAAGGTTGGGACTTTAGAATTTGAGATTATAAAAAAGAGGGTGACCCCCTCTTTTAAAGAGAATTTATCTTAAAATCTTCTCTCTCTTTCTCTAAATGAGTTTCTTTCTCTTCTAAAAGGTTTTCTGTCAGTTTTAGGTTTAGCAGTGTCAACTCTCATTTTTCTGCCTTTAAACTCAAATCCGTTTAACTTATTTTTCGCATCTTCTGCATCCTCTCTTGTAGCAAGTTCAACGAATCCGAATCCTTTACCTTCAATTACCTTAACCTCTTTTACTCCGTTGTATCTTTCTTCAAAGAAAGACTTTAATTCTTCTTCTGTTACTGAGTAATTTAAATTACCCACATAAAGTTTGTTTGACATTTTATATTTCCTCCAAAAATATAGTGAAATTACTCCTTAAATGTAAGTGACTTTTAATCAAAATGAAGACTAAAAGCGATACTTACAAAAGAAGCATATTATAATATATAAATAATTCGAAAACAATTGAAATTTTTTTAAATTTTATTTTAAATATTTTTTTATTTAACGATTATAAAACTATGGAATATGTAAAACCTTTTATAATATCTGCTATTGATATAATTAAAAAAAGTGCCAACATTGAAGTTAAAAAAGATAAAGTATATATGAAAAGAGGCAAAAAAAGCACGGGTGGTGTTGGTATAATTATTGATATTAATGGTGATATTACTGGCAAAGTTGTTTATGAGTTTTCAAGATATGTAACTATGAGAATATCTGCGTCTATGATAAAAGAGAGTAAACTTACTGTGATATCAAAAGATGAATATAAGGCTTTACTTGAATCTGCTATCCTTGAGCTAGGCAATATGATAGCAGGTTCTGCAATATCTTATATAAGCAGATTAGGTTATAATTGTAATATAAGCACACCAAGATTTTTTTTAGGTAAAGATGTTGACTTGATACCTTTTTATTTTACTGCTGTTGTTATAGATTTTACTTCAGATTATGGTAATTTTAGTATTAATTTATCTATTAAAGATAAAAGATTATAAGGAGTTTTTTTATGGATGGTAATCTTTCACAAAATGAGATAGATAGTATACTTGCAGGTTTAACTGGTGGTGGGAATGACGATATTTTAAATACTTCAGTTTCAGCTTCATCACAACCTGTTGAAAAAAAAGAACCAGAAAAAAAAGAAAAAGATATTGATACAGAGAATATCCCTCTTTTGTATGATGTTAAGATGACTCTTTCAGTTGTTCTGGGTGAAAATAAATTGCCAATAAAAGATATTTTAAATATAGGGAAAGGATCTATTGTTGAGCTTAATAAGTTTGCTGGAGAAGATGTTGATATATATATAAATGACCAGATGATAGGTAAGGGTGTTATTGTTGCTATTGATGATGAATATGCTGTCAAAATAACAAAAATATTAAATCCAATTAAAAAGTTTTAGGAGGAATTTTGGAAAAAAAAATAGTTGATATTTCTATTGAACTTGCTGATTTTTTAAGTTCAAAAAAGGCAGAGGACATTACAGTCCTTGAAATGTCAAAGACTACTATAGCTGATATATTTATATTAGTTACTTCAAATTCTTTTGTTCATTCAAAAATTCTGGAGGATTATACCCAAGAGTTTCTGGAAACAAGAGGCTATAGGAGACTTAACAGACCAAATATGTTCCCAGAAAATCCATGGATACTTGTAGACTTTGGTGAGATAGTTATAAATATTTTTGTAAAAGAAGCCAGAGAGTATTACAATATAGAAAAACTCTGGTATGATGCAAAAAAAGTTTATGAAATAAAGGAGAGTAAGGTTGATACCAAAGAGTAAGGTTATTGATTTTCAAAAAGTTTTGAAAGAAAAAGATATTGATATTGCTCTTATATTTTACTATGTTGACCTTTTGTACTTTGCAGGTACTATTCATGCTAATCTATATGCTATTCCTAAAGATGGAGTACCAAAGTTATTTACACGCAGAGCACCTGAAAGATCGAAAGAAGAGATCTCTTTTGGTGATGTTATTGAGTTTAAGTCTTTTAAAGAGATAAGAAATTATTTTAATTTTAAAAAGGTAGGGATAGTATTAGAAAATATAAATACAAAAATGTATCTTAAACTACTGCAGGACCTTAATATAAATCAGGAAAATGTTGTCGACATTACTGAATTATATCTTGATTTCAGGATGATAAAAAGTAGTGAAGAAATAGAGAGGATAAGAGAGGCAGGAAAGATAACAGAGAGAGTTTATCGCAGGATAAAAGATTTTGTAAAACCAGGAATGAGTGAGATTGAAGTTTCGGCAAAGCTTGAAGAACTTTATAGGCTTGAAGGGCATACTGGTGAAAATAGATTTAGGGGTTATAACCAGATAGGATTATTAACATATGTTTTGACAGGCGAAAGCATACTAAAATCGGGGGTACATGCAACACCTTATGTTGGCAAAGGTGTTTCAAATTATATAGGGGTTGGTGCTTCCCATAAAAAAATAGAAAAAAATATACCTTTTGTTGTTGATACTGTTGCAAATTATATGGGATACCATAATGATACTACAAGGACTTTTGTTATTGGAAAACCAGGAAAAGATGTTATTGATGCTTTTAATGCTTTAAAAGAGATCTATAATTATATGATTGATATTGCCAGAGATGTTACATGTGAAGAATTGTATATTAAAATTATTGAGAAAGTAAAGGCTTTAGGTTATGAAAACAATTTTATGGGCATAGGTAAAAATAGGGTTCCTTTTATAGGCCATGGTATAGGTATATATGTTGATGAATATCCTGTTATAGCTAAGGGTTTTACTACTAAATTAAAACCTGGGATGACTATAGCACTGGAACCAAAAATATTTGTTGAGTCTTTTGGTGGTGTTGGAATAGAAACAACTTTTGAAGTTACTTCTAATGGTATAAAACCGTTATCAAATCTGGAACCTGATATTTTTTATATAGACTAATTAAAATTTTATAATAAATTTGTATAAAAAAGAAATGAGAGTTATATTGTTTTACTTCTTTTTTTATCTATTTTTATTTATTACATTATTTTAAAATAAGGCTTTTTGTTACAGTCAAAAGGAGATAGAGGAAATAATAGTTTCATTAGTATCTCTAGTTGTTATATTTCTTGTAGTATTTATAGCAAATTATTTTTCTCAAAAAAGAAGAATAATGAAAAAGAAAAAAATTATAAATTTCAGATAATTGATTTTATTCTTGATGAGTTAAAACTAAAAGATAAAGTATATATGAAAGATATAATAATAAAATACAAGGTAACACGCCAGGTTGCTGATGAGACTTTTAATAAGATTGTTAAAGATTATGGCTTTTATCTTGATTTTGATGAAAATGGTGAAATTTTTATAAAAAAATAATTATAATATTATAATATTGATAAGTTAATTAATTATTATTCAAAGAGAGGGAAGTACCCTCTCTTTTTTTATAATTCTGGGTGTTCACTCATTATTTTAAGTCTTCTGAATCTTCTCTCGATTTCTTTTTTTGCTGCTTCAAGAATTTCTTTATTTTCAGGATCAATAAGGTGTTTTGTTTTTCCCATCATTGTAAGCCAATCTTCAAAATTTATTTTTGATTTTGCTTTTTCAGGGTCATATGTTAGGGTTGTAATTCCCTGTTCTATCTCATAAAGAGGGAAGAAATTACAGTCTGTTGCAGCCTTGACAATTTTTGTTCCTAATTTTGGTTCACTCCTCCAGTTTAATGGGCACGCTGATAATATTTTTCCATAAACTGTTCCCATATTGTTTGCATACCACTGAGCTTTAGCAGCTTTTTTAATAAGGTCAATAGGGAATGCTTCAGAACCAGTAAATATATATGGTATATGTGTTCCTGCCATTATTTGAGGTGTGTCTTTATGATGGAATCTTTTACCTTTTTGAGCTTCTCCAACATGTGAGGTCGATGTTGCATGTCCCAGTGGAGTTGAGTAGGATAACTGGTTACCTGTGTTCATATATCCTTCATTATCATATTCCAGTATTATAAGATTGTGATTTCTATTAGCAGTTCCTACAATTGGGCCCATGCCTATGTCAGCCCCACCATCACCTGTTACCATAACAAATGTTATATCAAGGTCTTTTGGTATTTCACCCCTTCTCTGTTTTTCTTTATACATTTCAACAATACCACTTAATGTTGCAGCACCGTTTTGGAATAGGTTATGTACGTAAGTTATTCTGTGTGATGTATAAGGATAACCTGTTGAAACTACCATACCACAACCTGTATGGAAAAGTACAACAACATATCCTTTTAGACCCCTCATAAATGTGTTGAGTCCTGAAAATATTCCACACCCTATACATGCACCATGTCCTGGAACAAATCTTTTTGCCTGTTTAGTTAATTTTCTTAAGTTTATGTTTTTAACCTCAAGTTTGCCATTTACCATTTCAACTTCAATGCCATTATCCTGCATTTCTAAAGTAAGTGGTTTTAAACCTATTGGTAATTTAGTCTCTTTATTTCCAGTAACAACACCGTAATAGTCATAATTTTTCACACTTTCATTTATTGCTTTAAATCCAAGGTCAAATAATTCTTTTGCCTCATCTATGTAAAGTTCTCTACCGCCTAATCCATATACTCTTGTTATTACTTTATTTGTTGCACCTTTTTCCTGTAATACTGCTTTAAGTTCTGTTGACAAGTTTCCACCTATATCATTATAAGAGTCCTGTCTATCAAGAGCAACTATTACTTTTGCTTTTTTAACTGTTTCGTATATCTGATCTTTTGGTAGTGGTCTTATAACTGATGGCCATACTACACCAACTTTTTTACCCTCTTTTCTTAAGTCGTCTATAGCTGTGATTATAGTATCAACTGATGAGCCTAGAGCATATATTATAACATCAGCATCTTCAGCCATGTAAGAGTTTACGAGATTATATTTTCTTCCAGAAAACTTTTCAAACTCATCAAATACTTCTTTTATAACATCTTTTGCTTTCTCCATTACTTTTGCAAGTTGATAATGGTTGTTTATATAATCTGGTTCATTCATATAGCACCCGATAGATAATGGATTATTAACATCTATTGATGTATAATCAGCTTTAAAAGGTCCTACAAAATCTTTTACATCTTTATCATTTTTAAAGACACTTACTTTTTTCTTCTGGTGAGATGTAAAAAAACCGTCATAAGCAACTATTATTGGCAGTCTTACATCTTTGTGTTCTGCTATTTTTGGTGCTATAATATTAAAGTCATAAACTTCTTGAGGGTTTTTAGCAAATATTATAAGCCATCCAGTATTCAGTACCATCATAATATCTGAATGATCACATTTAATATCGAGTGGTCCTGAGACTGATCTTGTTACAACATTAAGTACCATAGGGAATCTTGTGTGTGATTGTACAGGAAGCTGTTCAATAGCATATAAAAGACCATTTGCACTTGTTGCATTTAAAACCCTTCCACCAGCAGTTGATGCACCATAACATATACCAGCTGCTCCATGTTCACCATCTGCAGGTATCATGTTTACAGTATTTTTCCCATCTGCTTTTAGTTCATCAAGGTACTCAGCAATCTGAGTAGATGGTGTAATTGGGAAATACCCCATTACATGATAATTTATTTGACTTGCAGCAAGTGCTGCTAACTCATTACCACTTTCTACCATATAAACTTGTTCTCTTGCCATTTTTCTCTCCTTTTGTTTTATCTATGGTTTTGGGCAGTATCTTTTTCAGTAAAAAGTTTAACAGTCATAGACTTTACATCATATTCTGCCTCAACACCCTCTGTAAGAGCTTTAACAGGGCATATCTGAACACACTTTAGACATCCTTTACAGTATTGATAATCTATTCCTTTCATTATCATCTGCCCATTTTCTTCTATAAAAACCATACACAAGTCAGGACATACTATATCACACATTCCACAGCTTGTACACTTTTGTGAATTGAAAACTGGTATAAGACCGTTTCTTGAAGCTGAAAGGTCCTTTGAGAAACTATTACCTGGATTTACTACTAATCCACCTATTATCTGATTTTCATATCCTATTAGATTAGATGGTTTGGCAAATGGTTTAAAAGAATACTCTTTTTTTTCTTTTACCTTTTCTATTTTAACTTCATTGTATCCTCTTTCAATTGCCCTGAAGTTTGCCTCTAGGACTGCTGGATATTTTTTCCCTATTATATCTTCAAATATACCTTTTATATGTTCGGGTTTTATGAATCCAATAGCTTTTGAGATAGCACCTAAGAGAATACCATTAAACTTTACTTTTTCCTCAAGGCTTATACCTATAGCATCAACAGTTCCTATTGTTGCTGTTGGTATTTTTAACATGTCTTGTATTTCAGATGGGCTCTTTTTTGTGTTTACAATTATAATAGTATTTTCATTACAACCTAATGTAACTGGTAGAGCGTTTATAAGATTTTCATGAAAAATTACTAAAAGATGTGGATTTTCAACAGGTGAGTTTATTTTTATTGGTACTTCAGGATCTGAGAATCTTACAAATGTTTTTATAGGTGTGCCAGTCTTTTCTGACCCATATGATGAAAAACTCGCAACATTAAGATTAAGATATTTTAATCCTGCTTCAGCCAACATTTTACCTGCAATATTAGCACCCAATCCTCCTATACTTTCAAATCTGACTTCAAAAAGTCCATATTGATTTGTTATTGGTAGCACAATATTTCCTCCTAATTTTTTTTTGGATAAAATGATAGGTATGGTCAACCTAAAGTTAGAGACCCGGGTTGGGTGTCCCAGGCACTTTATCTCTAGACGGGTGTGTCTAGATAAAGAAATAAAATTTTCTTATTTAAATTTATAAAATTTAAATTTTTGTGCCAAATTAAATTTTGAGAGTCAAAATAATATGAACTTTAAAAAAATAATTTACTTATATAAAAAAAGAGGGGAGTACAATCTTGTTTTAAAAATCTTAAATTACTACTATAAAAAATATCCATATAATAAAACAGTTTTAATCCTATTAATATTGGTAAATCTTAAACTTAGAAGACTTAAGAAAGCTTTCTATTGGTCAGATTATTCAGTTAATCTTTTTACTGATCCTATTTTCAAACAATTATATCTTCTGCTTGCAATATTACTTGATAAAAAAATAAATTTCCTTGATATTATAGTAAGAGAAAAATTAACACCTTTTAATCTTTTCTTGTTAAGTGTTTATTACTATAAAAATGATAATATTTTTCTTGCTTTTAAATATTCTTATAGATCAATAAAAGTTTCTAAATTGGAAAAAAAAAGTGTGCCTTTATATTACAAATGGTTCTTTATAGTCCTGAGAAGATATAGAATAAAACCTAAGCCTGATTGTATTAGAAATAGTTTTTTAATAAGATTATATTCCTGTTATTCTTCTATTGGCATAGATTATAAACCTAAAAATTTTTTGGAATCACTTGAAATTTTAAAACAAAGATTTATAATAAATATCAATAGAGATAAGATTATCAACAATCCAGTTTATCAATTTTATTTATATAAAATATACAATATTATTTTATATAAACCATGTAATGATATTTTAAAGATATACTTTAAAGATAGGGAAAAATCTAAGTATAGAGATATTAATATAGACAGTACAAAAAAAACCGATAATATTTTAATTAAAGTTATTGCAATTTTTTTATTAGTTTTCCTTATAATAGTAATTTTAAAAAAGATTTAATGTATGTTTTTGAACAAAAATTTATTTATTATAATCGGATTTTTTTTCTTTTGTTTCTCTGTTTTTGGTTTAACTACCAGAAAAGAATTATTAGATTATTTAAATTCCAAGTCTTATGATAAAATATTTTCAGCAATTTTTGATACTGTAAAAGAACAAGAAGTTAACTTTGAAATGTACCCTCTTTTTAAAGATATAATTAATAGAAGTAAATATCCAGACCTTTATGAGTATGTAATAGATGAAACAAATAAACTACTTGAAAAGAATTATTTTAAAGAAGTTATCAGAATTTACAGACTTTTATCTTATTATGAAAAAGATGATAAAAGACTTTATGAAAATTATAAAAAAGCATATGTTTTTTACACAAATACAATAATATCTATAAAAAATATACTTGACTTTTATGGCAGGGGTGATGTTGGGCTTGCAAAAATAAAAATTAAAGAAATTAAGAGTAATATCCCTCCTTCCTCTGGTTTAAGTGAGACTATTATTCTTGCTGAAAAGGAGATTGAGAAATCAATATATGAAAACTATATAATGCCAGGTCTTGAAAGGATAGATGAATATATAAAAGAAGCTAAGTTTTCTGAAGCTATGGGATATTACCTTATGTTAAAAAGGATATTAAAAGATGATGAATCAAAAAGAGTTTATAATAAAATAACAGACGCTGAGAAAAAATATTATCTTAATCTTGCTGATGAGAGTTACAGGAGAAAAGAGTTTTCTACAGCTATTGAAATAGTTTCAAAACTGTATGATAGGTATCCTGAAGACCAGATAAGGGTAAAACTTAATTTTTATAAAGAGGAGGAGCTTAGGAGTAGACTTGCTGCTGAAGCTTATAATAATCTTAAGATTGGCAATGAACTATTTGAAAAGAAAAATTATAAAATAGCACTTGGTTATTATATGAAATATCTTTCTTTTGTTGGTGAAGATAAAGATATTCAGAAGAGAGTAAAGTTTATACAAGATTATATTGAGGAAGAGGAGAGGAAAAAAATATTTTATGAAAAATATAATATGGCTCTTTCATTAATAGAAAATGGTAAATATGATAATTCACTTGTTATATTAAAAGAAATTCAAAATATGCCTTATGAAAAAGAAAATGTGTTGGCAAAAATAAGGTTTGTTGAGTCTGAAATAGCAAGAATAAAATATGAGAGTGAAAAAGAGAGTGAGGCTATTAATTATATAAGAGATGGTAATGTATCATTCCAGAAAGGTAACTATGATGAGGCTTTAAACCTTTACCTACTTGCTTATTCTGCGGTAGAAGGTATAAAAAGTAAAGATAACCTTAGATTGGAAGCAAAACACTACATAGAAAAAACTCAGAAAGCTATTGAGGAACTTAGGAAGCAGAGAGAACTTGAGAGATTGAAAAGAATTGAAGAGGGTATAAAAAGAGGTAAAAGTGAGTATTTTTTGGGCAATTATCAAAAAGCTTTAATATATCTTCAAGATGTTTTGAGTATTGACCCTGAAAACATTATTGCAAAAGATTATATTGACCTGGTACAAGAGGCACTAAAAATAAATGCTATATCTGAAATAACGCCGAGAGATCCATTTTATCCTATATTTTTATCATTGAAGACTGAGGCTGAGAAATTACAACAGGAAAGTTTAAAGACAAAGGATGAAAACATATCAAAGGAATTATTAAATGAGGCTCTTAATAAGTGGCAGACTATAAAGAGGGCATATCCTTATAATGCTATTGCAAAGAAGAATATAAGGTTTATATTTAAGATGATTGACCCTGAAAGCTGGAAGAGTCTAATTGAAGAGGATATAAAAAAAGCACTTGAGTTTATTGATAAGGGTGAAAAAAATATTGCTTATACTATATTAAAAGATATATATGAAGACTATCCTACATATCCTAAGTTAAAAGAGTATCTTGAACTTGCAAAGCCTAAAGATGAGAAAAAAAGCTTAACTCCAGAGGAAAAAAGAACAATACTAAGACTATATAATGAGGCTTTAAGACTTTATTCTAATAATAACTATAAAGATGCTTTTAATATAACCGAGAAAATAATTAAAGAAAATAGATATGTGAACGATGACTCAATTGAAAATATAAGGAGCTTATACATAAAGATAAAGGCAAAGATTGATATTGAAAAAGACACTAATAAAGTACTTGACCTTCAAAAAGTTATAGAAAGAACTAAGAATTATAGGCAGGCACTTGAATATTATCAGAAAGGTGATTATAATAGTGCTATAAAGTTTGCAAAAAAAGCACTAGAAATTGACCCTAATTATAACAGTGCTTTAATACTTATTGACTCTGCCCAAAAGAGGTTAAAACTTTGATAAAAAGATTGTTTTTTATTTTTGGTATTTTAAATTCTTTATGTGTATATAGTATAGGATTTTTACCTTATAAATATATAGCTAAAGATGTTTACGATTTTAAAATTAAAAATTATAATAACTATATAGGCCTACTCTCATTAGAGAAAGATAAAAACAAATATTATCTTAAACTCAGAATTTTTCTTGAAGATAATCTTATAAATACAGTATCCATAGCTGATTTTAATACAAGCAATAATATAAATTTTGACTTATATATTGATAATAATAATGCTGATATTGTTTATCAAGGGCCTGATAATAAGATCAAGTATATAAAAATTGGTTCTGTATATAAGGCACCATTAAAAATCTTTGAAAAAGATATAACCCCAAATGATAATCTTGTTTACTCTAAACCTGTCTTGTATAAGTTTGGAACAAGGTATTATCTATTTTACCATAAAGAATCTAAGAAAAATAAAATGGACATAGTTCTTTATATATTTGATAATAGTATGAATGTTATTACCAACAGAAACCTTACAGATAATTTTTCCTATGCTATCTATCCAACAGCTTTTTTATTGGATGCAAAAAATATAGGTCTATTTTTAGAAGCAAGAGAGGAGACTGCACAGAACTTATATTTTAATATTTTTTATTATAAAATAGATATAGATGGTAATATTTTACTTACAGAAAAACTTACTGATAATATAGGTGACAATTATGTTATAAACGGGATTATAAATGATTCAAAAATATACCTTGTATGGGAAAATAGACTTAATAACTGGAGAATTGCATACTCTACTTTTGATATTAGGACAAACAAATTGTCTGATATAAAGTTTTTATCTGGTTTTTCAAACTATAAGAACCCAAGAGTTTTGCTTTTAGACACAACTATATATATACTTGCAAATAAAATTGGTAGTTTTGATATTGATTATTTTGTAATAAATGGTGATTTATCTAAAGGTTCTATTAATTTAAAGAGTAGTATTTTTGATTTAAGTATAGGATCTAATTTATTCATAATTTTTTTATATAATGATACACTTTATATATCTAAAAGAGATAACACAACAGAAGACTTTAAGTTTACTAAAGAGTTTACCAGTGATAATATTGTGATAAATAAAAGAAATTTTGTAATAGAATGGGAAAAAATAAATGACCCAAGTGGTGTAAAAGCAATATATTATGCTTTTGATAAAAATCCGAATACTATACCAGACACTATTTCGTATTTAAGTGGGGATTTAACTTATGTTAATCTTTTTGCTGCTGATGATGGTGTATGGTATTTTCACATCTATTATGAAGATAATTCTGGAAATAAAAGTAAAATACTACATAAAAAGATAGAAATTGATACTATACCTCTTTTTATAAAAGAGGCAAAAGGAGTTGAGTTTATATCTGATGTTCCGGGGCAGATAATAAGGGAGGTTATTGTAAAAAATCTTAATTTAATACCTCTATTAAAGTTTTATGAAGAAAGAAAATATATTCAGATCCCATTCTGGGAATTACCTATATACTTAAAACTTAAAATAATATTATCTACAGTTATACTTTTTATTGTTGTAATATTACTGTATATGTTGTTGTTTATAAAACATAAAAAACTTGTTAATGAGTATAGTAGGGTCAGGGCAATAGGTTTTGATAAAGTTTATCCTCTTGAGTATCAAGGTAAAGTTATAGAAATAAATCCTGGCGAGTTTGAAGATGTAATAGAGGGGCTATCAGATGAGGATAAGAAAAGACATAGATACATTATTGAAGCTGCTGAAAAACTTGAAAATGAATTCAAAAAAGCAGAACCTAAAAAAAGTAAAATTTCTACTGTTAATCTTGAGATGTCTTATGCTGATATTATTGAAACAAAAGATGTACTTGAGGCAGTAGAGGGTCTTGAAGATATAACAAATAATATATTTGATTTTAATGATGATTCTAAAATTTTATCTAAGAGAAATATTAGTGAGGTAAATATTATTAATGGATATAAGCTTAATATAAGTGAGGCAGCAGAGGTTATAGAGGAGGCAAGTGAGGTAGCAGAGGCGATAGGAGAGGCAGCAGAGGTTATAGAGGAGGCAGGTGAGGTAGTAGAGCCGATAGGAGAGGCAGCAGAGGTTATAGAGGAGGCAGGTGAGATAGTAGAGCCGATAGGAGAGGCAGCAGAGGTTATAGAGGAGGCAGGTGAGGTAGTAGAGGCGATAGGAGAGGCAGCAGAGGTTATAGAGGAGGCAGGTGAGGTAGTAGAGCCGATAGGAGAGGCAGCAGAGGTTATAGAGGAGGCAGGTGAGGTAGCAGAGCCGATAGAGGAAGCAGCAGAGGTTGTTGCAGTAAAAAGAGTTGATGAGAAAATAACAATAAAAGATAATCAGGATATCGGAAAAAAGGTTTTAGTTGATAAACAGGAGAAGAGTGTTTCTGGTGATAAAGCTGAAAAAGAGATTATTGTTGAAAAAAAAGAGGAAGAAAAAGAGGGTTTTGGAATTGAAAAAGAGTTTAAAGAAAAAGTAAAACTTAGAATAAAATATTCATTTTTTATATCATTATTAGTAATGATAACTGTTGCAATTTCAAGTATAATTAATGGTTATTTTACTGTTAAAAGTACAAAGTATAATCTTTCTATTGAAAATATAAGAAAGGCAGAAATACTTACAACATCACTTGCTATTTCATTAAGAGACCCTATAAGGACAAATGATGATGCTCTTATAATAGAAAATCTTGTAAATACCTCAAAAATTCAGGATATCTTATATACTCAATTAATAAAACAGGATATAGATATAAATGATGGTAAACTAAAAGTATTTTACAGAGATAATAAAGGTGATTTTAAACAGCTACTTGAAAGTGAAAAATCAATAATTAATGAAGTTATTAGCAACATAAATAAAAATAGGATGCTACTAATTAAACCTGACTTTGATACTGATAGACTTGAAAAACAATACTCACTTTACTATCCTGTTATGATTTCAAAAGATAGGAATAATTTAACTGAAAAAGACTTTGGAACAAAAGTTATAGGTATAGTAAGAATTGACTTTTCTACAGAAAGGATTTTTAATGTTATAAACCTTGAGATAAACAGAATAGTTAATGCTACTTTTTTTATATTTGTTATAATGATTGGTATTGGTATATTAGGTGCTATTACACTTGCTTATTTTACAGTAAAACCTATAAAAAAGCTTGTTGAAGGTGCGAAAATAGTAGCAGGTGGTAACCTTGATTATAAGATAGATATTGAAACTAAAGATGAGATAGGCCGACTTACTTATGAGTTTAATGTGATGACATTTAAACTTAAAGAGGCTCAGGAAGAGATAATAAAGAAAAAAGTTCTTGAAGAGCAGTTTACTATAGCTGAAGGTATACAGAGGTCTCTTATACCTCAAAAAGACCTTATATTAAAAGAGGTTGATGTAACTGGTTTTTATAAAGCAGCATTGGGTGTAGGTGGTGATTACTTTGACTTTTTCCAGATAGATAATGATAAGATTGCGGTAATATTAAGTGACGTATCTGGTAAAGGTATACCAGCTTCATTGATGATGGTTAATATAAGAACTGTTTTTAAAACTTACATAAAGACAGAAAAAAACTCACCAAGTAAAGTTGTATCTATAATCAATAACGTGTTATCTGAAGATCTTTCAAGTGATATGTTTGCAACTTTGTTTTTTTATATCTTTAATAAAAGGACAAGGGAACTTATTTTTTGTAATGCAGGACATGGCCCATTAACATATTATTCTTCTAAGACAAGAAAAGTTGAAACTATAAAAACTCAGACAATGCCAATAGGTATAATGCCAAATAATCCTCAATATCAGGATGTTAAGGTTAGCTTGTCTCCCGGTGATATAGTTGTTGTTTTTACTGATGGGGTTACTGAAGCTATGAATGAAACAAGAGAAGAGTTTACTGAGGAGAGGCTTTTTAAAATAATTGAGGAAAATAGTAATTTGAGTTCTAAGGAACTTAATGCTAAAATAATTCAGGAACTTGCAAACTTTGTTGGTTCAGCACCACAACATGATGACATATCATTAATTGTTATGAAAGTAAAATAGTCTTTGAGTTTTAAATAACAAAAAATTTAGACTTAAAAAATTTATGTTGATTTAAATTTTTATATTCAATTATTCTAATAGGGTTTAATTAATGAATTATTCCTCTAGTGAAAATCTGTTTAATTTCTGGTGGAAGGGAAAAGAGGAGGCTTATAAGGCTGCTTTTAACCCAGAATTTGTTAAGTCAGAGAAAATAGCTGAATATGGGAATAAAGGTTCTAAAAACATTGTACTTATAGGAGATAGCCTTTTATCTCTTAAATTATTATTAAAAAATTATGAAAATAAAGTTGATCTTATCTATATTGATCCACCATATAATACTGGCAATAGTTTTAATTATAATGATAAATTCAAGATTAGAAAGGATAAGTCAATAAAGGTTAATGATAAAAGATATTTTAATCATTCTATCTGGCTTAACTTTATTTATCCACGTTTATTATTAGCCAGACTACTTTTAAAAGATAATGGTCTTATATTTGTATCTATTGATGATAATGAATATCATCATCTTAGAATGATTCTTGATGAAATTTATGGTGAGGCTAACTATGTAGCTACCTTATGCTGGATTAATAATCTTAAAGGAAGACAGATAGTAGGTTATGGGCCTGCAAAGACTTATGAATATATAATAGTTTACGCTAAAAACATTAAAAATATAGATACTTTTAAAATAGATATCGAGTATTTAGAAAAAATAGATCCTCTAAATAAGGTTTATGGCAGTTTTAAATATAAATTAATGAAGGATGAGCATGGCTATTTTGTTATAAAGAATCAGCTTTATAATTCAAACTCATATTTTAACGAAGAGACAAGACCAAATCTTGTTTTTAATATTCATTATAATTTTAATACAGGTGAAATAAAATTTTCTGAGATTTATGAGAATATTGAATATAAGGATTTTATTAAAATACCACCTGTTAAAAATAATGATGGAATACATCTTTTTAGAGCATGGCGATGGAGTAGAGAAAAAATTATAAAAGAGAGGCATAATTTATTATTTATTAATCATAATGGTATAGTCAAAATATATACCAAGGTAAGGGATATAGGGAAAACTTTACTAAAGGATATTATTTTTATACCTGGTAATTATGGTAAAAAAGAGATTTCAAATATTTTAGGTTTTAAAATGAATGATTACCCAAAACCAATTGAACTTATAAAATTGATTTTAAAAATTGTTAGTAAAGATAGTCTTATTCTTGACTTTTTTGCAGGTACTGGAACAACAGGACATGCAGTTTTTGAGCTTAATAAGATGGATGACGGAAACAGAAGTTTTATTCTTATTCAATCAGATGAGGATGTAAATGATAATAATTTAAAAAAACTTTTTCCTACTATAGATAAGATATGTATTGAAAGGTTAAAAAATGTTTGTTCTAAGTATGGTTATGGTTTTGTTGTATTTAAAGTTTTAAAAACTTGATTTTTATTTTTGATTTTTTATTAAAGGTTGTTAATAATTATATTATTATTATAATGATTTTAAAAGATCTAAAATTTATTTTATATAATAAAAGGGGTTTTTATGAAAAAAATTATTATTTCTCTTGTTTTGGTTACAAACTTTGCGTTTTCTAATGTTGATGATATGATAACTATATTAAAGTCAACTTATAGTGATATAAAAGAATTTATAGAGGACTCACAAGATAAAAAGGAGAAGGATAAACTCTCTTACGCATTAGAATCTACCAATGAGATATTTAAATATTTTCTTAAAAAAATAGATGAAATTATAAAAGAGATTAATCTGGAAGATCCCCTTGAGATATATGCTGAAAAGTTTTCTCTTGTTAAAGCTATGGAGGCTTTAATTAATGATAAGTTTATTGAAATTGATGATGAGCTTAAGAAATCAGATACTCTATTTGAATATAAATATTTATGGTTTAAGAAAGCTATATTAATATATATTAAGGCTAAAGTTATAATGTACAAGTACTACATTACAGAGGATTATGAAAATAAAAGTGGTGATAAAAAATATAATTATAGGCTGGCTAATTACAAAAAAGAGTTTGATAACACTGTTGCTGATTTACTGGAGTTTATATATAAGAATATTGAGATATATAAAAAGGGTCTTGTTTTTATGAAAAGAGTATTTTTAATTGATGATTCATCCTTATCTTATAGTTTAAAAGATGAACAGACTTTTGGTGATGTTGATGTGCTTATTGAGTTTTTAAAGGGTAAGTTTAAAGATTACCAGGGGATAGGAGTTAGATATGTTACTTTTCAACAGACAAAGACTTCAACTTCAAGAGATACAGGGATAGTTCTTCTTATGGAATATAAGCCTGTACCTTTTTCAAAAGAGATATCTGATATACGTGAGATTGAAGTTATTGTTCAAGGTGATAATCTTGAAGATATAATAACTTTTACTATGAATCAGGCAGGAAATATTGCTAATATGAAAGTTACTTCTGAGAATAAGAATATTGTTCTTTCAACAAAGGATATAAACTATAAAGAGATGGTAAAAGAGAACTTGGTTTTTTCAAATACAGTTATTTTAAAAGCAAATCTGATTTCTAAGAAGAAAATAAAGCTTGATAAAGACAAAGAGGGTCTTGAAGTTGCCCTAAAGATTAAGATAGGAAATGTTAAAAATTGATTTTTTTTAAATTTAGTCTTATAATTTTTTTATTTATATTATGATTTAAAAAATTTTTTGAATATTTTACAGGTTTTTTCTTTTTGTTTTTTTAGTTCTATACTGTTTATAATTTTTGATTTTTTAACTTTTCATGGCTTTAAAATAAAAACATGTTGGCAAAATCTACACCCCTAATGTAGGTTTTTTGCTACAAAGTTTAATTATGCTAAGTTCAATTATCTCGTATTTACAGGGGAAATTTTATTCCAAAATTTATGGCATGAAAATTGCTGAATAGTATTCAGGGGTAATAAAATATTTCAGGAGGATATAATGAAAAAGTTGCTTACTCTTTTATTAGTGTTAGGTATGATAGGACTGTTTACATCATGTGCAAACAATCCAGAAAGTGGTTCAGTATCAACAGATACTAAAGGCACATGTTATGACCCAGGAGTTTCAACATTTGGAAGCCATTTTAAAAGCTATTTAAACAGTACAGGAAACTCAGACTTAACTGGTTTTGGTGGTTCAACATCAATAACAGGTGACTGTGCACCAGTAAATCAACCAGTAATATTTGTACATGGTAATGGTGATGATGCTGCAGGTAAATACCTTCCAATGGGTGGTTGGGTTACATCAAGAAACTATTTCTTAAGCAAAGGATATAAACCAACTGAATTATATGCAGTAAACTATGGTTTACCAGGTGCAGTAAACGCATCATTAAACTACCACTCACCATCAAACTTATCAAAGATAAACAGGTTTATCCTTGCAGTTAAGAACTATACAGGAAAGTCAAAAGTAGATATAATAGCACACTCACTTGGAGTTACATCAGTAAGAAGGGCAGTTAAAGGTGGGACATATTGTGACTATACAGGGGCATGTGTAAGCCTTACAGCACTTAACTCTTATGTTGACACATTTGTAGGAATAGCAGGAGGAAATAGGGGATTAAATAGCTGTGGAGTATGGCCATTAAACACATGGACACCAACATGTGGACCTCATGGATTATCAATAAGCAACCCATTCTTCCAAGAATTACAAGGCGGGTCAGCATATCCATCAAGCATGAAGGTTGGTTCATATACATATAGTATAAAAAGCTTTGTTGATGAGTTAGTGTGTGCACCTGCAATGCCAACAACATGTTATATATACTATTACCATACATCTGACATGGTTAGACAAAATGGTTCAAAGACATATTATAGTGCACCTTATGGACACATGGGTGTAAAAGAATATACAGCATCAGTACAATACAATATGGTAAAGAACCATACTTATTAAAAAATAAAGACTTTTACTATTGAAAAAGGCCTAGGGTTAGCCCCTAGGCCTTTTTTTATTTATTCACAAGGATATATATAATAAGTTTTTTATTTATTTCTATTTTCAACGTCTTTTAAAATTTCAAAGAGTTTATATTTAACATTATCGAGTCCTAACTTTTTAAGAGCAGAAATTGTGAATATTTTTTCTTCTTTTATGCCTTTTCTTATAAAAGTCTCTTTTGTACTATTAACCTCTTCCTCAGGTAATGAATCTATCTTATTAAGACATAATATATATTTCTTTTTTATAAGCTTTTCGTTATAATTTTTAAGTTCTCTCCTTAATATTTTAAACTTTTTCAGTGGTTCATCATTTATATCAAGCAAAAAAAGTAATATTTTTGTTCTCTCTATATGCTTTAAAAACCTTAATCCAAGACCCTTCCCCTTTGAGGCACCCTCTATTATCCCTGGTATATCTACAATTACAAAGTGGTTTATCTCATCTATATCAACTATTCCTAGATTAGGTGTTATAGTTGTGAATGGATAAGGTGCTATCTTTGGCCTTGAATTTGATATTGAAGATATTAAAGTTGACTTGCCAGCATTTGGGAATCCAACAATTCCAACATCTGCAATTATTTTAAGTTCAAGCTTAATATGTCTTATCTGCCCATCTTTCCCTTTCTGAGCATATCTTGGAGCCCTGTTTGTCGATGTTTTAAAACTCGCATTCCCCTTTCCTCCCTTTCCACCCCTTGCAACCAGTACTTTTTCACAATCTTTTTTAAGGTCAGCTATTATTTGACCTGTATCCTCATCTCTTATTATTGTGCCAACAGGAACCTTTATAACTATACTCTCTCCATTCTTTCCGTGTCTGTTATTCCCTTTACCGTGTTCCCCTTTACTTGCTCTGAAAGTTCTTCCGTTTAATCTGCTTAAAGTCTTTATTCTTGAATCAGATTCAATATAAACACTCCCCCCTTCTCCCCCATCACCACCATCCGGCCCTCCCCTAGGTATATACTTTTCTCTTCTAAAAGATACACATCCATTTCCACCATTACCAGCAACAACAGTTATTCTTGCCTCATCTATCATTGAACTTTCTCTAAATACTTATATATTAAATTATCATACTCTGAACTTGTTTTAAATGCTTTTATCGCAAGTTTTAACCTCGTTTTATAATCAATTTCACCTTTTAATAATTTCTCCTCTATTATATCATAATCAGCAGGATCAGTAATAACTGTTATATACTTAAAATTTTTGGCACTAGCTCTAAGTAATGCTATGCCACCAATATCAATATTTTCTATAGCCTCCTCTAATTTAGTTGCTTCTTTACTTATAACCTCAGCAAAAGGATAAAGGTTAACCACAACTATATCTATTGTTTCAATCCCCATCTTTTTAATTTCTTCAAGATGTTTAATCCTGTCTGCTAATATACCACCATGTATCTTAGGCTGCAAGGTTTTAACTCTACCATCAAGTATTTCAGGAAATCCAGTATAATCTTCTATCATTATAACTTCTATACCATTACTCTTTAATATTTTAGCAGTGCCACCAGTTGATATTATTTGATAACCTGCCTTTACTAAGGCTTTAGCTAATTTTACTATACCAGTCTTATCAGAAACACTTATTAATGCTTTTTTACTCAATTTATCTCCTTATCAGTTTTATAATTTTTAAAAATTTTATTAGTAAAATTTAATAACTGCAATTATATTTTGCCTCTTATATAGTGAGGAAATAGATTTTTCATAGTATCAGAGTATTTCAACCATCCGATAGGATAATTTTTATAAGTTACTATATAATAGCCTTTCTCCAATTTTATATCTAAAATCTCCCCTCTAAGATACTTTATAGCATATTCATCGTTTAATTCAACACTATTATATTTATCTATCTCATCTGGCATAATTGACATTGCAAGAGAGTAATCTGGTTCTACTCTATTCTTTTTATTTTCACCTAACTTTACACCAGAATAAATAATCTTAATTCTGTTATCAAGAAACTTATTTAAAAGACTTATATCTATATTACTTACATCATAAATATTATTCCAAAGAGTTAATATATCCATATTTTTTCTAAGTCTTATCCCAATATTTTCAAACATTTCAAACAACTTTTTACTATCCTGTTTCTTACTAACTTTATTGCTATAAGATACTCTAGACCTATTATCTGCAACATTTCTATCATTACCAATTTTTATCATCTTAGCAACAAAAAAAGGATCACCCATTTCATTAAAAGGAAATATTCTCTTTGTTTTTTTTATCTCTTCACTGAATACTTTATCTTGAAAGGAAGTAAAACCACTTACACCATACATTACATCTTCAAGTTTAAAAGGAAAGTTCTTTATAAACCAATCAATATTTTCCTCATTTTCTTCAACTGACATAGTACATGTAGAATATACAAGTGTTCCTCCCACCTTAAGCAGCGGTGCAATATTTTTAAGTATCTGTTTCTGTATTCCTGATAGCATTCTAACTAAATTAGGGCTCCATGCTTTTATAGCATCATCATCTCTTTTAAACATTCCTTCCCCAGAACACGGTGCATCAACAAGAATTTTATCAAACAATCCTTCAGCAAAATAAAACTTACTAAGGTCACTGCTTGTTACTATACAATTTTTAATTCCGGCTCTTGATATGTTTTCCAAAAGTCTTCCAGTTCTTGAATGTTTTACCTCATTTGCAACTATTACTCCCCTATTAAGCATCCTACCTGCTATTTGTGTTGTCTTACTACCAGGAGATGCACATGCATCCAATATAATTTCACCTGGCTTAGGATCAAGGAGAGCCACTGGCAACATAGATGATGCTTCTTGAATGTAGTATATACCAGTATGATAGTATGGAGTTTTACTGAAAAATTTTTTATCTTTGACTAAAAATCCTGTTTCCCATTTAATTCTATTAGATATCTTATCTTTAAATATGTTTAAAAAATCATTTTCGGTTACTTTAATAAAGTTAGGTCTTACAAATGTTTTATTTTCATCATTAAAGTAATTAAGATAATTCTCAAAACTATTACCTAAAAGTATTTTAGTTTTTTTTACAAACTCTTCTGGAAGTTTTCTAATCATTTTAAAATATTTTTATCCAATAAATTTTATGAGGAGTTAAATTTATTAAATATTTTTATCGATTTATTAAACTGTCTTACATATTAAGAACTGGAGCTATTTTTGAAAAAATCACATATTATAATTTTCCTTACATTTATACACATAATATTATACTCCTCTGAAGTAACAATTATCGATATCATAAATAAGGGTAAAATTATATATCCTGAATTATCAAGAAAAATCAATGAACTCAATCAGGCATATTTAAAAGAAGAAGAGGTGAAACTAAAAAAATTACCAGATATAAACTTCAATATTTATATGAACTATTTACCCGAAATATACAAAGAAGACAGGAATAAAAATGGTATGGCTGAGTTTTACATAAACACAGATAAATGGACACCATTTTTAAACCCTAATATAACTATTGTTTTTCCAATCTATACTTTTGGTAAGATTTCAAAGGGTGAGGAAGCAGCAAAATATAATATAGAACTTAAAAAAGCAGAGGTAGAAGAAACAGAAGCTTTTGTAGAATATCAGGCAAAAAAAATATTTTGGGGTTATCTTTTAGTTAAGTCAATCATAGATTATGTATTATCAGATACTATAAAAAAATATGAAAAGATTGTTGACGATAAGAAAAAAAGCTTTGAAAAGGGTAAAATAACAAGGTCATCATTAGAAAACTCTATAATAAATTACTATAATCTAAAAATAAATGAATCTGAAGCTTATAAAAACTATAACGAAGCAAAAACATGGATTGACATTATAGTTGGAAATAAAAATGAGGAAATAATTACAAATCCAAAAATAATTGTACCATTAAAATTTGATATAAAGTCTTTTGCATACTACCTTGATATTGCTAAAGGAAATTATTACGGGTTTAAAAAAATACAATATGGATATCTTGCAAGAAAAGCTTATGCTGATTATGAAAAAGCATCATTATTACCAGATATTTTTATTGCAACAAACATAAATTATATATACCATAATTTCAACGAAAGCGTAAAAGATACAATACTACCTGATAAAACATTTGACTTTTATTTCGCTTTAGGCTTAAGATGGAATCTAAGCTTATGGAACAAGTATAACCAGAAACAACAAATAGAAACAAGATTTCTTGCTGACCTTGAAAACATAAAAATGGGATACAAATATAATGAAATAAATCTTAGAAAAGCTTATGATAACGTAATTGACAAGATGAAAAAACTAACATATAAAAAAGAACAATACAAAGCAACAAAAAGATGGGTTATTCTCTCTATAAACGCGTATGAAGCTGGCACCGGAAACCCTGATGATGCTCAGAATGGGTTGGTTGAGTTTTTTACGAAGAAAAAAGATTACTATTATGCAATATATGAGTTTAATATCGCAATAGCTGAGTTTGAGATGCTTCTTGGTATAAATATAGTAGATTATAAAAATATCAGGGATGAAGACATTGAAGACTAAATATTTTATTATATTTTTGATGTTTACTACTCTAATATACCCACAGTCTAAGACACAAAAGGTTAAAACAAATATTTCGAATAAAGAAATAATAGAAAAAATAGAAGAGAGCATATATAACCTGAAATATTCACAAGACTTTTTTAAAAAAAGAGACGCATTAAACTATATTTTTGATAACATAGATAAAGCAAAGAGCATAATTGAAGATACTCTTGAAGAAGAAGATGATGATATCCTTATAGCAAACCTTGTTCAATTGATTGACATTTCTGAGAAGAACTTTACACCAGAATTGATAGATAAACTTATAAAAAGATGCAAAAATAAGCCGTCTTTCGTATATAATATTCTAAAATACTTTAACAACAGAAAAGATTATGAAAGAATTGACACTATATTCAATAATGTTTTTAAAGAGAAAAATAATCTTGAAGCCAAGTACTCAGTTTTAATGTTTATAAAAGAAAATAATTTTCAAAAATATAAAGAGTTACTTATAGACTACTTACTTAAAACAAAATCATTCTTTCTTTCTCAGGAAATAATTAATACATTAGCAGCTTTAAAAATTGAAAATCAAGAACTTATTAAAATGATCCAATTTCTGGGCTCTATTGATGAAGGAGTAAGAAACTCAGCAGTTAATCTATTCGGGCAATATCCTGAACTTGCTGCAGTACTAATTAAAGAGTTTGATAATAGTAATGACTTTTTTTTCAAAGACTCAATAATAAAAACATTAGCTTATTATGATAGCAACGAAGAAGTTTTATCATTTTTCCTTGACAATCTTGAAGATAATTTATATCAAAAAAGCATAATAATGGGTCTAATAAGTTTTAAGATTGACAAAGCAGAAATAATAAATAAGTTAATTGACTTTTACAATAATAGCGATATAACTGTAAAGTCTATAATAATGAATGTATTTTCTCTTAAATATAATAATTCCTCAGATGACACAAAATACATAATATTCAATTTCATAAAGCATGAACTTACAAAAGCTTATAATAATAAAGACGTACATTCATTATATTTTATTCTCAAGAGTATTTTAAATATAAGCTACAATGACAGTGATGTTGATAAAATTATTTTTCTATTAAAAGAAAATCCATTATCATGGATTATAGAAAAAACAGTTATACAAATACTTGACTTAAAAAGATAAAATTATTTAATTTTTATGGTAAATTTTATAGAATTTTTATAAGGAGGCCCGAATAATAAAAGAACTTAATATTAATAATCAAATAAAAGCTAAAAAAGTAAGATTAGTTGACCCTGATGGCAATCAGTTAGGGGTTGTAGATATAAACGAAGCACTTTTAAAAGCAAAAGAGTTTAACCTTGACTTAGTAGAAATAGCACCACAGGCAGAACCACCAGTATGTAAAATAATGGATTATGGTAAATACAGGTTTGAACAGAAGAAGAAAGAAAAAGAAATGAAAAAAAAACAACATATTATACAGGTTAAAGAACTTACTCTTACTCCTCTTATAGAAGAACATGATTATCAGGTTAAACTCAAAAAAGCAAAAGAGTTTTTAATAAGAGGTGATAAATTAAAACTAACTGTAAAGTTTAAAGGGAGAATGATTGCTTACTCTGAAAAAGGGGAAGCAATTCTTAATAGATTTATTGAAGACCTTCAAGATATTGGAATTGTTGAAAAACAACCAAAACTTGAAGGTAGAAACATGATTCTTGTTATGGCACCAAAAAAGTAAAAAGTAAGTTTAGGAGTTTTATAATGTATAAGATGAAAACAAAAAGTAGTGTAAAGAAAAGATTTAAAATTACTGGAACAGGAAAAATTAAAAGAAGTAAAGCAGGTAAAAGTCACCTTTTAGGTCATAAAACAAGAAAAAGAAAAAGACATTTATCAGTACCTGCTTTAGTTGATAAAGGTTCTTTCCATAGAATTAGAGAGTGTTTACCTTATCAATAAATAAAAATTTTATAGTAAAATTTTAAATTAAGGAGAGATAGTATGTCAAGAGCAGTCAATGGTACAATAAGAAGAAAAAGAGTCAAAAAAGTACTAAAGAGAGCAAAAGGTTTTCATGCTAGAAGAAGTAAAATATTTAGTATAGCAAATGAATCTATTTATAGAGCATGGGTTAATGAGTTTTTTGGTAGGAAACAGAGAAAAAGAGACTTAAGAAGATTATGGAATATAAGAATAAACATAGCAGTTAGAAAAGAAGGTTTAAAATATAGCACATTTATATATGGATTAAAAAAAGCTGGGATATTAATTAATAGAAAAATGCTTGCTGATATGATAATAAACGATCCTAACTCATTTAAAGCTATAGTTGCTAAAGTAAAAGAAGCATTAAAATAACTATGAGTTAAGGATAACTATAGAAATGGACCTTAATAATATAAAAAATATAGAAAAAGATGCTATATCATCTATTGTATCCGCAACACTTGAAGAACTGGAAAATATAAGAGTAAAATTCTTAGGCAAAAAAGGTTTACTAAAAGAAGCTTTAAATAAAATCAGTGGTCTTTCACTTGAAGAAAAAAAAGTTATAGGCAAAGAGATAAATGATCTTAAAGATAAAATAGAATCATATATCGCGAATAGAAAAGAGGAATTAATAGCAAAAGAAAAAGAGGAGCAATTAAAGAAAGAAAAGATTGATATAACATTACCTGGTAAACCTTTTAAACAATTTAAAATACACCCCTTATCTATTGTAATATCAGATATAATAAAAATATTTACCAAATTAGGTTTTTCTGTAGAAGAAGGCCCAGAAATAGAAGAAGAATACTATAATTTTGATGCTCTAAATATTCCTGATTATCATCCTGCAAGAGATGATCAGGATTCATTTTATATCAGAGATAAAAAGCTCTTAAGAACCCAAACATCAGGTGTTCAAATAAGAGTTATGGAAAAACAGAAACCCCCAATTGCTATAATTTCACCTGGTAGATGTTACAGAAAAGATGATGTTGATGCAACACATTCCCCTATTTTTCATCAGATTGAAGGTTTAGTTGTTGACACTGATGTATCATTTTCAGACTTAAAAGGTATTTTAAAACTTTTTGCCAAAGAGATGTTTGGAGAAGGAACAAATGTAAGATTTAGACCCGACTTTTTCCCATTTACTGAACCATCTGCAGAAGTTGCTTTTACATGTATATCATGTGGTGGAAAAGGTTGCTCTATGTGTAAAGGAACAGGCTGGATTGAGGTTGCTGGTTGTGGTATGGTTGATCCTGAAGTATTTAAAAACGTTGGGATAGATTATGAAAAGTATAAAGGATACGCTTTTGGTATGGGAATAGAAAGAATAGCTATGATAAAATACAGAATACCTGATATAAGACTATTTTATGAAAACGATGTAAGGTTTCTTGATCAGTTCTATAATTTTTAATTATAAAATGATTAATTTTAATTCCTAAGAACAGTGTAAATAAAATTATAAATATTTCATGTTATATTTAATAATCATAATTGTTATATTATTTTAAAAGTTTTTCATATTATAAGACAAAAAAGTTAAATTTAATTAGGTTTTAATTTAATTAATTTTTAATGGAGATATTCATTGTTTGATTTTTTCCAGAAAGTCTTCCTTCCATTTTTTTTTGAAACAAAAGAAAAAAACAATTTTGTTAATCAGGTAACTCTTTACGTTGTTAAAGAAATAAAATCATATATAGAAACTCCTGAAGGCAAAATAAAAGAAGTGATAAATAGAGTCGAAAGCCCAAAAGTTTTAATATATGAGGGGAAGGTTAAAATAAATCCAAACAAAATAAGGGAAATTATTAATGACCCTATAAATAATCCTCAAAAAGATCCATCAATACTTGAAAATGCTATAACTTTTGAACAAAAAGATATGATATCATCTATCCATGATATCATTAATAATACACTTGAGAACTTTACAACTTCAAGCAAACTCTTATTAAACTCTTTTGGAATATTTATAGATTAAAACAATTTTAAAAAAATAAAATATATCAATACATTAACAATTGTTAATGGTATTCCAATTTTTGCAAACTCAAAGAAACCTATTCCTATTCCACTTCTTTTTTCAGCATTATGTATTATTATAACATTGCTAGCAGCACCTAATATTAAAAGATTACCTGCAATAGTACTGCCTGCAGCAAGAGAAATAATCTCCTTTATACTACCAATATCAGCAATTAAAGGAAGATATAATATAACAAGGGGGACATTTGAAATAAATTGACTTAAAATAACACTTATTATAAAAATAGATGGAATAGAATATATATTAATATTTGATTCTTTTATTAAAGACTGAAATATGCCAGTATTCCAAACACTCTGCATAAGTATAAACATGGAAACAAAGAATATAAGTGTATGCCAATCAACTTTTTTTACTATTTCAAATCTTCTTTCACTAAAAAACAGAACTGGAATTGTTGAGACTATTATTATAGATATAAGTGGTAAATTAAGAGACGGCTTTACGATACCTAATATAACTTTAAATATTATTAAAACAATAAGCAAAATAATAGATAATTTAGCAATATGTGCTAATTTATAGTCTCTTATACTCTCCTCAAGTTTTTTGGTATCTATAGTCCCAATAAAATCTTTTTTAAAAAAGTACTTAATGATCAAATAAGAAATAAAAAGATTTATTAAGGTAGGAACTAAAAGGTATTTAAAAAAATTAATAAAAGGATTTTCCAATTGAGTTGCAATTAAAAAGTTCTGAGGATTACCTATAGGGCTTGTTAAACTTCCTATAGTAACAGAAAAAGCAAGTGCTAAAAGTAGTGGCTTTATATTTAAACCATTCCTTGCAAGGTGTATAACAATCGGAGTACCTATTATTGCTATAGTATCATTCATAAGCAAAGCTGATAGAAGTCCCATAACAAATATTAATATCAATAGGATATCATTTTTATTCCTTGCTTTTTTAAAAAGGTGAAAAGATATATATTCTAGATAGCCACTCTCCTCAAGTGCAACACCAATAACAAACATACAGAATAAAAATAAAATTACCTCAAGGTTTATAGAATATATTGCATCTTTTATACTTATCTGTTGTGTAATAATAACACCAATTGAGCCAAGTAGCATTATTTCCCATATTTTAAGTTTACTTAGAGTTATTTCAAATATTTTTAATCTTACAGTAGTGATCTCCCTTACTGCTATAAATACAAAGACTATTATAAGTATAATTAAAGAAATCACAAAGTATCCTTAAAATTTTATTTAAAAAATTTAGTAATTTAAAATTTAATAAACTGCTACAATGTATAAAGATAAGCTCCATTCTCTTTAAGCCATAATCTGCCTTTTTCATAATCAGGGTATACGTCTTTGAGATAATTCCAGAAATTTTCAGAATGATTTGGAAACTTTATATGAGATAATTCATGAATTATTACATATCTATACACATATTCTGGAGCCATTATAAGCCTGAATGATAAATTTATATTACCTTTCGATGAACAGCTTCCCCATCTTGATCTTGCATCTTTTATTTTAACACTACCAACACTTATACTAAGTCTCTTACTCTCCTCCTCTACTATATCTAAAAACTCTTTCCTGGCAATTTTTCTTAAAAAATCTTTAAGTAAACTTTCTAACTTCTTTTTTCCATTATATTTTATTATCAATCTGCCATTTTTTAAGTATGACCTATTAGAACTACTCTTTTCAGTAAAAAATGGAACATAATTACCTTTTAAAAGAATAAGATCTTTCTTAATATTGTTTCTTACATTAAAATAGTGGTTATCATATTTTTCAAATATATCTTTTATTTTATTAATATTATTAACAATATACTCTTCTATATTTTTAGGGTTAGGAGTTTCTATTATAAGAAAATTATTTGGTGTTGGGATAAGAGTTACCTTTTTTTTATTTTTTTTCCTTACTATAACTTTAATACTATCAAGACCAAAATCTGATAAAACTATTCTCATCTATTTATATTTTCCTTTATTTTACATACTTTACAGATATCAAGATATGTGGGAGCACCGCAGATTTTACACTCTTTAATCTCTAATTTACTACCTTCAATTTGTAAACCTTTTTTACTTTTAGAATTAAAAAAATTGTTAAGAAAAAACCTTAATATACCTGGGTGTTTACTTTCAAGCATATTAAGATTTTCTTTATAAGATATACTTGTAGCATGTTTAGAATATGGACACTCATCCATAATATAATCTATACCAGTTGTTAAAGCATACATAGCTGACTGTTTTTCCGATATAAATACAAGTGGCTTAACTTTTTTAGCAAACCCATCACCAGAAGGCATTACAGGAAACTGCCTATCAAGATAACTCTCATCCCACTGTATAAGGTTACCAAAGAGAGTTGTAACTTCATCATCCATATTATGTCCTGTTGCTATTACATTAAACCCCTCTTTAACAGAAATTTTATTCATGTAATATCTTTTTATAGCACCACACGCTGAACAGGTTTTTCTATATATTTTGCTTATTCTGTCTATTGAATCAAGTCCTTCATCTTTAAGGCTTATAATATAAAAACTTGAATCAATTTTTTTTGAAAAATTTATAACCTTCTCTTTAGACAACTCAGAATAATTATTATGTTTTATACCAAGGTCTATGTAAAGACCAGACACATTGTAACCTAATTTTTTAAGAATTTGCCATAAAGAAAGACTATCTTTACCGCCTGAAACAGCAACAAGGAGTCTATCATCTTTATTTAACATATTAAACTTTTTTATTGTCCTATCAACCTGTTTCTCAATCCATCCCGGATAACAATCCTCACAAAGTGCAAGCCTGTGCTCCCTTAGAAATATGCCTGTTTCTTTACCACAGAACTTACATTTTCTCACTATTAACCACCAGATATAACCTTAATCACTTCTATTTTATCTTCAGGGTTTACTCTTTCATTTAACTCAACTATTTTACCATTCTTAAGAACTATAACTGTATTTGGAATAACTTTAAGTATATTGATAATATCAATCACACTCTTTGGATTATCTATATTAATCTCTTTTTTATTATAAAGTATTGTCATACTGCCCCAGGGCCCTTCTCTCCTGTTCTTATTCTTATTACTTCTTCAACAGGCAATACAAATATTTTGCCATCACCTATCTGACCTTTTTCACCAGTTTTAGCAACCTTCAATATTGTGTTTATAGTAGGTTCCAAAAAATCATCGTTTACTACAATTTCAAGTTTAACTTTTCTTATAAACTGAATTTCATATTCCTGACCCTTAAATATTTCAGAGTGCCCCTTCTGTCTGCCAAAACCCTGAACATCACTTACAGTAAGTCTACTCACCCCTATCTCTGATAAAGCCTCTTTTACCTCTTCCAACTTAGATGGCTGAATAATAGCCTCTATTTTTTTCATTTTATCTCTCCTATTACAAGTGGCTCTTCATTTTTAAGAATATTTAATACCTTATTAAGGTCATCTCTATCAATTATAAATATAATTCCTATACCAAGATTAAATACTCTCCTCATTTCCTCTTCTTCTATATTACCTTCCTTTTGAATAAAGTTAAATATTGCTGGTCTATCCCAGGCACCCCAATCTATAGAAAGAATAAAGTTCTCTTTCAAAAGCCTTTTTGTGTTACCTTCTATTCCCCCACCTGTTATATGTGAAATACCTTTTATATCAATATTTTCTTTCAAAAGTTCTATCTGTTTAAGATATGATTTATGAACAGCAAGAAGAGCCTCTCCAATAGTCTGCCCTAATTCTTTAATATATGTATCAACTGTATACTTACCTAACAATACTTTTCTTGCAAGAGAATAACCATTTGTATGAAGGCCTGTTGACTTTAAACCAACAAGAACATCACCTTTTTTTATTTTAGAGCCATCAATTATTTTAGACTTCTCAACAACACCAACAATAGTCCCTGCAATATCATACTCACTATCTTTATAAAATCCTGGCATCTCAGCAGTCTCACCACCAACCAATGAAACCCCATTCTCTCTACAAGCCTTAGCCATACCTTTGATTATCTGATTATGAATAGACTTCTCTAACTTACCAGTTGCAAGATAGTCAAGAAAAAACAATGGTTTTGCCCCAGAGGTAGCAATATCATTTACACAGTGATTCACTATATCTTCACCCACACTATCATGCCTGTTCATCAAAAAAGCTACTTTAAGTTTTGTACCAACACCATCTACACTTGACACTAAAACAGGTTCTTTATATCCTTCAGGTAATTGAAAAAAAGAACCAAATAGCCCAATACTCCTTAAAACATTTTTGTTAAACGTTGACTCAACATCTCTCTTAATTTCAGATACAAACTCATCACCAGCGTTTATATCTACCCCACTTGACTTATAATCCATATACCTATACCCTGTCCTTTAATTTCATTCTATAATTCAATAATAAACCTGTAATACCTAAAATTATCATTGGTATACATAACCAATGCCCTTTAGTAAGGGGCAATCCTAAAAAGTTAGTTTTATAAACATCTTTTAGAAACTCTATAAAGAATCTAATAATACCATACAGTAGTATAAAAACCCATAAAATAATACCATTATTATAATTTGTATGGTAAAGATCTATCTTATTATTCTTTCCATACAATTTTTTATAAAGGTAGAAAAGTACAAAAAATATAAATAGATTTTTTAAACTTTCAAGTATTTGAGTAGGATACCTATATAAACCAAGTGGGTCAGTTCTTAAAAACTTTACAGCATACCAGGGTGGATTTACTTGATTATCAACAGGTATACCATAAAGCTCACCATTTATGAAGTTTGCTATTCTCCCAAAAAATAATGAAATTGAAGCAGTTAAAGATAAAAGGTCACCCATTACCTTTATCGATATTTTTTGTTTTTTACAGAATATTAAAGTAACTACAAATACCCCAAAAATACCACCATGAAAAGAGAGCCCACCTTCCCATATTGCAAATATTTTAAAAGGATTTGAAAAATAGTAAGAAGGTTCATAAAATATAACTTCAAAAAGCCTTGCCCCTAAAACAACACCTATTACAGAGTAGAATATAAAGTCATCTATATCTTTTTTAGACAAAGATATTTTTCCTATTTTTGATAATCGGGATAAAAAAATATAGGTAATTACAAAACCAGCCATATATAAGAGCCCATAATATCTTATAGATAATGGGCCTATTTGGAATATAACAGGATCTATATTATGAATCATTTTTTCTCTTGACTATTTATTTTCTTCTGCTGGTTTTTCAATATCTTCAAGAGTCTTTATCTTAGTCTCTTCTTTTTTTACTTCAAGTCTTTCTCTTAAGAATCTAGATTTTATTATACTTATTGAAAATGTTCCTATCATTATTATAGTCATCAAAACAGCTGTTGTCCTGGTAAGTACATTCCCTTTCTGGCTACCAAAAACCATATCAGCACTCCCACCAAAAAGACCAAGGTCTGATCCTTTATTTGACTGAACAAGTACAAGTAATATTAGTAAAATAGCAGATATTGTTATAAACACATATAAAAGAGTTATAATAAAACCCATTTATTTCTCCCCATTATCATTTTTTTTATTTAAATCTCTTTTAAAGAGCTTTGAAGTTTTAAACTTTATATCAAAAAAATCACCAAAATTAACAACCTCTCCTGTTTTTACCCTTCTTCCTTTCTTTCCTTTTCTCTTAACCTTCCTAAAAATACCAAAACCTCTTATTTCAATAGACCTTCCCTCTTTTAAAGAGTTTTTAATAAAATCAATAGTTTTATCAACAATTTCATGAACACTCTCTAGTCTTGCTGATTTTGTTAACAATTGTAACTCAGGTATTTTATTATACAATTGTTTTTCTATAAATGAAATAATCTCATTTTTTTTAATTTTTTTCATTTTGAAAGATTCCCTTCTAAGCTGTTTTTAACACAAAATTTTTTATTTTTTTATTCATTCTTGATTTTTTTCTCGCAGCATTATTTTTATGAATAATATTCTTTTTTGCAGCTTTATCAACACATTTAGTATACTCTCTGTATGCTTCCATAAGCTCTTCTTTAGTTGCGTTATCAGCAATAAGTTTTTCTATTTTTTTCCTTGCCTTCTTTATCTTTATCTTATAAGCAAGATTAATTTCTCTTCTCCTCTCATTCTGTCTTACTCTTTTAATTACAGAAAGACTCTTTCCCATAATTCCTCCAACTATTTTTTAAAGATTAAAGTAAAAATTTTAGATAATAAATTTTATAAAAATATTATGCTAATGTCAAGGATTATTTTATATAAAATAAAGTCATTTTAAAAGATTATAAATTATTTAATATTAAATTTTAAAATTATATACTCAATTAATTTATTGAGTTTTTTTGTATATTAAACTCGACCTTCTTTATACTTATTTTTCCAAGTTCCTCTTTTAACGATGTTAAGCCAACCCATAAAAACCCAATAGAATATATGAATGCAAAAAAACTTATTCCAGGAAGATGTTTCATACCACCTATAAGTGTATAATAAGCAACATATATTGCCCATAATCCTATTATAATTTCTATTATAGATTGTATTAAGAACTTACTTGTTTTGTAAATTTTCTTTGTATTCCCACTATACTTTGGCGTTCTTACAAACTCACTCTTTTTATTTAAAAAGTAAACTTCAAAAAATGCTTTTATTATTGTAATAGTAAGCCCAAAGTTTAAAATTATCAAACCTATAAGATTTACTATTATATATAAGCTTTTAAGGCCTCTCTTTTTCTGAGATATATAAAAGTATGTGAGGGGACCTAAAATACCAACAACAAAAAATAAAACAGAAAAATATATTGGAACAATATCCCATGGGTTATAATTATAAAGATTCGCAAAATAACTTAAAGGAAACATTAAAAGAAAATTAATAAATAGAAAAATATAAGCTGAATAGTTTATCAGATGGACAAGAGCTTCTAATTTACTTTTTAAAGGTGCTTTTGCTTTAACTATTTTTGGTAATAACTTTCTTAAACATTGAAATGCACCTTTGGCCCATCTGAACTGTTGAGACTTATAAGCATTCATTGTTATTGGTAGTTCAGATTCATTACCAAGTTGAGCAAGATATATATTTTTCCATCCTTTTATTTGAGCCCTATAACTTAGGTCAAGGTCTTCAGTAAGTGTGTCTGTCTCCCAGTTACCTGCATCTATTATAGCCTCTTTCCTCCAGATACCAGCAGTACCATTAAAATTAAACCAGAGGTCAGAATCAGATCTTGCTTTTTGTTCTACTATAAAATGTCCATCCAGAGCAGTAGCCTGTATCCTTGTAAGCAATGAATAATCTCTATTGTAAAAGTCCCATCTTGTCTGAACTAACGCAACTTTAGCATCAGAAATTAAAAATGGCAAAGTTTTTTCAAGAAAATCTGGATTTGGAATAAAATCAGAATCAAATATTGCTATAAACTCACCTTCCGCTCTATCAAGACCATACTTTAATGCACCTGCTTTGTAACCCTGTCTGTTTTCTCTTCTTATATATTTTATATTATATCCTTTTTTACTAAACCTTTCACATAACTCTTTTGCAATATCTCTAGTTTCATCTGTTGAATCGTCTAAAACTTGAATCTCCAATTTATCCTTAGGATACTTTAAATTAACTGATGCTGTTATAAGTCTCTCAACAACATTAGCTTCATTATAAATTGGAAGTTGAACTGTCACATAAGGAATATTATTAGAGTTAGTATATTTTATTCTCTTGTAGTTCCTTTTATAAAGGAAAACAAGCACATAAAAGTGTAAACCGTATAAAAATAATACTACTGTTGTTAAAAGGTAGAGATATGAAATAATATTGTTCAAGAACTTAACCCTTTTATTAGAAGTTTTTAAAATAAAAATTTTACTAAATAAATTTAATATGAATTAAATTAAAAAATTACAAAAAAAATATATCTAAATAAATAATTTTAAAATTTAAAAAAAATTTAAATAGGGAGTATTTGTTTGAAAAACTTTATAATGTATATAGGTATAATATATATAATTTATACTGTACTGAGAATTAAAATAGAAAGAATAGCAAAAAAAAGGAAAAAAATAGAATTACCTGAAAAGTTCAAGAAAAAGATTAATAGAGACAAATACTTACTAAAAACACTAACTATTACTGAAATTATAATAATATTTTTATATGCTCTAAAAATTGATTTAATATATTATTTCAACTATTCAACTCCCTACTTTTTACAGTTAACAGGTTTAATACTCGGATATATAGGTATTCTAATAATCTGTATAGCAACAATAACACTTGATGGAGAATACTCTGCAACACTCGAGTTTAAAGAAAACCACAGACTAGTAAATAGGGGAATCTATAAAAAAATAAGACACCCAATATATCTGGGATTCATAATACTACATATTGGTGTTTCTCTTGCACTCTCAAATTATATTGCTACAATAATATGGATTGGTGGACTTACATTTCTGCTCATTCTTAGGGTTCCAACTGAAGAAAATTTATTACTCTATTTATTTAAAAATGAATTTATAGAATATAAAAGAAAAACAGGAAGATTTTTACCTTTAATCTGTAATAAAAGAAAGTGAAAAAATCAAATATGATTGAAGTTCTAATAAGAAAGGAGAAGCCCCTTTAAAAGGCCCCCCATTTTTATTCTATACTACTTATTTTACCTTTTTATACCATTGAGTATCGTTATCACCAAACTCTTCTGGTCTTGGCAAGAACTTTTTGTTATAGAATATAGTTTTTAATTTTCCACCTTCAAAATCAAATATACCTGCTGATTCCATTTTTACTTCTGCTAAAGCCTCACCTTTTTTACCAGTTTTTTCTTGAATAAAGTCTATCTTATATGGTTTAGATGAAGCATCAACTAAAACATATTTTCCTTCAGCAACAAATAGAGCACCACCTTTTGTAAACTCCCAAACATACTTGCCATCCTCTGTAAAAGTAAACTTAGCAGGCAATGCAAATCCATATTGAGCTAAAACAGCTCCTAACTCTTCAGCTTCCCACTCACCAGCAAGTTGTTTTACAACATCACCAGAAGCAGCAACAGTTGCAGTTCCCTCATCTTTTTTTACTGTTTGTTGTGAACCACAAGCAACAAAAAATATTGCTATACCTAATAATAGAGCTAGTTTTTTGATCATAAAATATCCTCCTTAGAATTTTTTAAATGGTTATAGTATTAAATAAATATTATTAATTATTTAAAGTCAAGTATTTTTTATTTTTTATTTAAAAATTTGAGTCTAAAAATTTAAATTTTATAAAATTGTTTTCTAATATTCTTTTGGTTTTTCAATACCTTTTAAAACTCTATAAGCACCTTCAGCAAGTGCCAGCATCTCATCCTCACCCGGGAAAACAAGCACCTCTGCTATAAAAGAGACCCTCTCTTTTATTAGACTTATAAACTCATCATCATATGCAATACCACCTGTTATAACTATAGCATCAACCTTGCCTTTTAATACTGTTGACATAGCCCCAATATCTTTCGAAACCTGATAAGCCATTGCCTCATATATAAGTTTAGCTTTTTTATCACCTTTTTTAATCATCTCTTTCACTTCTATCATACTATTTGTCCCTAAATAAGCAACAACCCCTCCTTTACCTGTTATCTTTTTTTTAAGCTCATCATATGTATACTTACCTGAAAAAGCCATCTTTAAAAGAGCCCCTACCGGCACCTGCCCCGTTCTCTCAGGTGAAAAAGGACCATCCCCATCAAGTGCATTATTTACATCAATTATCCTTCCATTTTTATGTGCTGCCACAGATATTCCACCACCAAGATGGGCTAGTACAATATTTATCTGATTATACGGCTTCCCAAGTTTTTCTGCAGCTCTCCTTGCCACTGCTTTTTGATTTAATGCATGAAATATAGACCTTCTCTCAATCTCCGGCATTCCAGATATTCTTGCAATATCATCCATCTCGTCAACAACAACAGGATCAACTATAAAAGCCGGACACTTATATTTTTTAGATACCTCTTCTGCAATAACAGCCCCAAGGTTAGATGCGTGTTCCCCATTAACAGCCTCTTTAAGTTGATTTATCATTTTTTGATTAACTTTATATGTACCACTTTCAATAGGATCCAACAGTCCACCCCTGCCAACAACAGCATCCAATTTTTCTATACCATTATTTTTAAGCTCCTCTTCAATAAGATTCTTTCTAAACTCATATTGAGAAATAATTGTTTTAAAACCTGACAACTCCTCTGAAGTATGTCTTATTGTTTTTGTGAAAACTTCCTTAAGCCCATTATCATCTTTAAAAACAGCTATTTTTGTTGAAGTTGACCCAGGGTTTATTGATAATATTAACATATTCTCTCCTTAATTTTATTTTTTATTAATCTAATTTAATATTTAAACGATTCTTATATTATACGAAGATACTAAAATTTATAAAATAGAGGACTTTTTTGAAGGAAATCATTTATATTATTATTCTCATGTTTTTACCAATTAAAATACAAGAAAATATAAAATTCATATTTTTAAACAATGAGACCTTAGATAATTATATAATATATAATAAAAACTCAATAGTTATCAACACAAAAGAGTATCAAGAAGAAAAAATAATTAAAGACTACTTTGATATATCAAACAATTATTACATAATATATGACAAGATGGGAACAAACCTTGAACTTTATAAATATAAAGATGTTATAAAGTCTTTCAAGTCTTCAAATAATTATCCAAGAATAATAAACAATTTCTTATTCTTATTTTCAAGTGATATGATGTCTGTTAAAGTTTTCAGTATTGATGAACTTAAAGAGCTTTTCAACATATCAACAAACGATATAATAACATCATACAATGTAAGTAAAAATAATAAATATATTATAATAGGAAACATGAGCGGTGATCTCTTTATATATGATACTTATACTAAAAAACCATTTAGAATATCTATTAAAGAATCAAAAAACAATTACATACGCTCACTCTATATAGATGATGAAGGAAACTTTACAGGAATTGGCGGCATATATCCAGACATAATTTTTAAAGGTTCTATCACAACAATTGAAAAAAACAAAATAAAAACTATTAAAATGCCAACCCTACCAAGGAAAAAAATATATATCAAAACGTTTGACAGAACTATATTTACTGAAGACCAAAATTTTATTTATATCATAAACGATAAAAATGAAACTATGAACAAAATACATAAAACTGGTACTATATTTGATATACTCAAAAAAGATAACAACGAATATGTTATAATAGAAAAAAAAGAAAATATATTTTACATCAAACATCTTATAAACACAAAAGTAATTTATATAGTTGAGGTAAACTCAGATTACTATCCTTTAGCAGATGACAAAAACAATTTAAAAATACTTTTTCACAAAATCGGGAGCCTCACATGGTAAAGCTAAAATATAAATATAAAATAATTTTAATTATTTTATTTCTTCTAAGTATTACATTATTTTCTGCTGATTGGCCTGTTAAAGATATAACATATAAAAACTTTACATCATTTTTTGGTGAAACAAGAGGAGATCATTTTCATAATGGTGTTGATATTGTAAAAAAAGGAGCCAAAATATACCCTATAGAGAAAGGTGAAATACTGTTTTATTATGACGAGGATGAAGAACCAACCAGAGCAACTATAGGAATAGGTAAATATGTAATAATTGACCATTATGAATACAGGTCTTACTATTGTCACCTTGATAAAATAGATATAAAAAATAAAATATTGATAGATAAAAATCAGAGTATAGGTATTATAGGTAATACTGGAAGATCATCAGGAGAACACCTACATTTTGCTATAAAAAAGAATAACTTTTTTATTGATCCTTTTGAAATATTAAAATTAAATATAGAAAAAACTAATAACAGCCCAATAATTGACAATATACTATTTAAGTCTGGCTATTATATGAGTTCTGAGAACGATAAAGAGACCTCTTTAACACTTCCTTTTAGAGAGGTTTTTGATATATACATTTTGGCAAGAACATACGATGATCGAGAAATGCATAAAGGAATAAAAGAGGTAACTATAGATATAAAGGACAATAATGATAAAAATGTTTTATCTAACTTAATAAAATTCAATTATATTGAAAATAATAAACTTAATGGGAAACATTCTATAGATGAAATATATACAAAAGTCTGGGAAAGGAATTATATCTACCTTGGTAGATGGACTAAAAAATATAGAAGAGAAAATTATACACTTATAATAACTGTTAAAGATATATGGGGAAATAGCAAGGTCTTAAAAAAAAGTATAAGTTTCAAGTAGTTTAAAAAAATAATAATTTAAAAAATTTTTTTAATAAAATTTTGATTTCAAAAATTGTTTTTTTTAAATTTTAATTATCTAAAATAATTCCCTGATAGCTCAGTCGGTAGAGCGGGTGGCTGTTAACCACTAGGTCGCAGGTTCGAGTCCTGCTCGGGGAGTTTATTTTCTATTTAAACTCACTTTTCAATATAAAATTTTGATATTTTTCAAAACTTTTCCTGAATAAATAAAGCTAAAATCATATTTAATTTAACTCTATTTTTTTAATCATTGATTCTAAATCAAATTTTAATTAAAAAATCAAAAAATTAAATTTGAAAATAGAAATTGAAAAACAAAAAGAAAAAATAACAATAATGGAGAAACAATTTGTCAAATGGATCATTTATAATAAATGAAAAAGGAAAATCACTTAAAGAAAGGTTTAATAAACTTATAGGAAACGCTCAATCTCTTGATTGTATTGTTGCATATTTTTATCTTAGTGGATTCCATCATCTTTATAAGACATTAGAAAACACAAAAAAAATAAGAATAATTGTTGGAATAGGTTTAGACAGAGAAAGTTACGAATTAATAAAACAGGCTGAATCTGAAAAGCAAGAAAAATTACCATTCTCCAATTCAGAAATAAAAAATATAGTTGAAAAAAGAATAGAAGATGAGATTGCTGACTCAGATGATAATCAAAGTATTGAGGAAGGTATAAGAAAATTTGTTGAATGGATAAAAACCAAAAAACTGGAGATAAGAGCTTATCCTTCGGCCAATCTTCATGCAAAGGTGTATATCTTTACATTCAAGGAAATAGATAGAGATGAAGGTAGAGTAATAACAGGTTCAAGTAATTTTACTGCCCCCGGACTCGTAGACAACTTAGAGTTTAACGTTGAGTTATCTAATCCTGCTGATTATAGTTTTGCAAAAGAAAAGTTTGAGAAATTATGGGAAGAGTCTATTGATGTTACTGAAAAATATGTACAGACAATAAATCAAAACACATATCTTAATAAAAACATAAGCCCATATGAACTTTATCTTAAGTTTTTATACGAATATTTTAAAGATGAGCTTAATAAAGATGATGATATTTTTGTGAAACATCTACCACCTGATTTTAGAAAGCTTGAATATCAAAGACAAGCTGTGTTGAATGCTAAAAAAATAGTTGAAGAATATGGTGGTGTATTTATCTCTGATGTAGTTGGGCTTGGAAAAACCTATATCACTTCAATGCTTGTAAGTCAACTTGATGGAAGAACTCTAGTCATTGCACCGCCTGCACTACTTACAATTAATAACCCAGGTTCATGGCCTAATGTATTCTCTGATTTCCGTATTCAGGGAGAATTTTTTTCTATTGGGAAACTTGATGATGCAAAAGAATATATTAACAAGTATGAAGAAACAGATCATCCTGTTAAAAACATAGTAATAGATGAGGCTCACCGTTTCAGAAATGAAAACACAATAAGTTATGAAGATATAGCTGAAATATGCCGTGGTAAAAGAGTAATACTTATATCTGCAACACCATACAATAACTCACCTGCTGACATACTTGCACAACTTAAATTATTTCAAAACGTGAAAAAAAGCACAATACCAGGTTTAACAGACATTGAAGAGTTTTTTATAAAACTACAGAAAGAACTTAAGAAAGTTGACATGCAGAATAATTACCAAAAGTTTCTTGAGATAACAAAAATTAACGCAAAAGAGATAAGGGATAAATTATTAAAATATATAATGGTAAGAAGAACAAGGAGTGAGATAGAAAAATATTTTTCAGAGGACCTTAAGAAAAATAATATTAAATTCCCGGATGTGGAAGACCCAAAACCTTTATATTATAAACTTAACAAAGAAGAAAACAAAATTTTTATGGACACTATTGAATTAATAACTCAAAAATTGAAATATTCAAGGTATATGCCATTACTCTATCTTAATAAAAAAGTTGATGTTCTTATAGAGCAATCTCAAAAAAATATGGCATGTTTCATGAAAGTACTTCTTATAAAGCGTCTTGAGAGCAGTTTTTATGCATTCAGAAAAAGTATAGATAGATTCATAAACTCTTATAAATTATTTATAAAAGAGTATGAAAATGGAAAAGTATATATAAGTAAACGTATAAATAAAATATTTGAACTAATCCAAGAAAATAATGAAGATGAGATCCAGGAACTAATAGATAAAGGTGAAGTAAATATATTCAAAAGTACAGACTTTGACCAGGATTTTGAAAAAGATTTAAAAAATGACCTTGAAATTTTAGAAAAAATAAAATTAATGTGGAATAATGTAAAGAGAGATCCAAAACTTGAAACACTACTATACAACCTTAAAAACCATCAAATACTTAGCAAGGATAAGGTAATAATATTCACAGAATCTAAAGAAACATCCGAATATTTAGCTGAAAACATAAATAATCATATTGGTAAAATCGCACTATCATTTTATGGTGGCCTAAAAGAGGATATAAGAGATAAAGTAATAGAAAACTTTGATGCAAAGGTAAAAAACAAAAAAGATGATTACAGAATACTTATAACAACAGATGCTCTTTCAGAAGGAGTTAATCTACATCGATCAAATATAGTAATAAACTACGATATACCATGGAATCCTACAAAGATTATTCAGAGGGTAGGGAGAGTAAACCGTGTTGATACTCCATTTGATAAAATATATACATTTAATTTTTTCCCGACTGAAGAGACTGACTCAGAGATAAAACTCACCAATATTGCACGATCAAAAATAGAAGCATTCTTAACACTACTAGGTGGTGATAGCTCAATACTTACAGAGGGTGAACCTGTTGCATCACACGAACTATTTGACAAACTTATATCCAAAAAAACAATTACAAAAGATGAATACGAAGAAGAGGAGAGTGAACTTAAATATTTAAGAATTATTCAGGAGATCCAAGAGAAAAACCCTGAACTATTTAAAAAAATAAAGTCACTCCCCAAAAAAGCAAAAACAGGAAAACAAGTTCAACAAGAACTTAAAGAAAAAATTATGCATGAATCATTGCTAACTTTTTTTAGAAAAGGAAAACTTATGAAGTTTTTTCTTTCAAACAAAAATGAAACTTTTGAACTTAACTTTATAAATGCTGCAAAAATATTTGAAACATCTATTGAAGAGAAAAAAATAGAGATACCTATTGAAAAATATTATCAACTATTGGATAAAAACAAAACTGCATTCTTTAAATCAACAACTGAAGAGATGAGTAGCTTAAGTTATAACAGTAAAAATAATTATAAACAACTTATGAAAATACTGAAAGCACTTGATAAAAGCAAAATAAACGAAGAACAAAAAAAATATATACAAACACTAATAAATAAACTTGAAAATAGCCAGATACCTAAAAAGAGTGTGCAGGATACATTGAGAAATATCAATAAACTTGGAAAAGATAAAATAAATACTTTAAAAATTATAGAAGTTATTAATGAAAATATACCATTAAAATTTCTTGAAGACCATTATGTAAGAGTTGAAAAAACAACAGATGAAAAGAGAGAGGTTATATTATCATTTTTTCTGGGAACTTAAAAAAATACTAAAATAAATAAAGGGTAAACTAAAATGAAAAGTAAAGATATGAAAAAGCTTATCATAAAAACTTTTGAAAACAGTTTTAATAAAGAAAATTTTATACTATTCCTTAAAAATCTATTAAAGAGTTTTGAAGAAAAAACATTTAAATATCAGGGACAATATATACCTGACTCTTTTAAAGAGTATATAAACTCATTTGAGAGGATAGGCAAATATAACAATGATGATAAAGAAATTGACCTTTTGATAGTAGAACTTAAAAAGGGACACTCGATTGAACGTTCACGTTCACTTCAAAGAAACTTTATTGCATGGTACTTAAAAGGTAGTAGAAACAAACTGAAAGATGCTGCTCTTGTTGCATTCATATCGCCTGAATCTGAAGACTGGAGATTTTCATTTGTTAAAATGGAATATAAATTCGAAGAAACACCTTCAGGTAGAATAAAGGTTAAAGAGGAGTTTACACCAGCAAAAAGATGGTCATTTCTGGTTGGAAAAAATGAAAACAGCCATACTGCACAATCAAGGTTTCTGCCATTACTTGAGGATGATGATATAAGACCTACTATTGAAACCCTTGAGAAAGCTTTTGATGTTGAAGTAGTCACAAAAGATTTTTATGAAAAATACAGGGATCTTTTTATAAGAATAAAAATTGAACTTGATAATATTGTAAACAAAAATCAAAAAGTAAAAACTGAGTTTGAAAGTAAAAAGATTAATACTGTTGACTTTGCAAAAAAACTCCTAGGTCAAATAACATTCTTATACTTTCTTCAGAAAAAAGGTTGGTTTGGTGTAGAAAAAGGAAACCAATGGGGGACAGGACCAAAAGACTTTATAAGAAAATTATTTAATAAAGAATTTGGAGACTACAAAAATTTTTATAATGATATACTTGAGCCACTTTTTTACGAAGCATTAAGAACAGACAGAAGTACAGACGATCATTACTTTAGCAGATTTAATTGTAAAATACCTTTCTTAAACGGTGGACTCTTTGATCCTTATTATAACTTTGACTGGGTAAATACTGATATTTTCCTGCCAGATGAACTATTCTCAAACAAAAAAACAACAAAAGAGAAAGATATTGGCGATGGTATATTAGATGTATTTGATAGATACAATTTTACAGTAAGTGAAGAGGAGCCGCTTGAAAAAGAGATAGCCCTTGACCCAGAACTATTAGGGAAAATTTATGAAAAACTAAATGCTATAAGAGAGGATAATTTTAATGAATATTTAGAAGCTTTAAACTCAAGTAAAAAGGGTGATGAAACAAAGTTCAATAAAGAATATGGTGTCTATTATACACCAAGAGAAATTGTCCATTATATGTGCCAGGAAAGCTTGATAAACTACTTGGCAACTAACCTTAAAACATTAACTGATGCCCCCGGATCAAGTGAACAAACCAAAAACAATACTGGCAATAATCAAGAAAATTGTGTTTCTATAAAAGAAATTGAAGAATTTGTAAAGTATGCTGACAATATTTTTGAACATGAAAAAACAGCTATACAGAAAAAAGATAAAATACAGAAAGGAGAAATAAAAGAAACTATTTATGAACACAAAATATCTGAAAATATAATTAAAAACGCAAAATTAATAGATGATCTTTTAAGCAATGTTAAAGTCTGTGATCCTGCAATAGGTTCAGGTGCTTTCCCAATAGGAATGATGCATGAAATAGTGAAATTAAGACAGTTATTAGCCGTTTATCTTGAAAAACAGACAAATACTTATGACCTAAAACGCTACTGTATAGAAAACTCTATCTACGGAGTTGATATTGACCCTGGTGCTGTTGAAATATGTAAATTAAGATTCTGGCTCTCTATGGTTGTTGATGAAGAAAACTTTTATAACATAAAACCACTACCTAACCTTGATTACAAAATTGTCTGCGGCAATTCACTTTTAGAGGTTGAAAAAAATTTGTTTAATCATAATGATTTAATCGAATTAGAAAAATTAAAGTCATTACACTTCAATGAAACCAATTCGAAAAAAAAGCAGGAATACAACACTCAGATTAATAAGTTGATTGAAAGTATAACTTACGGCCATACTCAATTTGACTTTAAAGTCTATTTCTCTGAAGTATTCAATCAAAAAGGAGGATTTGATATTGTGATAGGAAATCCCCCATACATTTCCACAAAAGGGATAAAGCAAGAAATTAAAGAACAATTGCAAAAATACTATGGCTTTGCTGATGATATTTACAACCATTTTTTCTTTAAATCTATGGAAATCCTTAAAGAAAATGGAATACTTACATTTATTACATCAAAAACATTCTGGACAATACAAACAAAAAAGAATTTGCGTGAACTACTTTTAAAAAATAAAATAATTGTAATTTTTGATACAGCCAACCCTTTTGAAAACGCTATGGTAGATACTAGCATTACTATTGTCAAAAAAGCCCCAGCACTTAAAGAAGATACAATAAAATTTTTAGATGGAAAACAAAGTATTATAGAACCAGAAAAGTATACTATTCCCCAAATCAACTATTTGAATGCACCAAATAAAGTATTTTTTATCCCCACAGATTATAACAAAAAAATCTATGAAAAATTTGGCAAAAAAGTAAATGAACTGCTTACCCAATGGTGGGAAAAAATTTCTACAAGTAAAAATATTGAAAAATATAAAAGAGAACTGGAAGAATACCGTAAATCCTTAAGACCGGGTGATATTACTTTGTTGGGGCTGATTACTGAAGGGGGACAAGGTTTAGCCACAGCTAACAATGGAAAATATATAGGCGTATTGGATGGCACTAAATGGGCAGAAAATGTAAGAAAACAAAGACCTGAAAAACTACTTTTAGCAACTGAGTTTTGTAAAAAAGAAAATATAAAAAACAAAGCTGATGCTAATCAATTTTTAAACACACTTAGTGAACAAGAAATACGCCAACTTTTTGAGCGTTTGAAAGAAAAATACGGGCGTGATATATTTGGTCAGGGCTGGCTATATCGTATTGTTAACGAAAATGAAATAGCCAATGTAGATTTGCTTACCGAAGATGAAAAATTAAACGGAATTGCTGGCACAAAAACTTATGTGCCCTACGATAAAGGCGACAAAGATGGCAACCGCTGGTACGCCCCGACCCCTTACTTTATCGATTGGAGTAAAGAAAATGTGAAATTTTTAAAAGAAAATTCTGGTAAAAAAGGGGAAGGAATGCCCGTGGTTCGC
>Ga0209720_1000330_pt1 | contig 51112 bp, 53 predicted proteins | sample AD_JPNMR3_MetaG_FD_184426 | JGI IMG/M metagenome (GOLD analysis project Ga0209720, IMG submission 184426) | Active sludge microbial communities of municipal wastewater-treating anaerobic digesters from Japan - AD_JPNMR3_MetaG (SPAdes) (version 2) | ecosystem: Engineered > Bioreactor > Anaerobic... | reverse complement strand
GATTTTGAGTCCAGTGCGTCTGCCAATTTCACCACTTCGGCAAGTCATTTATCAATCACGCAAGATGTATTATACAACAACCTCTATTATAAAGTCAACATATTTTTTAAAAAAATTTTTGGCAATTTATCACTTATAATACCTGCAAAAAAATTAAAAAATTTTTTTAATTTTGTGTTGACAAGATAATGTTTAGCTCTTATAATATATAATTGTTCGGCGGACAAAATACGATATGCGCCATTAGCTCAGTTGGTAGAGCAACTGACTCTTAATCAGTGGGCCCTGGGTTCGAGTCCCCGATGGCGCACCAATATTAAAAGTACTGTCTCAAAGCAGAATAGTTTTGAGACAGTACTTTTTTGTTTTAAAATCTAATATTGGCTTTAGCTTCTTTATTCACAAGTTGCTTATTGTGATATTTTAACAATAAATAATCAATATATAGTTTATAATCAGAAAATTATTTTACTTTTGAATTCTCTGTAATGAAAGCAGAAGGAAAATGTTTTTTTGCATAATCCACCATTTTACTCCTGCAAGCCTTGTCATCGGAGTGAAAATTAATGTGTTTCGGCTGTATTCCGTTTTCACGCACGTAAACCAAAACATCATAACCTGTATTGCCTTCCAGATGATAATCAAGGCAAATAAAGCATATTTCCTTAAATACATCCAGCAGTACAATACAATCTTCATAGGTTCTTACACAATTATACCCTTTTGACGGAAGCTCTCTCTTATCATCGAGAATTATTTTCATCTACACTCCCCCTTTATTCTATTATAACCCTAGGGAAGTCTCTTGTTAATAATTCTCTGAAAATACGCCTCCTTTAAAAACCTCTTATAAGTCTATTTTAATGTTATTTTTTAAGGGTATTATACCATGCTAAAACTACCCTATGAATTTTATATTCCCCGTGCCCCCTTTCTCAAACCGTTTTCATCAAAATATATATCTGAAAACTCTATCTTAATAGCCTGTATCAAACTATTGTCACATAAATCCCCAAGGCAGTCATTTTCATATCCGCATTCGGTTATAACATCCGGCAAAGTGACCGTAAAAGTGCTGCCGACGTTCTCTTCGCTTATTACAGAAATTTTTCCTCCCATGGCATCAACAAACATGCGAACCACGGACAATCCTATACCTGTACCCTCAGCATTTCTTGACATTGAGCTATCCACCTGCCCGAACCTTTCAAAAATGGTCTTTATTTTGTCTTTGGGAATTCCTATGCCGCTGTCTTTAACCTGTATCTCCACATAACCTTCCCGGCTCAACACTTCCACATACACCGAATTACCCTTCGGAGTAAATTTAATTGCATTTGAAAGTAAATTAAGCATAATTCGTTCATACTTCTCTTCATCAATAGCTATAATCTTCTTATTTATATCCGAGTAAAAGAAAAGCTTTACACCTTTTAAATCTGCAAACATGGATACGGATTCGGTTATCAGGCGGGTTACGGCAACAATATCCATATTCTTCTTGAATATTTTGATATGGCCCGCTTCAATTCTTGCAATGTCCAGTAAATTGTTCACAAGCCTTATCTGCCTGAAAGTATTTTGTTTAATCCTATTTAAGTATCTCTTAATTCCATCAGTAAGCTCGTCTTTGCAAAGAGTCTCCATTGCCTGTAAGGCAGCACTTATAACCACCAAAGGCGTTTTAAACTCATGGGTTATGCTGTATAGGAATTCATCTTTGAACCTGGCCAGGTTTTCCACATATTTTTTCTGTTCCACTTCTTGGGTTATGTCAATGGGAATTATCATAAAACCTATTATTTTATTATACGGATTCAGAATTGGCTGGTACATTAATCTATAGTAGATTTTCCTGCCATTATTATTCTCAATCTCAATATTGGGAAGATATGCAGGAAACTTTGCAGAAAGCATTTTAGCTATATGCTTCCGATTTGGACAAGAATATGCCTTTGATAACACATTTAATATATTATTATCTTTTTTAACTTCTTTTACAAAAACGGCACACCTTCTCAAAAGCTTTATCTCTCTCATTGCTTTATTATTAATCCCAATTATTTTAAGACTCGGATAAGACACGGTGATTATAGGAAGATCAATACTGTTGACAATGTTATAAAGGCAACTGTATTTTCTTCTAAAAATCCTTAAGTATTTTTCAGCAAGCAATCTCCTTTCCAACTCTTTCGATTTTAATGGATATGGTCTTTTAATTTTCTTTGCATTGCCAAATATCAATTTTGCCGCATTGCCGTTCAAATCATATCCCTCCACATATACCAGAATAAAAAATCAAAAAACATCATAACAAATCACGTTTCAATACAAATTTAATGAATATTACCAACATTCTTTAGCTTTTAAACAAATTTGTATTAAAAAATTTCATTTTTTTGATAAAATTGAGTCATATTTACCTGATTGCCTTTTTCTTTGACTATGAATTTTATAATAATTACACTTGAAATAAGGACATAAAACAAATATACTGGAATGGGAAAAAAAAATTAAAATAAGGAGGACTAATCGTGCAAGAGCTTCTTAAAGGTATACTTGGTCTTGGCTGGCAGAACTTTGCCATGTTTATTATTGCAGGTATACTTATTTACCTTGCAATAGCAAAAGAATATGAACCTACGCTTTTACTTCCTATCGGATTCGGCGCAATTCTAGCAAACATACCTTTCTCAGATGCTATAAAACCTGAGGGTGTTTTAACAGCCTTGTACAACGCAGGAATAAAGACAGAACTTTTTCCGGTATTAATCTTTATTGCCGTCGGTGCTATGATTGATTTCGGGCCGCTGCTTAAAAATCCTTTTATGTTGTTTTTCGGTGCTGCTGCACAATTTGGTATTTTTGCTACAATGTTGGTTGCAACTTTATTCGGCTTCAGCTTACCAGAGGCTGCTACAATCGGTATCATCGGTGCTGCTGACGGTCCAACTTCCATAATTGTTGCGCAAAAACTGGCTCCAACCCTTATTGCTCCTATCACTGTTGCCGCATACTCTTATATGTCTCTGGTTCCAATAATTCAGCCTCCAGTTATCAAGCTTCTTACCACTAAAAAAGAAAGACTTATTCGCATGGAATATACCGAAGAAAAAGTACCAAAAGTGGTCAAGATTTTGTTCCCTATAATCGTTACTATATTAGCCGGACTTATTGCTCCATCGAGCGTAGCTCTTGTAGGGTTTTTAATGTTCGGAAATCTCATTAGAGAATGCGGCGTACTGGATAGACTGTCCAAATCCGCTCAAAATGAGCTTGCCAATCTGGTAACCATACTTTTGGGTATTACAATAGGTTCTACCATGGTCGGGGAAAAATTCTTTGATCTAAAAACATTGGCGATCATTGGTTTGGGACTTGTTGCTTTCATATTTGATACTGCAGGCGGAGTAATTTTTGCAAAGATTCTGAATCTGTTCTTAAAGAAAAAAATAAACCCAATGATAGGTGCTGCCGGAATTTCTGCGTTTCCGATGTCGGCAAGAGTTATACAGCAGATGGCAACCAAGGAGGATCCTACAAACTTCATTATAGCTCAATCCATAAGTGCAAATGTTTCCGGACAATTAGGTTCAATAGTTGCCGGCGGTATGATTCTTGCACTGGTGCCATTATTTATGTAGAAAGGGTTGATTATTAATGAGAGTAAATTGGGAAGCATTTACTAGCGGTATTAATGTAGCTTTATTGGGACTGGCTGGAGTATTCACAGTTTTAATATTGTTTTACATCGTAACAAAGTTGTTATTGTATTTTTCCAATAAATTTGATAAAGGGGATTCCAATACTAACAACGCATAAAGTCTAAAATACAATATTTAATTTATATTAACTAAAATAAAAAACTATTACAACATTTTTTCTTGTGTAATAGTTTTTTATTCATTGTTTTAATCTATGGCAAAACTGTGTAAGATGTTTCAATCCGCTGATTTCCTCCGGTTATTACTATCGGGTAAGTTCCGGGTGTTGTGTTTGACCGCACTTTCCATACCCATGTTGCAACTCCGTCTCTGTTTGCTGTCCTCTTTTCAAACACAGAAACATCTTCTCCGCCCCATTTATATTTTGATGTTATGGTGTACGTTTCCCCGGGTTTGCCTATTATACTGATGCTTGCATATTCCTCATAGCCCACAGTTGTGTTGGCACTTAGTATCCTTATTTCGTCCGACGAACCTGCCCCAACGGTATTCTCCTGACCAAGCCTTGTAAACTCGACGTTATTAGTGTCATTATTATTGCCGTCATAATTTATGTTAGCGCTGCAGCCTGCAAGTAAAAGAACCGCAAGGAATATTATTGCGAATTTTAATTTCATTGACATCACTCCAAAGCTATTATCAAAAATATTTATAAATATATAATCTCCCTTTTTACATAATAATATGATAAAGTTAAATATGGACAATAGAATGCTTTTTAGATTGAATAGCTTTATTGGTAATGTCACAAAATACTATTTTTTACAGCATAATATCTTATAAACAAGCTGGTTTTTGCGCATACTTTTAAATGCCTGTTTGAAAGAATATCAAAAAACTTAAGAAGAAAGTAGAGATAAGCATATGAATTACATAGTATATGACTTGGAGCTTAACAGCAAGCCCTTTAAAAGCAGTATTCCCAATGAAATTATTGAAATCGGGGCGATAAAACTTAATGAGAATTTGCAGGAATTAAGTGTATTCAGCTCTTTTATAAAACCAAAATGCTTTAAAAAGCTCTTTCCTGTGGTAAAGCAAAAAACAAAAATCACCCAGGAGCAAATCAACAGTGCCGACAGTTTTAGAAACGTCATAAAGCAATTCATGCGGTGGATTGGAGACGATTATATTCTTATCAGTTGGGGGCACGATGATGTTCACAACCTGATATTAAACTGTAAATTCAACAGAATAAAAACTGACTGGCTTAAAAGAAATATTGACATTCAAAAGCAGTTTTCAGCTATTCATGACCTGCCCCCGGGTCAAAGATACAGCCTTGAAAATGCTCTTTCTTTGATTGGCGTAAAAATAGACGAAAATCTTCACCGGGCACTAAATGATGCCGCATACACCTCAAAGATTTTCGCCTCAATATTTGACAGATTGGACTTAGGTGTCTACAACACCGTCCATATAAAGAACAAATATAAAAGAAATATAAAAAGAATCTCCCAGGCCAAACCCAAGCTCAAACAAAGCAAATTGGCAATTGAAAAAGGCAAATAATAAAAGCACCGGGCTTTTATTATTTGCCGGACAGAATTTGCTTTGCTTTTTTCACATCTTCAGAACTTGGTCCCTTCACTCCTTCAAGGGCATATTTCTGACCGAGCTTTTCCCATTTGTACGCTCCCATGCTGTGATAAGGAAGAACTTCTATTTTTTCTACTGTTTTTAGCTTACTGATAAAATCAGCTGCCATTTTAAGATCGGCTTCATCATCGGTATATCCGGGGACAAGGACATATCTTATCCAGATAGGCACTCCTTTTTCGGATAAATACAGCGCAAAACGCTTGATTTTTTCGTTGGACACACCGGTAATTATCTTATGCTTATCCTCCCGGGCATGCTTTATATCCAACAATACAAGGTCAGTATACTTAATGAGGTTTTCAACCTTCTCTATATCGGCAAATCCATTGGTATCCAGCGCCGTATGCACACCCAATTCTTTTGCAAGTCTAAACACCTCTGCCACAAAATCGGCCTGAAGTACAGGCTCACCGCCGGTAACAGTGATTCCGCCGCCTGAAATCCTTATATAGTCTATATATTTTTTCATTTCATCAATTATTTCTTGGGGAGTATATTCACTCCCCGCATTAACATCCCAGGTATCCCTGTTGTGACAATATATGCAGCGTAACGGACACCCTTGCATGAAAACTACAAACCTTATACCCGGTCCGTCCACTGTCCCAAAAGATTCAAATGAGTGTACCCTGCCCTTTAATGTCATTGCCCCGTCCTTTCTATTAGACCTTTCCGTGGATTGTTCTGTTGATAACGTCCAGCTGCTGTTCCCTGGTAAGCTTTATAAAGTTCACCGCATATCCCGACACTCTTATGGTAAGCTGCGGATATTTTTCCGGATGTTCCATTGCATCCAGCAATGTCTCTTTTTCAAACACATTTATATTTATGTGGTGTCCTCCTTGCTTGAAATATCCGTCGAGCAGCGATTTAAGATTGTCTATTCTGGTTTCCTCATCTCTTCCCAAAGCTTTTGGAATTATGGAGAAAGTGTATGATATGCCGTCTTGGGCATATTCATACGGAAGCTTTGCAATACTGCTCAGTACAGCCAAAGCACCATTTATGTCCCTTCCGTGCATCGGATTTGCTCCCGGTGCCAAAGGTTCTCCTGTTTTTCTGCCGTCCGGTGTATTGCCAGTCTTCTTTCCATATACCACATTTGAAGTTATGGTGAGTATGGAAAGGGTCGGGGTCGATTTTCTGTATGTCCTTTGTTTCCTGAGCTTACCCATAAACATTTTTACTACTTTTACAGCTATTTCGTCAACACGCTCGTCATTGTTTCCGAATTTCGGATAATCACCTTCAACTTCGTAATCGACAACCAGATTGTTTTCGTTACGTACCGGCTTTACCTTTGCATATTTTATTGCACTTAAAGAGTCTGCCACCACAGACAATCCGGCTATTCCGCATGCCATTGTCCTGAACACATCTTTGTCATGAAGCGCCATCTGCAAGGACTCATATGCATATTTGTCATGCATGTAGTGAATTATATTGAGGGTGTTCATATAAAGCCTTGCCACCCAGTCAAGTACCATGTCGAATCTCTTCATTACATCTTCATAATCAAGATATTCCGTTTCTATCGGTGCAAACATAGGAGCAATCTGGTCTCCCGTCATTTCATCCTTTCCGCCGTTGATAGCGTAAAGAAACGCCTTTGCAAGATTGCATCTGGCACCGAAGAACTGCATCTGCTTGCCGATTCTCATGGCAGAAACACAGCACGCAATTCCATAATCGTCTCCCCAGTAATGCCTCATTATGTCGTCACTTTCATACTGTATGGAGCTCGAATGAATTGATACCTTTGCACAATACTTTTTAAATCCTTCTGGAAGATTAACAGACCAAAGCACTGTAAGATTTGGCTCCGGTGCATGACCAAGGTTGAAAAGCGTGTGCAAAAACCTGAAGGAAGATTTGGTAACTAATGTTCTTCCATCCAGCGCCATACCTCCAATACTTTCGGTTACCCATGTGGGGTCTCCGCTAAAGAGCTTCTCATACTCGGGAGTCCTTAAAAATCTCACCAATCTTAGCTTTATAACCAACTGGTCAACCAGTTCCTGAGCCAATTCCTCCGTAATTTTGCCCTCTTTTAAGTCCCTCTCAATGTATATGTCAAGGAAAGTGGATATACGTCCAATACTCATTGCAGCACCGTTCTGCTCTTTGACTGCTGCAAGATATGCAAAATACAGCCATTGAACGGCTTCTTTGGCATCCTTTGCAGGGACCGATATGTCAAAACCATAGCTTAAAGCCATTTCCTTAAGCTGATTTAGCGCCTTAATCTGCTCACTGATCTCTTCCCTGTCTCGAACTGTCTCATAATCAATATAATCCAGCTCAAGGCTCGTCAATTCATTCTCTTTTTCAGCAATCAGCCTGTCAACTCCATAAAGCGGAACTCTTCTGTAATCGCCAATTATTCTTCCTCTTCCGTATGCATCAGGAAGCCCTGTAATAATTCCAGCCTTTTTGGCTTTTCTCATTTCCGGTGTGTATACATCATAAACTCCCTGATTGTGGGTTTTTCTGTATTTTGTAAATATTTCAACAACATCAGGGTCCACATTATGCCCGTAAGCCTCAGCTCCCTTGACCACCATACGCATACCTCCGAAAGGCATTATGGCTCTTTTTAACGGTTCATCTGTCTGAAGCCCCACCACAACTTCAAGATTTCTATCTATATATCCCGGTTTATGAGACGTAATTGTTGAAATTGTATGGGTATCCACGTCCAATACTCCGCCGTTCTCCCGTTCTTTCTTCAAAAGCTCGGAAACCTTCTCCCAAAGCTTCCGGGTCTTCTCCGTAGGACCCACAAGAAAGCTGTCGTCACCTTCATATGGAGTATAATTTCTTATTATAAAATCACGAACATCAATTTCCCGGCACCAATTACCTTCATTGAATCCGCGCCATGCATCCATCCTTCTCATCCCTTTCATCGAAAATGTCACTATATATTTACCCAATAAATTAGAACAATATCCAAAACATAAAAATATCCTGTAAAATCTCCTGACAAATTTGGAAACTTATTTATCAAGCAATTTCAAACCGCATAAATGTATTTTTGCCTTCAATATATTGAATAATAAGTAAGAAGCAAGGGTAAATAAAATCCAAAATATATTTTGTTTTACTATCCAATAATACCATAAAATTTGATGTATGCAATAATTTTATGATTTAAATTTACAATAAATATGCGGTTTAGTAATTTATCGTAGTTTCACGCCTCTTATCTTAAATCATTGCCGTTTTTCAATTCAAAATACAATTTGTCGTCTTTAATAAAGCATTTTGTGTCAAGCTTGTCACACAAGTTTTTTTCTCTTTCCAAAATAGACTTTGCTTCATCACCTTTTTGAGGAACCACCTGGATTTTCCCGATCGTTCTTACCGGTAGCGCCTCTACTCCAACCAATTCGGTGCCTTTATAATCCAGTGTAACAATAAAAGCCTCTTGGTTTTCCGGGTCGTTCTGGTCAAAAATAAAATTACCCAGGCTGTAAAAAATCGGTTTACCTTTATAGATTTCTATGCCCTGGAACTGATGAGGATGATGTCCTAATATCACATCCACACCGTTGTCTATAAGATTGTAAGCAAATTCCCTCTGTTCAGGCAAAACTACAAAGCTTTCCTCCACTCCCCAGTGAAGTGAAACAATTAAAATATCAACCTTGTCCCGTACTTGTTCTATATCCTTCTTGATGGAATCGTCAAACTTTAAAGGTCTTGGTGCCACCCCGGGCTTGTCCTCACCGGCTGCAAATTTGTAATTCGGATTGCCCTTATATACAACCTCTGCCATATCAGTGTAAGCCAGCATACCCACTTTCATACCTTTTACTTCCATTATTGCAGGCTTTCTGGCCTCCTCCAGATTTTTTCCCGCCCCCGCATACTTGATACCGTTTTTGTCCAAAATCTCCATCGTGTCAAACAAGCCCTTCTCATAATAATCAAGTATGTGGTTGTTGGCAAGGTTCATTAAATTAAATCCCGCATATTTGAGCCCTTCTATTGCCTCCACATCATTTTTCAGCACATATTTACCGCCTTCTTTTATACCTGTAAGCGAATGAGTGCTGGCGGTAATGGACTCCTCCAAATTGCAAAAAATCACATCACCTTTCTTTAGGATGTCTCTTACCTCAAGAAAAGGATAGGTATAGTCTTTATTGCCGTTTTTAAGCCTCATGCCCACGCCCCGGCCTAAGAGAATATCTCCTACCGCTACAATTTTTAATTCCTTTACAGGAGTTGCTGTGGGCTCTATGGTGTTATAGACAGTGGCGGTTACTGTGCTGTTTGAACTATTATCCTTTTCACTATCTTTCGCTTCATCTTTTTCCAAACCGTTTTGATAGGTACCTGTATCTTTCTCATTTATAACTGCAACAGTGTCATCACTGTTTGAACTGCGATTGCATGCGCCAAATACCGATATTCCTGTCAAAAAAGCAATTACCGCAAATATTACATACTTTTTTCTCATTCCGATTCTCCTTTATATTAAAAAAAGTATTAAAATAATACCCGCGGTAATTGTATTCTATTTTATATACCTTGTCAACTAAAGCAGCTTATGCTCCGCTATTGGGGTGTAAACCCTTTTTGGGCCTATCTGTTCGCTTTTAAAGAGACTTACGCTCTGAACTTCAATTGTCGGAAACCGATAGCTTGCCGCAAGCTGCTTTATTTCTTCAAAATCCATATTAAATACAACATCCTGAGCTATGGTTACATGGGGTACATAGCGCCTCTTCTCCCTTTCAAACCCCAGTTTCTCAAGCTTCATATCTATTTCCGATTGGAGCTTGTTAAGGCTTTCAAGATCACCTGCAAGCTTTAACCACAGCACCCTAAGACACTTGTTTCCGGGAAAAAAACTCAATCCATCGATATTAAGGCAAAACCTCCGGGTATTTGTGCACACCTCATAAAGCCCTTCGCTAATATCCAGTACCTTGGATTTCTCTATCTCGCCCAAAAATTTCAAAGTGAGATGAAAATTATCAATATATTTCCATCTTCCGGAAGAAGTCAAGCTTCTAAGCTGGGTCTGAAGCTTCAATATTTCTTTTTTCAATCCCATACTAAAATCAACCGCTATAAAAGTTCTCATAATTATCCACCTGCCGTTATTTCATCAATAACCGTCGATTCATATGTAACGGATTTAATTATTTCAACCGACAACAAAAGTATATCATAAATATCGTAAGATACATAAAATTTATCTAATATGATGTAATCGCTATCTTGCCCATTGAAGTTTCTACTTTCGCCTTTGTGGGATGACTAAAATCACTAAATTCATTTACTTCCAATTCTCCCACGCTTTCAAAAGAGATTTTTGAATATTTAGGAAGCATCAAATCGATATTACCAGTTCCGGTTTTAAAAGTATAATCTCCTCCTTCTTGAAGCTCCGCCTTTACGCTTATGCTTCCAATATTCTTGATTATACCGGACGTGCCGTATATTTTGCCGTTTGATATTATTACGTTTCCCACATTACCTTTGATATTTACCACACCCAAAAACCTGTTAATCTCCATATTCGCCATGTTTATATCGGCGTTTAAGACTCCTTTGATATCATCGTAAAATTTTATATTGCCGGTATCCAATTTTAAGTTTAGAGTTTTTTCGGCTTTGGGAACATATATTTTTAAATCAATGCTTTTATCAATGGGATTTTTATCTTTGCCCTTGTACTCCGACCTAAAAATAACATTATTTTCGTTCTGGCTTATGTCAATACTAAAATTCTCAAATTTTTGCTTTAAAGTCTCTTCATCTTCAGTTCCCCTCACCCTTTTTGTCATTTCAAACTTCACTTTATCCTTGTCCCAAGTGTACATCTCAATATTGCCTGAATCACAGAAAATATCCAAAACCAGAAGTTTTTCAACCTCTACCGTCTCTTCACTGTATGAATTTACTTCTTTCTTTGGTCCTAATACCGTTTTTGAAGATGTGCATCCCGAAAGTATAACCAGCTGCACTAAAGCAGCAAGTATAATAATTCTATGTCTCAAGCTCCCACACCTCATTTCGCCATGTTATAATTATTGATACATAATAACATACCAATTAAAAACATTACAAATATTTCCCATTCTTGATTATTGACAAAAAGCATCATCTTTACCCTTTGAATTTGGTGAAAATAAAAAAGAGCCTAAATTATATAGCTCTTTTTTCACCAATTTTTGATAATTAACTTTTGATAATTAAATGCTCAGATTTTTTTTCTTTTGCAAATTATTTTTATAATAGTTTGAATATCGGTTCCTTCCTCAATAGTATATTTCCCCACCTGCATAGACCTCTGAAGGTTCAAGGATTTAATTTCGTTCACAAATATTTTGGGATCGTCTATCAATCCATTTTCAACAAGCTGCTTGGCAACATCATTCGGATTGTCTCCCGGAGCTATGCTTATTTGAACCTTCCTTTTTTCAACGATTTCTGTAGCTTCGGTTGGCTTTGCCTGCATATTTTCCGTATCCCCCGGATTTGCAGTTGACTGTGCCTGCGCATTCCCGGTATTTTCCGGCTCTGTAGCCGATTTATCCTGCATATCTTCATTATTTTCCAAGTCATAAGCAGGCTCAACTTGTTTATTTTCACTGTCTTCCGGTTCTTTAGCCGGTTCTGCCTGCATTTTTCCGTCAGGTTCCCCTTGTTCAATTATTTCGTTGTTTGAAACCATACCATACTGCCTGGCTTTAGCCATAATTTCCTCTTTGCTCATTTGAGGTTCCATTCCGGCGGAATAAATAATACCTGTCAGTGTTGTCAAAACCACACCTATTCCAACACCCAATAATATGCTTTTAATGTGAAATCTAGCCATACAATCCCCCGCAGACAAGAATAAAGTGTTTTATTTGTTCACACCAAGGATAAGTTGTATCTCACCCTTGCCTATACTTAGTTTCTTCGCTATCTCAGTTTCATTAAGACCTTTTTGAGCCAAGGCCAAAACCTCTTTATGTTTGCTGTTTATGGGTATAACTTTCTCCTCGGCAATAGCCTGTAATTTAATTTGATAAGGTTTTGCAGCATTTACAGCTGTGTCTTCAAACTTTATGCTGTCAATAACAAGATCGGATTTTACCTCCACAAAGGAATCCCCGTTATCTTCAACAAACCTTTCTTTGTCGGAATTCTCCATTACATTGGTGAATTCTTTTGTTAACTTCTCCAGCCTCTCTTCAGCATTTCTAATCAAATCCAGAGTTTCTTTATTCTTTTGCTCCACTTGGGAAATGACATAATCGGAAAATTTGTTCAGTTCTTGAACCATAAGGTCTGCATCCGAAATAATCTTGGAAAGCTCTTCCTTTTTCTCATCAATTCTTTTCGCATCTTCACTTGATTTCCTTTTATCCAAGAAAATCAAAGTGAGGGATACAAGTATCAGCAAAATCCCTATAAACATCACGCTTACATAGAAACCCGTCATTTCACCACTCCTTTATCTTTTGCTTAAAATCAAATTTACAATCTTATGTCTATTACACTCGTCTGCTCCTCCGGCTCTTTTTCTCCTTTTGTTCCGTACTTTGCCCTGTTCTGGTTTTTTTTCTGCCTTTTTTCATCCTTCTTTTTTTCCTGATTACTGTCTATTTTCACATTCTGAGCATTATCTCTTGAATGCACAGTATTAATGTTTTCCTCAAATTTTTGCCGCGTTATATCGGTTTGCTGCTCATTAAAAACAACGTTTTTCTGCTGCTGATCATTTTGAATTTTAGATATCTCGGCCGTCTTCGGAATCATCACCTGAAAATCAATGGGTTTAATCGACATACGGCATCACTTCCACATAATAATTATTCTATTTGTCAATAGGTCCTACTCTTATATCGGACCCGTCCCTGTATAATGTGCAGTATTGAAGATCCTCTTTGACATACATCATACTTGTCCCTATACTAACCTTTGTTCCCGGATATATGTGATCGAATACCCTGATCTTTCCGTCGGCTTCCTTCTGAAGTCTTTGCTCCGTTATCGCCAGTTCCTCTTTTAATTCATTAAGCCTGTTTGAATAGTATATTTTTGTTCTGATGCTTCTGGCCATCAGTTCCTGTTTTTCCGGGGTCATTTTTCCCGCAGCCTCAATCTTCTTTAGTATTGTTATAGCCTGCTCCGCTTTAACCAAATCCTCTTCAATTTTATGAATTTCATCTCGAATCTCTTTATAACGCTCTTTAATCTGAGGATCAATACCAACTTCAACATCGGTGTGGGTGGCAAGATATGAGCCAATGACCTTTGCCGATACTTCTTTTCCCACTTTGCACTTTCCGCCAATCAAAAGACCTTTTTTACCGGAAAGCTCCAATTTGTTTCCGCATTTAACATTACTGTGCATTATAGCTTCGGCTTTTATATCGCCTTTAGCTTCAATAATGCTGTTTTCAATATATTTTGCAATTATGTCGCCGCCGCTTTTTAGTATACCTTTTCCAAGTCCCTGCATCCCTCTTCTTAGAATAATATCGCCATCGGCCTTTATAACAGCCGCCTCTACCACGCCCATTACTTCAACATTGCCTCCGGCCTCGACAGTAAAGCCCGACAGAACATTTCCTCTTATGATAACATTGCCAACAAAACTTATATTTCCGGTAGAGTTGTCAACATCTGCAGGAACTTCATAATTGGCAAAAACACTTACCTTACCGTCTATCAAATTTACCTGTCCGTCTATGCCGGCAATGAGGTTTTGTCCGTCTTCAGTTATTTCAACATGTTTTCCTTTAGGCAGCACGGCAGGTTTTCCGTCTAAAGCCGGTACCTCAGTATCCTCTACCGTCCTGCCCGGTGTGCCCGGAAGCGGAGGAACAAGGGTACACAAAACCTGTCCTTTTCTTACGCTTTCAATAAGGTTCAATTCTCTAAAGTCCACTCTTCCATCCTCAAGAACAGTGGGCTTTCTTTCCTTGTTCAAATCAAAATGAAACTCCACTCTCCCATTCTGACCGTTTGTGGGAGGGGTACCCTCGGCAATTATTATTACTTCATTATAGACCGGATACTTTGAAACATTTTCAAGCGTTGATTCGTTTATTCCGTATTTTACACCGTTGCTTTTCAAAATCTCCATCATCTCATCTTTGGTCAGCATTCTCCCGCCATCAGGGGGTTTTATTACCATCGTAGCTTTCATCTTGTCATGGGAAATATTTACATCTATTGTTGCGTCAAGTTTAAGCTCCTCCTGAGGTTCACCAATCTTCACCGGCGCGCTTACCGCCTTTTGAACGGCAAACTCAACCATTTCCTTGTCATAGATGACTTTTTTCTGCGCAAGCCTGCTTATTACATCGTTTACTTCAACTGCCTTGCCTTTTCCAATCGGAGGATGCACTTTAAGATATACGCCGTTTTCATTATATTGAATTTCAAAAAAACCGTCGTTCGGACTACCATAGGACGAGCCTCTCCTAGAGTCTGACATACCGGTCTCCCCCCTTTGTTATTTGATTTTTGCATTGTCAATCGCTTAAAATACTTTTGTGACGTGCAAGCTTACCTCTAAGTCGCAGAATTGCCTTTGTATGCAATTGAGAAATTCGTGACTCCGATACTTTCATTATCGCACTAATTTCTTTCAATGTCAAATCTTCAAAATAATACAAAGTAACAACCATCTTTTCTTTTTCCGGGAGTTTGTTTATGGCATCTGCCAGTATCTCCCTAAGCTCTGCCATTTCTATATAGCCTTCGGGCTTTTCGTCCCTGCTGTCCGGAGCACTTGTAACACCTATCTCATAGTTTTGCTCCAAAAACTCCTCCAAAGATATCATTGAAGAAAGATTTACCTCACTTAGGAGCTTGTTTAATTCATCAACGCTTATTCCCAGCTTGTCTGCCACTTCTTTGTCCGAAGCAGATCGGCCAAGCTCATTTTCAATTTCGGCATAAACCTTTTCCAGTTCTTTGTTTTTTTGACGCAAGGACCTCGGCACCCAATCCAGTTCCCTTATACTGTCAATAATTGAGCCCCTAATCCTTAATGATGCATAAGTTTCAAACTTGACTCCTTTGTTGATATCAAACTTCTCAATAGCGTCAATCAGGCCAAATATTCCATATCCAATCAAATCATCATATTCAACATTAGAACCGAAGTATATGCTGAGTCTGCCTGCAATATACTTTACAATATTCGAGTACTCAATAATGAGTTGCTCTTTTATTGCCGGGTTCTTAGTATCAGTGTACTGTCTCCATAATTCCAGTTGTTTGTTACTCGCGGATGACATATTAATCCCCCATTACCCATTTATTTTATATATATAATAAACTTTTAAAACTTATTGTCTTTAATGGTTACACGGCTTGCTTCCAGCGGTGTAAACTCTTCATCATAAATCTTGTCACCTTCGACTTGCCCATTTCCGTCGTCTGACGAATCATCTCCCACTCTATAATCAATCCCATGATTTTTATCATGTTCTTTTTTGTCCATGTCCGAAAGTTCAGAAGTATCCGAAACTTTCTGCTCATTCTTACTTACTTCTTCGTAAACATTATTTATAAGCTTTCTTAGAAACACACCGGCAGCAAAAAATATTATCATACCGGCTGTCATTCTGACACAAATGGTCTTTAAGTCATAGCCATTATTATAACTGATTAATCCTACTATAATCGCTGCAGAAGCACCCATTATAAACGGAATTTTGCAGATGTAATCCATTTGTCAATCCTCTCTCATATTTGTTTAATTCCATATCCTATAGTTTTAACCAAGAGTATGCCGCTTTCCGAATCAAGCTCAATAGTGCGGCCGTAATTTCCTCCGGTATCCTCAGAGATTATGGGAATATTGAGGCTGTCCAATTTCGTTTTTGCCGCTGCCACATTTCTGTAACCAATACGCATTAACTCCGCTCCTTGGGTAAAAGTAAACATTTGCGCTCCTCCGGCCAGTTTCGCTACAATTTTATTCTTCACCGCGCCGAGATTCAGCATTTCTTCCACAAGGAGGTCTACAGCCGTATCAACAAATTTTGCGGCATTTGTTCTGTTTTTTACCTGTGTACTGTCCGGAAGCATGGCATGGGCAAGTCCAACTATTTTTGTAACCCTGTCAAAAAGCGCTATTCCCACACACGATCCAAGTCCCAGAGTAGTTAATATCGCAGGATGATGCGATGCTTTCAAATCTGCCATCCCAACTTTTATAATATTCTCCATTTAACCAGCGACTCCCAAAGCTTTTAATAATACTTCATATGAATCAACATCAGGCACAAGGAAAAAATTCCCCACAACTTTTGTACTGCCTTCAGAAAATTCTGTTTCAATAAACAAAACCGAATCTCCAATCTTTCCAAATTCGATTGCCGGAACACTTATTATTGCTCCTGCCATGTCCATTGCAAGTTCAGGCACTGAAGGTAATATGTTTAAGTTTGTCAGAGTAGACAGTGCCGACAGGTATGAACCTGCAAGAATATTGCCTATTTCTTTTAATGCGGAAACCTCAATTTCATCAAAGGCAACTGTTTCATTCAAAGGCTTTCCCATTAGGATATTAACCAAAACGCCGGCAGCTTCATATTCCAGAATAAACATTATATTGCCGCTTATGTCACCGGTAACACTTAAAAGCAAACCAACCACCGGAATTTCGGCTCCGCCTAAGATGTCGCTCACTTCCTGAAATTGAAGCACTTTCACTTGGGGTACATCCATATTAATCTTTTTATTCAGCATTTTTGCCAAAGCAGTAACGGCATTTCCCGAGCCAATATTTCCTATTTCCCTCAATACATCAATGTGTACATTGTCAAGACTATCAAAATTCACACTCATTTCTCTAATCTCCTTGTTTATCTTCATCATCTATATCCGTAAGCTTTTCCAGGTTCAAAAGGGTAACAATTCTGTCGCCTACTTTGCCTACGCCATATATATAATCCATCGACACATCATTAGTAAAGCTGGATACATTTTCTATTGACTCTTCTGTCAAATCCAGTACTTCATCAACCTCATCCACAATTATTCCAAAGACGATATCATCAAATTTTAGGATAATAATTCTGGTTTCATCAGTTTCCTCAACCGGAGGCAGTTCGAATTTTTTCCTTACATCCATCACGGGGATTATTTCTCCCCTTAAGTTTATTACACCCCTTATATAATCGGGAGTTTTCGGTACTCTTGCAGCCGGCATCATTCTTTCAATGGTTGTCACTTTTTGAATATCAAGTCCATAGTCTTCCCTTCCTAGCTTGAAGACAACATATTGCTTGGTTTCTGCGTTAATTCTTTCTTCCATCTCCTTCAACTCCCTTCTACACAGCTAATAAATTAACATCCAGTATCAGTGCGACATTTCCGTCTCCAAGAATGGTGGCGCCGGCAATCCATTTAACACCTGAAAGGAGCTTGCCCAGTGATTTTATAACAATTTCCTGTTGTCCTATCAGCGAGTCTACCAAGAAACCTGAAAGCTTTTCTCCTTTTTTTACAATAACTACTGTCATATCTTTCTTTGTCCTTTCAACTGGAGGAACCTCCAGAATCTTGTCAAGTCTCACAATCGGCACCACTGTGTTCCTAAGCAAAATTACTTCCTGCTTTTGAACCATTTTTATCTGCTCAGGAGTTATTTTGATTATTTCCTTGGTACTGCTTAAAGGTATTGCATATTTTTCATTTCCGACCATAACCAAAAGTGCCTGTATTATTGCAAGAGTGAGAGGAAGTCTTATTATAAACTTGCTTCCTTTTCCCGCCTCCGTTTCAACCTCAACAATACCTCCAAGCTGCTCTATCTTGGTCTTTACCACATCAAGCCCTACTCCTCTTCCGGATATATTTGTAATGCTATCCGAAGTACTGAAGGACGGTTTAAACAAGAAGTCAATAATATCCTTCTGTGACAGAGTATTGGCGATTTCTTTCTTTACAAGACCTCTTTCTATGGCCTTATTTTTTACCTTCTCAATATTTATTCCCTGTCCGTCATCCTCAACTTCTATCACAACATTGTCCCCATCCTGATAAGCCCTCAAATTTATATGGCCAACGGCAGGCTTACCCATCTCGAGTCTTTTCTCTTTCGATTCGATTCCGTGATCCGCCGAGTTTCTAAGCAAATGGATAAGGGGATCTCCTATCTCGTCAATAACCGTTCGGTCAAGTTCAGTCTCAACACCTGTCATATTAAGCTGGATTTCTTTCCCGAGGTCCCTGGCAATGTCCCTTATCATTCTCGGGAATCGGTTGAATACCATTTCAACCGGCACCATTCTAACCTTCATAACCGCATCATTAAGACTTGTAGTTATGCGCTCTAAGTACTCAATTGTTTCATTATAGGTTTGAGTATTCTCAGTACCGTTAAGACATGCAAGTCTGGTTTTAATGATAATAAGCTCACTGACTAAATTCATCAATACATCCAGTCTGTCAATGTCAACCCTGACGGTCTTGCCGGTTTTCGTCTTATGGACTTGAGATGCAGTATTTGATTCGCTTTTCTCTTCGTGGGAATGTGCCTCTTCCCCTTCTGTATGGGTATTCTCCTCAACAGAAGTGTCCTCACTCTGCTCTGCTGGAGTTTTGAGCTCTGCGGTTTCCATCGGAACTACTATTACTTCATCAACCTCGGCAATTCCATTAATGTCTCTTGTAAACACCTCTGCACTTTCTTTTGTTACGCATACCACAGTAAACTCAAAGTCAAATTTTTCATCTTCAATATCTTCAACTTTCGGTTCCGACTTGATAATCTCACCATGTCTTTCTAATGTCTGGAATATAATAAATGTTCTAGCAGATTTTAAAACACAGCCTTTATTCAGTACAACCGTAATCTTAAAGACATTCATATTCATTTCTTTTGCCTTGTTGGCAACATTCTGTTCGTACTGATTAAGCTTGATGGCTGCAGTCGGATGCTGATTTTGCTCTTTTAAAGCTTCTGCTAAATCCGAAGGTTTTTTCCCGGAAGAATCCGTCTTTTGCTGTACATCCGCGGAGGATTTCATTTGAATAGTATTATTGAGCTCCATGATGATGTCATTGTACTCGTTGCTGCCTTCACTTCCGCTGTTTACAATATTGTCGGTATAGTTTTCAAGAGCATCTAGACACTTAAACAGCAAATCCACAAGTTTTGAAGTGGCTTTTATTTGATTGTTTCTTAGTGCCTGCAAAACATTCTCCATATCATGGGTCAGCTTTGCCATTTTCGTAAATCCCATTGTACCGGACATGCCTTTTAATGTATGAGCAACCCTGAATATCTCATTCAAAACCGATGTATCTTCCGGATTCTGTTCTAGTTGAAGCAACGATTGGTTCAAACCTTGCAAATGTTCTTTTGTTTCGTCAATAAAAATCTCGAGGTATTGACTCATGTCCATTATTCATGCACCCCCACTATTTTCATAATCTCATTCGCTATTTCTTTCAGCGGTACAACAACATCTACTGCTCCTGTGCTAATTGCGACCCTTGGCATCCCAAATACAACGCATGAGTTTTCATCCTGTGCAATTACATGTGCATTATTAATACTTTTCAACTTTTTTATACCTTCACTTCCGTCCCGTCCCATCCCTGTCATTATCACTGCCACAACGTTTTTAAATCCTGTGTTGGACACCGATTCCATCATTACGTCAACTGAGGGTCTGTGACCTCCTAACGGCGGATCCTTTGAAAGTTTTATTTTAAACAAATCATTGCCTTTGCTCTCAAGAAGCATATGATAGTCTCCGGGAGCAATGTATACATGTGAGTTTTCCAAAATTTCATTATCCTCAGCCTCTTTCACCATTACATTGCATATGGAGTCAAGTCTTTCGGCCAGTGATTTTGTAAATCCTCCGGGCATGTGCTGCACTATTAAAAAAGCTGCATCTACGTTTGCAGGAAGCAGTGGCAAAACATCCTGAAGTGCCCTTGGCCCCCCGGTAGAAGTACCGATTGCCACAATATTTCGAATCTTGCTTTGGGCCCTATCGGCTTTTGTTACGGTACCTGCAATCTTTTTGTCATTCTGAAGGTATTTGTAGTTTTTAGCAATCTTTACTTTTTCAATTATTTCATTCTTCATTTTTTCTTCTTTCATATCAAATATGTTTTCCGGTTTCGCAACAAAATCCATTGCTCCTTCGGCCAAAGCCTGAATAGTTGCTTCAGCACCTTCTTTAGTAATACTGCTTAGCATAATGACCGGAATACGCATAGTTTCATTCAGTTTTCTTAAGCACTCAAGGCCGTCCATAACCGGCATTTTCAAGTCCAGAGTAATAACATCCGGTTTAAGCTTGTGTGCCTTTTCAAGAGCTTCAAGACCATTTTGCGCAGTATCGATTACCTTTATTTCTTCATCGCTGTTTAGAATATCCGATATTACTTTTCTCATAAAAGCCGAATCGTCAACCACCAAAACCGTAATTTTTTGTTTCATATTCCAAATCATAATGCAATATCAACCCTTTTTTATAAGTCTTCTTTGTTCCTGAAATATATAGCTAATAATTCTTTCCCTGTCTTTTTCCTCAATTTCTTCAAATTTAATTCCTATTTCATACTTATAAACATCATTTTCTTTGTCATATTCCGTCAGCCGAACTACTCTTCCCAAAAAGCTTACTTTGTTGAAATCATTTAATGACAACTCGCAACGTAACAACTGCCCTGTTTCAATTCTTTCTTTCAGCCTTATACACACTCCGCCTCCGCTTAAATCTCTGGTATATGATTTTGTAAACTTTCTTTGATTGTCATAGATTCCCGGCTTGTCAACTATCCTGTAACTTACCGGAATTGAACAGTCAAATCTGAAGAAGTCCCGCCGTTGTATCCTTTTTATCTCAGATGTTATTTCAACTCTCAAAAGACTTATATTATGCCTTACTTCTCTTCCAATAACCTTTCCGTTAAATTCATAAAGGCTGTCATCTTTTATAAACACTATTTCAAGTTTCTGGCCAATGCCGACAGGATAGATTCTGCCCTGCTTTATCGGAGCTGCAATGTATATTATCCTGTCGTTTTCAGCCCATTCAAATTCGCTGACAAAAACAGAATCGCCGCCGTTACCGTCCAGACTTTGAAGTTTTAATTCTAGCTTAAGCCCCACTTTCAATTGGTTAAACCTCATATATTACCTCCGTATAAGTATTCTTAATACGATTGGTTCTGACTATTAAGCATTCATAAGGTTTACAAGTCTTCTAACAAAGCCCTTTATTCCACTTTCCTGGCGATTCGTTATATCTGCATTTCCTTCCATCAATCTTCTTGAAATCTCTTTTATCTGCTTTGCAGCATCACTTTTAGGGAAGCTCAAAGAAAACGGCTGCTGCATTTTCACTGCTTTTATTACCGATTCATCCTGGGGAACAAATCCCAGCGGATAAAGCTTCATTGCAAGAAATTTCTCTGCTACAATCGAAAGTCTGTTTAATATGTCCTTTGCTTCATTTGCATTTTCGGCTCTGTTGACAACAACCTTTATTATCTTGTTATTATCCCTGTTCGATACCATCTTTATCAGCGCATATGCATCCGTAATGGAAGTCGGCTCCGGAGTTGTTACAAGAAACACCTCGTCGGCTGCCATTACAAAACTCATCACACTATCCGAAAGTCCGGCTCCCGTGTCAATCAGTATAACATCCGAAAGCTTGTCCAAAAGAGAAATATTGTTAACGAATTTCTCAAGCTGAGTGCCGTCGAGCTTTACCAGCTCTTCAACACCCGAACCTCCGGACATAAACTTTATATTTTTGGGTCCGTCAGTCAAAGCCTCAAGTATATTTCTTCTATTGTATAGAACATCCACCAAGGTATATTTGGGCACAATACCCAAGAGAATGTCAACATTTGCCAAACCAAAATCCGCATCTAGAATGGTCACACGTTGGCCCAGCTCACTTAAAGCTATGGCAAGATTTATTGTAAAATTGGTCTTGCCCACACCACCCTTTCCGCTGGTTACAGTAATGACCTTAGCGTTTTTTTCCTTGACGCCCACGGGATTGTCTAAAGCCACAGCATCTCTTACTTTTAAATTGTCTATAATTTGCCTGAGTTTTTGCGCTTGATCCATCATCTACGAAATGCTCCCTAACAAGTTTTTTGTTATCATATCAACATTTGCAAGCTCAATATCATCCGGTACACTCTGGCCGGTGGTGACAAAGGACAAATCCCTATTGGTCAGGCGTCTTGAATTCAGTATAAGTCCAAAAGACGAACTTTCATCCAGTTTTGTAAAAATAAGTTTGTAGTTTTCCAAAAAGCTATAGTGTTCAATGATTTCTCTGCAGTTTTTCATACCTGTAGTGGTACTTAGCACAAGGAAGATTTCATCTGCCTGGGTTGCTTCAACCAGCATCTTTAACTCATCAAAATGGTCTTTGTTTTTATAGCTTCTTCCTGCAGTGTCAATAAGAATCAAGTCTTTATCGCTGTATTCGTTTATGGCTTCATGAATTTCATTAACCGAATATATAACTTTAAGGGGCATTCCCAGTATCTCAGCGTAAGTTTTCAGCTGTTCCACCGCAGCAATACGATATGTGTCGGCAGTAATCAACCCAACATTTTTATTCTGATTTAACGAATAATTTGCAGCAATCTTTGCCAAAGTTGTGGTTTTTCCCACACCGGTCGGCCCCACAAGCATTATTACTGTCGGCTTGCCGTCATCCCTCAGTTTTATGGATGAGGGCTTTCCTATCATTTCCGAAATTAGGTTGTAGAGTATTGATGCAGTTTCATTTACACTTACATTTTCTTTTACCTTTCCCCGTACAACACTGATAAGCTGCGTTACTATCTCCATATCCACTTCATTTTTCAACAGATTGTTGTAAAACAGGTCCAGAACTTTAGACTGCGACTGTGCATTGCCCTCATTCGCGGCAGCACTCAGTTTATTGGAAGGCTGTTGGATTTGCTCATAAATTTTATTTAGTGTCGCTTCCATACCAATTATTTTATTCTCTAACTGATGTATTTTATCCTCCTTTTCGTCGGATTTACTTTTTGAGTTTTCATTAAAGCGTAAGTTATTGCTTCCTGCGGTATTATACTCTTTATCGTCCCTTACTCTATTTTCGGAAGCTGTCCTTTTGGTAGCGGGTACGTAACTGTCGTCCACGGAAGCCAAAACTTCAACCAAGGGCTTTGAAAATATTTTAAAGAACCCCTTCTGCCTTATCTTTCTGGTATTTAATATTACCGCCTCACTACCAAGGTCCATTTTCACTTTTAATAGAGCTTCATGAGTATCTTTACCGATATATCTTCTGATTTTCATTTTATATGCTCACCGTCCCTATTGACTGAATCTCGACTCCTGGGTCAAGTTCGTTGTATGATAAAACTACCAATCCCGGTATTGCTTGTTCGGATAGTCTTCTGAAATATAGTCTTACAAAAGGTGAAGCAAGAACTATGGGCTGCTGGCCCAGCTGCAGCAATTTTTGAACTTGTTTCGACAGATTGCTTAAAATTTTATTTATTACACTTGGTTCCAAAGTAAGATAAGAACCTTGTTCTGTTTTTTGAACAGAATCCATTATTATCTGTTCAAGCTTGGGATCTAAAGTTATAACCGTAGACTTTTTATCCTTGATAAACTTTTTCGAAATTGCCCTTCCGAGAGCCTGTCTCACATACTCCGTCAGCATGTCGGTGTCATGAGTGGTCGGTGCATAATCCGCCAGGGTTTCCAAAATCGTTACAATATCCCTTACCGATACACCTTCTTTTAACAAATTTGCGATTACCTTCTGAATTTCTCCGATTGTCATCACCTTCGGAACAAGCTCCTCGACTATGGCAGGGTAATTTTCTTTCACTTTGTCAATAATTGTCTGGATTTCCTGTCTTCCCGTAAGCTCATGGGCATGGGCTTTAATTACTTCAGTCAAATGAGTTGCTATTATAGACGGCGGGTCTACCACAGTATATCCCAGCATCTCTGCTCTGTCCCTCTGAGCTTCGGTTACCCATACAGCAGGCAGACCAAATGCCGGTTCTGTTGTCTTGATTCCCTCTATCTCCTCTTCCACAAATCCGGGACTCATTGCAAGATAGTGGTCAAGCATTAATTCTCCACCGGCCACCTCAACTCCTTTTATTTTTATCACATATTCATTGGGATTTAACTGTATATTGTCCCTAAGCCTTATTATAGGTACTATCATTCCCAGCTCCAAGGCAAGCTGCCTTCTAATCATAACCACCCTGTCCAAAAGGTCTCCACCTTGATTGACATCTGCCAAAGGTATGATACCGTAACCAAACTCCAGCTCTATAGGGTCAACCTGAAGCAAGTTCACGACATTTTCAGGCTTTCTGATCTCCTCAACTTCATTTTGTTCAATCTGTATTTCTTCCTGTTTTTCGACCTCAGCACTTTGCTTCCTAAGCCGCAATCCTATTATTACAAATAAAGCTGCCAATGCCAGAAAAGGAATAGTGGCCAAAGGTATTGACAGCAATACACAAAATCCTGCCGCAATGAAGAACACTTTGGGATTGTATACTATCTGTTTTTTCAAATCTTTACTCAAGCCTTCGTCGGAAGTGGACTTTGTAACTATAAGTCCGGTTGCCACCGATATCAACAATGCAGGTACCTGGCTTACCAGTCCGTCTCCTATGGTAAGTATTGAATAAGTTTGCAGGGCAGCACCTCTTTCTTCATTTCTCATTACCACACCGATAATGATTCCGCCCACAATATTTATGACGGTTATTATAAGGCCTGCGATGGCATCTCCCTTTACAAACTTGGTAGCACCGTCCATGGCTCCATAGAAATCGGCTTCCCTCTGAACTTTCTTTCTTCTTTCCCGGGCTTCCGCCTCACTTATAAGCCCGGCGTTTAAATCTGCATCTATTGCCATCTGTTTACCCGGCATTGCATCGAGGGTAAATCTTGCCGCAACTTCGGATACTCTCTCGGTACCCTTGGTTATTACAAGGAACTGAACAATGGTGATGATTAAGAATATTATGGCACCCACCACAAGATTTCCCTGGGCGACAAAGTTTCCGAATCCTCGAATAACCTCTCCCGCCTCTCCCTGCGCGAGTATCAATGTTGTTGACTTAATGTTTAATGCCAAACGATATAATGTAGTAAAAAGCAGCAAGGACGGAAAAACCGACAATTGAAGCGGCTCATTTGAGTAAACGACGTTAAGGAGAATAACAACAGCCAACGATATATTAAGTGCAAGAAGAATATCTAACATTCCACTTGGAACAGGCAAAATAATTATCAGTACTACAGCAACAAACATAACTGCTACAGAAATATCTCCAATTTTGGTCTTCACACCATTTCACCCCTTATGTGCAACTTTAGTTACCATAGATGCTATTATCTTATTTTTTCCTTCAAACTATATACAAAGGCAAGAACCTCGGCTACTGCCTGGTATAGCTCCGGAGGTATTTTGCCGCCTATTTCCACAGTATTGTAAAGCGTTCTTGCAAGAGGTTTGTTTTCTACAATTTCCACTTTATTCTCTTTTGCTACTTCCTTTATTCTCAATGCTATATAATCCTGTCCCTTTGCAACAACAATAGGGGCATCAGATTCCTTGGGGTCATATTTAACTGCTACCGCATAATGTGTCGGGTTTGTTATAACCACATCTGCTTTTGGGATATCCTGAAGCATTCTTCTCATTGACATCTGTCTTTGCTTTTGCCTTATCTTTGATTTAATTTCCGGATTTCCCTCTACCTCTTTATTTTCTTCCTTAATTTCCTGTTTTGACATCCTAAGACTTTTCTCATATTCCCACCACTGGTAACCGTAATCGGCTACTCCTATTACAACAAAGGCAATGCACATCCTTATTGCCGCATTTATAATTGTAGAGCCAAGATATGAAGCGGAGCTTTTCACATCCACATCCATCATGCTCAATACATCTGTCATTTCAACCTTGATATACGAATATCCTATATAGCCCACTATTGCAATCTTTATAATCGATTTTAAAAGTTCTACCAAGGATTTCGGTGAAAAAATCCTTTTGAATCCGTTAAGAGGATTAATCCTGTTTAGCTTTATCCCCAGTGTCTTGGTAGTAAACAGAAACCCTACTTGGGCATATGCAGATGCAACACCTGCAATTAATGCCACTAAAAGCACCGGAGCTGCAATTTTCAAAAAAGTTACCACTGTCGCAACATAAACATCCATCAAGCCTTCAATTGAAAACAAGCCATCATTTGTCGGATAAACGGTAATAGCTACTTTTAAGCATTCTAAAATCTGTTCATACATATATTTGCCTAGAATCCTTAATGTTACAAAAGTGCTTAAAAGAACTATAGCCGAATTCAGCTCCCTGCTCTGAAGTACCTGGCCTTCCTCTCTTGCCTTTGACCTTTTTCTTGGAGTGGCCTTTTCAGTCTTGTCGCCATTGTCGGCAAACAGCTGCAAATTTGCCTTTATTTTCACGGTACTTCCCGGATGGTCTTTGAAGTTTTTATTTTTACATAAATATAATAATTTTTTTTGCAGAAAATATTTTAGTTTCATTTTGGTGCCATATCCTTGAGAAAAATATGCATTTCACTGTCAATACCCGTTATTAGACTTTCAACAAGATTTACAAACATAGGTATTGTTATAACCATTATTGCCAACCCAAGAATAATCTTAAGCGGCATTCCCACCATAAATACATTAAGCTGCGGTACCGTCTTTGAAACAACTCCCAGTGCCACCTCGCTTATCATTATTGATATAGTAATAGGTGCACTGATTTTAAAGGAAATCAGAAATATGTTTCCAAAAACCCTTATTATGTCATTAACTATTTCCTCACCAAACACGCCGGCTCCAATGGGTATATAGTTGTAGCTTAAAAATAATGCCCTTATTAATATATGATGGCCTCTGCAAATCAGAAAAACCAGCATACACAGCAGGAAATAAAAAGTTGACGTAATAGATACCTGTGTACTGCTTATCGGGTCAATAACATTTACCACTCCAAAGCCAATTTGCATGTCTATAAACTGTCCCGCAACATAAATAGCTGTAAAAACCAGATACGACACATAACCTAAGGTAATTCCCACCACGAACTCTTTCAAAACAAGAACAAAATATTCATAAATATTGCTAAAATAAAGCTCCTGAACCTTAATGGTGTTTACAAGTATCAATGCCAGCATGAATGAAAACCCAATTTTCAAATATGCCGGTATATTCCTTGTCCCAAAAATGGGAGCTATTACAAACAGACCTGTCATTCTAACGAATATTAACATAAATACTTCTATATCAACATGCAAAACTCCTTCTAAAACAAACAATTTATTATCCTCCAGTTTATGAGCTTAAGTTTATCTGATGTAGTGATTTATGTTCATGTAAATCGTCTGGGTAAATTCAATCAGTGTTCTGAGCATCCACGGACCGAAAATTACTATTGCCCCGAGAACAGCCAATATTTTAGGTATAAAGGTAAGGGTCTGCTCCTGAATCTGGGTCGTGGCCTGAAAAATACTTATTGCAAGCCCAACAAGCAAGCTGAGCCCAAGCATTGGTGCAGATACATATAAAACCGTCATAATTGCCTTCTGTGCCAATTCCATTACCAATCCCTGTTCCATAGTACTTCCCCCCTGCCGTTGCTTAATTTTTTTAAAGAAATGATACATAAGTCATTTACGTAACAAAGCTGTTTACAATCATTTGCGTCATTAGATTCCATCCTCCAACCATGATAAACAACAAAATTTTAAAAGGAAGGGATATCATTACAGGAGGAAGCATCATCATACCCATGGACATAAGAGTACTTGAAACTACCATGTCAATTACCAGAAAAGGAATATATATTAAAAACCCAATTTTAAAGGCTATTGTAAGCTCACTTATTATAAACGCCGGAATAATAATGGTTAACGGAAGTTTTGGAATATCTTCTTCTTTTATAGGTGTTTCCATACCGGACAGCGATACAAAAAGAGCAAGATCATTTTTAGATGTCTGTCCCAACATAAATTTTTTAATAATGTCCGAAGACCTTTCCAACGCAACTTCCTGAGTAATTTGCTGATTTGAATAAGGCTTGAAAGCAGTATCGTTTATCTCTGTCAATACAGGTCTCATGATAAACAAGGTTAAAAACAAAGCTAGCCCAATCAATACTTGATTCGGCGGCATTTGTTGCGTTCCAATCGCATTTCTGAAAAAAGACAGTACAATAATTATTCTGACAAAGCTTGTCATCATAATTAATATTGATGGAGCCAATGTCAACACTGTCAGAAGCACAATTATCTGAATAGTGGTTGAAACATCTTCGGGATTGTCGGAAGATTCCACTGTAAAGCCCAGCTTGGGCACAGCTATTGAATCCGGCTCAGCATAAACACTTGACGTTATTAACATAAACACTATTATTATCAACAAAGCAATCCCAAGATATCTTAGCTTAGTTTTCATTGGTAAATTCCTCTCCATCTTCTGTCTTTTAATTTGCGATACTTGCTGTAATTTTTCTCAATCGATTGAGATTTGAATTAAATACCGGTGTACTTCCGGCTTTGTCTTTCTCACCGCTTTCCGATTTGAAAAATGATATACCTTCCCGATTCTTTGAAAAGCCTTGTGCATATTTATTGAAAAATTCCTTGAAGTTAAAAACATTGTCGCCCTGTTCCTCTTCCTCGGAAGAATAATCGCCCAATTGCACCTTGGTCAGAATTTGAATATTTTTCCCGCAAGCTGATACTAAAATAAATTCATCTCCTGCCTTTACCAAGTGCAGCTTGCTGTCAAACCCCAGATTGACAGTTTCAATTATTTTTATATATTTACCTCTAACAATCCTGTTTGTTTTGGTTCCGATAAATTTTGTGGTAACATAAGCCAAAAAGAGAATAGAACCAAAAACAATAGTAAACATAACAGCACTAATAAAAGTCTGCATTTTATACTCCCTCTCTCAAGGTTGCCATCTCTATAATTTTATTTGCCGTTGAAAACTATCCCAGAACTTTTTTAACTGCCTCAACTACCCTTTCAGCTTGAAAAGGCTTTACAATAAAATCCCTTGCTCCTGCCTGAATGGATTCAATAACCATGGCCTGCTGCCCCATAGCAGAACACATAATAATTTTCGAATCGGAATTGATCTTTTTGATTTCCCTTACAGCTGCTATACCGTCCACTTCAGGCATAGTAATATCCATAATTACCAAATCGGGATTGAGTTCCTTATACTTGTCAATTGCCCTTGCTCCGTTCTCAGCTTCTCCTGCAACCTCATACCCGTTTTTTGTAAGAATATCCTTAATCATCATCCTCATAAACGCAGCATCATCGACTATAAGAATCCTTTTTCCCATTGTTTACCCTCTCCTTAAATTTTAGTCTATTCCATTGTAAAAAAGATAAGACAGAAAACATATTTAACTTGCTTTATTTTAAACTTACGGCTTATTACAACAATCTAAAGCCTTTTGGAAGGATGAAGTATGTCGGTAATCCTGACACCAAAGCTCTCATCTATAACCACTACTTCACCTATGGCAATTACCTTTCCGTTTACCAGAATATCCACAGGTTCACCGGCAAGCTTGTCAAGCTCAATTATCGAACCCGGACCGAATTCCAATATATCCTTGATAAGCTTATTGGTCCTTCCAAGCTCAACTGTAACCTGAAGCGGAACATCCATAATGAGTCCGATATTCTTCTTTTCAATTGAGATTCTCGACCCGTCATCAAAAGCCTCAAACTGTGCAGGCTGTACATTTATCGGATTGCGATAAGCAGCATCGTTATGCCTTGCAGGTTGCTCATACGGCGGATAAGGCTGCTGGTACTGCTGCTGAGGCGGTTGCGGATACTGCTGCTGAGGTGCTTGATAATACTGCTCTTGCGGAGCATATTGCTGGGATACAGGTGCTTGAACAGCAGAGGCTGCAGCCTCTTGAACTGCCTGTTCGCTACTGCTGTCAGAATTCATAATATTATTAACCATGGCTCTTGCAAAATCAATAGGAAGAAGCTGCATAATTTGACTGTCAATTAATTCTCCGATAACCATTTTAAATGCAACTTTCACTATCTTTTGGTCCCTTGGAAATTCAGTTTCGGGAACTGCATCGTTTAAAGTCATGGGAAACGCTTTCGGAGGAGAAATATCTATCCTCTTGTTAAACATTGAAGACATTGAGGTAGCTGCCGAACCAATCATTTGATTCATGGCCTCACTGATTGCACTTAAATGCAAATCATTCAAATCGCCATCTTTATTGGTTCCGTCTCCGCCCATCATCAAATCGGTAATTACTTTCGCGTCATCCTCTTTTAGAAGAAGAAGATTCATACCATCGAGTCCTTCAGTATATTCCACTTTAACAGCCACATAAGAATTGTGGTACTCATTCGCCAATTCTTCCCATGTACATACTGATACCGTGGGAGTTGTTATCACTACCCTTTGTCCTAACAGCGAATTAAGAGTAGTAGCAGAAGTCCCCATGCTTATGTTGCCTATTTCACCTAACGCATCAATTTCCTGCGACGTAAGATCCTCACTTGTGCTGCTTTCTTCATTCCCCTCTGATGAGCTACCGTTTAGCAAAGCATCTATTTCAGCCTGGGACAACATATCCTCCATGCTACTCATCCTCCCTTCTTATTACTTCGGTTATTTTAATGGCGTTTCTGTTTTTCTTGACTCCGGGAGAACCACGGAATTTCAACAACTCTCCCACCAATATCTCAAGATTTCCGTTAACATTCGAATCTAGAGGTATTACATCTCCCGGTTGCAATTCAAGAAACTCCGCCACTTGAATCGTCGCCCTGCCAAGTATTGCTCTGACAGGTACTCTTGTATGTTCAATCTTCTTCTCAATTGCTTCTTTGTCTTCCTTTGTACCCTCTTTTTCAACGCTGGAAAACCAAAACTTGGTGTTCAATTTTGAAACTATTGGCTCCACAACAATATGAGGAATACAAAGATTTATCATTCCTTCGACCTCTCCGATTTTCGCCCCTAAAGTAATCAGGGCCACTGTCTCGTTGGCCGAGACAATCTGTGCAAACTGGGAGTTAGTCTCAATTTTTTCAAGCCTTGGTTTCAATTCCACAACATTTTCCCACGGCTCTCGCATAAGGTTTACAAGCTGTATGATAATTCTTTCAACAATGGCAATCTCGACTTCGGTAAATTCCCTCATTCTATCCATTGGCAAGCCTTTTCCGCCAAGAATTCTGTCAATCAACGCATAAGCAACAGGCGGCGCCATCTCAAGAATAATCGATCCTGACAGAGGAGAAAAATCAATAACTGCCAGTACTGCAGGATTTGATATTGAATTGTTGAACTCATAATAAGCTATTGGTTCAACGGAAATAACCTCTACTTGAGCAAGAGTCCTCAAATACCCGGAAAGAAAGTTTGTGATAAGCCTTGCATAGTTGTCGTGAATAACATTCAAAGTCCTAATATGGTCTTTGGCAAATTTGCTGGGTCTTCTAAAATCGTGGGTTTTTACCTTTCTCTCCTCGATTTTTGAACTGATTTGCTGGACATCCAATTCACCTGTATTAAGGGCTTTTAGTAAATCATCTATTTCATTCTGAGACAGAATATCTCCCAAGTTCAAGCACCCCCTACTGGTAGAACCACTGATCAAACACGACAGTATAAACAATGTCGGAATTTGTGTTTTCGTTTGCCAGTAATTGGTCATTCATCATTTTTGTCAGTTCTTCCCTGGCTCTTTCCTTTGCATCGGACTTCATAACATCTTCAAGAGTCAACGACTGGAAATATGTACCCACTATTTCCTGAAGCTTGCTCTTGTTTGCCTCTATTTTGGCTGTAGTGTCTGAAATCTTTTTAACCTTGGCAAAATACGACACTTCAACATTGACTACTATTACAGATATCTTCTTAGGGTCCGTACTTTTAAGGTTGAACGGTGTTTTTTCATCAAATAGTTTAATCTTCATCAGATCTTTGTCTTTGGGTGTCACGACTGCCTTATCGGGTGATTTCTGCGCACCGTCCTGTCCTCCCTGTACGAAGAAGATATATCCTGCCAACAACGCAAGGGCTAATGATAGAAATGCAACTATGCCAATGAGAACAAAAAAGCTACTTTTACGCTCCAAATTTTATGCCCCCTTATCCTTGGAATAGATGTAAAAACAGGCATTGCAATTTATAATGAATACATGAAGAGCGTTAAGATGTTAATGGTCTTGATTGATAATCAAGTCTTTAAACAGATAGATTTTTCTTTTATATTGCAGTACTTTTTCGACTACTTCTTCAACACTCTCGACAACAACTATCTTTTTTCCCGTAGTTGTTGAAATAATTGTGTCCGGAGTTTGTTCAATGAATTCTATCAATTCACTGTTTAATACAAATGTCTTGCCATTTAACTTCGTTAATTTAATCATAATATTTTTACCTCAAAAACTCAATAGAAAATTAATATTTTTTATGAAAAAATTACGTTTTTTTCTCTTGTGTTGTGATAAAATACATTATTCGACATTTTTCACCTCAACGCTCAAACATTACGTAAACTAATTATATTCAGGAGTGTACGGGGTATAAGCCGCCATACACTCCCAAAATCCTAAATATTATCTCTTAAGGTTGACAAGTTCCTGAAGCATTTCATCTGAAGTTGTTATAATTCTGCTGTTTGCCTGGAAGCCTCTTTGAGTTATAATCATTTCAGTGAACTCTTTTGACAAGTCTACGTTGGACATTTCCAGCGTACCCGGATTCAAACTTCCGAGTCCTTCACTACCTGCCTTGACACCTTTTTTGAACTCGCCGGAGTTTGTAGTCGGAAGATACATATTCTCTCCAACCTTTTGAAGTCCGGCAGGGTTGTCGAAGCCTGCCAAGGCTATGAGTCCTAGCGGTTGCTGCTTTCCGTTGCTGTAGATACCGGTAATCATTCCGTCAGAACCGATACTGAAGTCTACAAGGGAACCTGCCGGGTATCCGTCTACATTTGTAGCCTTTGCGGAACTGTCTGCCGCATACATTGTAAGTCTGGAAAAGTCCAGCTTCACATTAATATTCTGGCTTCCAACACTGCTAGCCGGTATAATTGTTATAGTCGGCGTAACCGATGAAGTTTCGATTACCTGCCCCTCGGTATCAAACAGTATAGTGCCGGTAGCTCCCGAAGCTGTTACTCCATTTCCCGACTCAACCTCCCATGTCCACTCGGTGGCTCCGCCTGTAACTGCAGTTTTCCTGAAAGCCACACTTATTTTGTAGCTGTTTCCCAAGGAATCATATACCGTTATAGGCATAGTGAATTTATTGTTATTTACATTAGTAACAGAAGATGCACCGGATGCTGCGCCGGTATTAATTGCATAGGACGCATCCAGATTGCCTTCAAACATTGCATAAGTAGTTGCTTTTGCCGCTATCATTCTTTTATTTTTATTTACATCATCCGAGTAAAGATTTATCGGTTCAACTGGACTTTCGGTATCGAATTTATAGGTTCCGTCCGGTTGTTTTGTATAGGACTGCCAACCGTAAACATTCAATCCGCCTCCGGTTACAAGGTTGCCCAGCCTGTCTATACCAAAGTTTCCTGCCCTTGTGAACTTGAAGGTATCAGCAGCTCCGCCTTTTACAATGAAGAACCCGTCTCCCTCGATTGCAAGGTCGGTAGGATTATCGGTTCTTTGAACACTTCCGCGGGTCATAAGCGTATCAATGGTTGCAACCCCCAGACCCAATCCTACCTGCATAGGGTTTGTGCCTCCTCTTCCCGTAGTTGGATCCGGAGAACCGGCACCCTTTAAAGTCTGGCTGAAAACTTCCTGAAAAGTTACCCTGCTTGATTTAAAACCTACAGTGTTTACGTTTGCTACATTGTTTCCTATAACGTCCATCTTTGTTTGATGAGCCTGAAGTCCTGAAACTCCAGAAAACATGGATCTCATCATAATTAACGACCTCCTTCTTTCACGGTCAAGTATAATTATTCAACTGTTGGTGCATCGTTTCCATTCCTTCTGTCAGTCCGGAATAGATAGCCTCCCTGAAGGGGTCCGGCTACATATTTAAAATCGAATGCTTAATCGTATGCTTCTTCGTTTGATTAAAGTATTATGCAAATACAGCACCATCGATATTTGTAAATACATTTTCTTTTAACTCGTTACTGTTTAAGGCAGTAATCACTGTCCTGTTTCGAATGTTTACTACAAAGGCAATGTCATCCATCAATACCAGGGAGTCCTTTACGCCTTTTTCCTCTGCCTTTTGTACGGCTTTTGATATCTTTTCCTTTTGAGCATCCGTAAGGTTGATATTTCTTACTTGAAGCCTCATCTCTGCATGTTTTGAGAATTTCAACCCGCAATTCTCATTTACCTTGCTCTTTAAGATCTCCTCAAAACTTCCCTCAGCTTTCCTGTCAGACTTGATGTTTGACGTTGCTCCAGGACTTCCGTTAATCCTTCTGATATTGGCATAATAATTATTATTAACAATCACACTATCACCTCACCTGCCTGTGATGTCACATTCCCTCCGATGCTTTTGGCGTTACACGCTATCGGGTTCTTCGTTTTGAGACTCTTCAACTTGAGAATTCTCAGCTGTGTTGTCCGCTACGCTTGAATTTGCAGACGGTTTCTTTATATTGTGGATACTGTCTACCGGTACATATACTCCATCCAAAACTCCGGTAATTTTGCCGTCAGGTGCTACATTGAATTCTCTAAGAACACCGGTAACCGGAACCTGAAGTCCATAACCGTATGCATCGGTGATTGTCACAGAAACTCTGTTACCTATGTTTTCCGCAAGATAATCCTTTTTGTAGTTCGGTTTCTCTGAATCAAACTCAGTGTTAATATCGGTTATTGTTACTTCTACGCCGTCCATTACAGCATAGTTTTCATAGGTACCTTTTTGAATTTCCCTTACAATTCCGCTCACTGCTATAATATCTCCGGTTTTGGCATCATACACGCTTCCTTTTACCTCATAGCCAATAATTCCGGTGTATTGGGAAATATTTGAACTATTGAACTGAACATATTCATCTGAAACACTGAGCACATTTTCCACTGGAATATCCACGCCATTGACTTCCAGATAAGTTTTTCCGCTTTGCATTTTTACACTGCGTACGATACCTTCCACAAGGCTTGTCCCCGAAGTACTGTCACCAGTACTGCCGGTTATGTATTTACCTATCATGTTAAAAGCCTTGGTGGCAGAAAAACTTGTATTGAGATTCTGCATTTGCTCCAGTGCACTGAACTGTGCCATCTGACTGATAAATTCCTTGTCGTCCACCGGATTTAGAGGGTCTTGATATTGAAGCTGTGTAATGAGAAGGTTTAAAAACTCATCTTTGCCCAGTTCCCCGGTATTTCTTTTGCTTGACGTCTTTGTGGTATTTTCGATGATTTCCTCAATGGTATTTTGATTGCTTACAGCATCTACTGCCATTATGATTCCTCCTTGTTATGCCGTTAGGTTGATACTGCTGCCTCCATAGCTGTATGGATTAATGCTTTCATGAATCTTCTGCATTCTTTCAACACCGGCCATATCCGATACCTGCAGTTTTTCATTGGATATCCTTTGGTTCGCAGCACCCCGGTTCGTCTTATCTCGGCTATCTCTTTTTTCCTTGTTGTCTCCAACCGTAACACTGAATCCTTCTACCGAAAAGCCCTGCTTTTCCAAAGACTCCTTGAGCATATCCATGTTGGATTCCAAAGCTGCCTTTACCTGCTCATTCTCTGCAACAAATTTGGCAACAACCATTCCTCTTTCGGTAACAATTTTCAATTCCAGTTTACCAAGGTGTTCCGGCTTTAAATCAATGACCATTTCACTCTTGTCACCGCTTAATACCACCTTTGCCTTTTCAACCACCTGCTCAACTATTTCCTTCTTTGTTACAGGGATATTTCTCTGGGCTCTTTCCACTTCCGCCTGACCTGCTGCTTTTTCAATGCTTGAGTTTGAAATTGCACCAAACTGTCCGCTTTCACTGTTTTTTGTCACAGTCTCCGGCTCGACGTTCTTTGAGGCTATGGATGCTGCTTCTTCATTAGTGCCTTCATTCATTCCGGCATTGCTTTTCTCATCCGAGGATGCTTTTATTTCCTTGATGCTGCTGTCTTCAACTTCGGTCTCAGTGAAAACCTCTTCAAGGCTCACTTCGCTTATATCAGGTGTCTTTATACCTAATTCATTTTCATCCTCTTCCAAAACCTCTACGACTTTAGCGGCAATTTGATTTAATAAACCGTCAGATTCTTCATCGAGCTTGTTTTTTACTTCAGAGATGTCAATTTCACTTTTTGATGCGGATGCATCCTCTGATACCATCAGAGCCTGAGAATTATATAGCTCTGCATCTTTTGCTCCATTCTCATCCCCAATGCTGTAATTTGCAGCATCTAATTTCGCCAAAGCTTGTTGTGCTTCTTTTTGGACAAGAGTCATAAGATTGGACAGGGCCAATTCTTCATCAGAGCTTAAGCCAAGATAGGCGGAGATTTTATCGGCAGCTGTTTGACAGCTTTCTTCACTGCCAAAATCCTCAAAGCTTATACCCAATTGTGCCATAAGCTTTTCCAGCTCTTCCACACTAATCCCGAGGACTTCCGACAGAGCTTTTCCCACTGCCTTTCCCTTGAGCTTTTTATCATTCTCGCTTTCAATGTATTCGTCGGTTACGCGTTCTGTCTTGTCTGATAATCCTGATGCCTTTTTATTTGATTCTCTTTCAAAAGGCTTGCTTCTTTCCAACCTGTTTTCCCTTGCTTCCAATGCATCTTGGGAATTTTTATTTTGAAGCCGTTGATAATCTCTGCCTCTGACATCCCTTCTGTATTCATCGGAACTAATGCCCTTTTTAACATTCGACTTTTCAACTGCCAGGTCAAAAGTATTTTTAAACTGCGATGAAGAGCTTTTTTTGATATCAGAAGATTTTTGCACTTCTTTAGAGCCACTCATCTTTGCAATAAAGTCGGGAATTATGCTTTGTGTTATCATTTTTTCACCTCCTTTCGATAATTGTAAAAATATATAGAAAATTTTTATTGTTCAAATTGAATTCCATAAACTTTTGAAAGCTTTTCAGTAACCTTAGCCGCATAGCTTTGACTCATTTCAGATATAATTTCTGCAGCCACGTCTTTCTTCATGTTTTTTAACGTGTTGGCAACCAAGTCCAGTTTTGACTCTCCCAGCTCCTCAAATATTTGGGCTGCAGCCTTGGTATCCATTTTCTCATATAACTTTGCAAACTCTTTTGCCTGCTCATTAGCATACTCTTCCTTGAGTATCTGTTCGTAAAGACTCTGAGCAAGCTGCTCATTCATCTTTTTATAAAATTCCGCAAACCCTTCTTTATCCTCTTTCACCAAAAGCTCTTGTGCTTTTTTCAAATCCTCTTCATATCTAGCCTTTTGAGCTTCCATTTCCGATTTTATCCGCTCGTTTTCCCTCATCAATACCTCAACATCGATCTGGGAATTCTTAAGCTCCTCCAAAGCTTTTTCAGTCTCCTCAAGCTTCTTTGCAAGCTCGCCGCTTTCCTTTCGGAACTGGTTATACTTTTCAATAAGTTCATCTTCTTTAAGATTTTTGGGATCAAGAGGGTCGTAATCCGCTGGCGCAGGAGGTAAAGCCAGCTTTAGGACGGGAATATCTTTCAGGCTGTTCCTGTATCTTTCCACCAGTCCGTTTACATTGTTTCTGATGACAATGAAAAAAACCCCACCGACAACACTAACTATAACAATCAGTGTTATCAACAGCACAAGCAGCCCAAACAGAAAACCACCTTTTTTATCTTCCTTTTTTTCAGTTCCGCTTCCTTGCGCTTCAGGGTTTTTAATAGTTTCTTGAATCTTTTCTTTTGCCATGTCTCTCTCCCAATAGCATTTTTATAGTATTATTTAACGTATATTCAACAGCTTACTGTTCTTGTGAATTGCTTATGTTAAAGCTTACAATCTCATCGTTGAGCTTTTGCTCTTCCTTAAGCTGCTCCTTCATATACTCTTCATACTTTTTCTCTCTCAGCTTTTCAAGCACTTTTCGCTCCTGCATGGCTCTAATCAGCTTATCTCTATATTTATCGACAACAAGTTGTGCCTTCTTAATATTTTCTTTTTGAAGCTTTGCCCTGTCACTAAGATAAGATATATACGTATTGTACTCACGAAGTTCTCCTACTGATATGCCCTCCCAAGACTTGCTGTTTATACTGTCGATATATTCATTCATTTCATTGTTGATCTTATTTAATATATCCTTTTGCCTCTCCAATTCCTGGACTGCTCTTCCCAGCTCATTTTTAAGACCATTTTCCAATTGAATTTTGAGGTTTAGCAGAGTCTGCATTTTAAAAACAAATTTTCCCATAATCATCTCCCACCCTGCTCACCTATAATGTCAAATCAACACACTTTTCATCAAATTTACAGTCTCATCATATGAGTACCGATCATGAACACCTTGCTCAATAAAATCCTGAATCTTGTCAATTACCTCGATGGCATAGTCGATTTTCTTATTGCTTCCTTTGGCATAAGCACCGACATTAATCAAGTCCTCAGCCTCTCTATATATTGCCATCGTCTTTTTAATATCGTTTGCAACCTTTATGTGTTCATCAGTTACTATATCCGGCATAACCCTGCTCACGCTTGCCAGAACATCTATGGCAGGGTACTGGTTTTTGTTTGCCAGATTCCTCGACAAAACAATATGGCCGTCCAAAATTCCTCTGGCAGTATCGGTTACAGGTTCAGTCAGATCATCGCCGTCAACCAATACCGTATAAAGTCCGGTAATCGACCCCGAGTGAGAATTTCCGGCTCTCTCAAGGAGCTTTGGCATTACCGAAAATACCGAAGGGGTATAGCCTCTTGAAACCGGCGGTTCGCCAATTGACAAACCTATTTCCCTCTGAGCCATGGCAAACCTTGTAAGGGAATCCATCAGCAAAAGTACATCTTTTCCCTGGTCTCTAAAGTACTCTGCTATAGCCGTCGCCATAAGTGCTCCTTTTAGTCTTATAAGTGCAGGCTGATCGGAAGTTGCGACCACCACCACAGACCTTTTTAATCCTTCCTCTTTAAGGTCCTTTTCTATAAATTCCCTTACTTCTCTTCCTCTCTCTCCAATTAAGGCAATTACATTAATATCCGCCTTTGTGTTTCTGGCAATCATACCGATTAAGGTACTCTTTCCCACGCCACTTCCTGCAAAAATACCTATTCTCTGCCCTTTTCCCACAGTCAAAAGACCGTCTATTGTTTTTACGCCCAAAGGCAATGGATCTTTTATTCTATTCCTTTGAAGGGGATGCGGCGGTTTGTTTTCAACAGGATATGTGCTCTCGATAACAATCTCACCTTTGCCGTCAATAGGTCTTCCTGTTCCGTCAATTACTCTTCCGACAAGCCCATTGCCGACTCCCACGGACAAATAATCCCTTGTTGCCACCACTCTGCTTCCGGGACCAATTCCGTTCATGTCGCCTAAGGGCATTAAAAGCACCTTGTTGTCCCTGAATCCCACGACCTCTGCAGATATAATCTTGTTTTCCCTTAAGGCATTTATCTTGCAGATTTCTCCAATATTAACTTCAGGGCCGTTAGACTCAATCGTCAAACCGACAACTTTGGAAACTTTTCCGGTATACTCAATAAAGTCCTTGTTATCCAACACATCATAATATTTTGAAAAATCAATGGCCGCCATAGAGCTTCCCATCCCAGATTGTTTATTTTATGCGTGAAATGTGAAATTATTTTCGATTTGCCAATACCTTAAAAAATGCTTCTTCAATCTTTTTAAGCTTTGTATCCATACCTGCATCCACACTTCCGTAGGGTGTTTCCAGTATCAATGCGCCCAGCTTTAAGGCTTGGTCCTTTACAATGTCAAGCTGGCCTATACCTTCAACCATCGAAAGAATCCTGTCCTTGTTTTCAACTATAAAATCGTAATCCGCCGAAGATACCTTCAGCGTAATATTCTCCCTGTTTGAACATCGTTCAAAAGCCTGTGCAATCATTTCCAAAAGTCTATCCTTGTTCATGCTTATCTCTGTACCGATAACTTTCTTGGAAATGTCTATAATAACATTCAATGCATCCTTTTCAATACCTTGAAGCATTTCCCTATACTCTTTCAATGCATTTTCTCTGATTAATTCCGCCTCCTGCAGCAAATCCTCATACTGCATTTTAGCTTCCTCATATCCTTTTTCAAACCCTTTTTGCCTGCTGTCTTCCTCAATTTCCGCCATTAACTGAAACCCTTTTTCCCGGGCATCCTCCAATATTTTAGCTGCCTCAAGCTCTGCTTGTCTGATTATCTCCTCTGCCTCTTTATGAGCTCTCTCCAAAATAGCCTTTTCATTTTCAATCTTTTTATTTAATATCTCGGACTTTTCATTTACACAGGAATCAAAGTCCACTTCAGGCTCTTTAATCTTTTTAATGTTCTGATAGTTAAGAGGAACTTTGATTTGAACGGGTATCCCGATATTTACTTGACTGCTCTTAAATATTTTGTTGCTATACAATTATCTCATCTCCCCCGCCCCTGGAGATTACTATCTCACCGGCATCTTCGAGTTTTCTTATGATATTTACAATCTTCTGCTGAGCCTCCTCAACATCCTTGAGCCTTACAGGACCCATGAATTCCATGTCCTCCTTCACCATTTCAGCCATACGCTTGGACATATTTGCAAAAATCTTGTTTTGAACTTCTTCCTTGGTAGCTTTGAGGGCAATGGCCAGCTGATTGTTGTCAACCTCACGCAGGAATCTTTGAATGGAACGATTGTCCAAAGTAAGTATGTCCTCGAACACAAACATTCTCTTCTTTATCTCTTCGGCAAGGTCGGTATCTTCAACCTCCAGAGTTTCCATAATGTATTTTTCGGTTCCTCTGTCAACGTTATTCAAGATATCAACTATTGCCTGTACGCCACCGGCAGCAGTAAAGTCTTCGGTAACAATTGCCGAAAGCTTCTTTTCAAGTACTCTCTCCACCTCTTTTATTACCTCAGGCGATGTTCTGTCCATCGTTGCTATTCTTCTTGCAACATCAGCCTGTTTGTCCTGGGGAAGCGCCGACAATACGATTGATGCCTGTTGGGGTTTCAGATATGACAGGATCAATGCTATTGTCTGAGGATGTTCGTTTTGGATAAAGTTTATAAGCTGTGAAGGGTCTGCCTTCCTTACAAAGTCAAAAGGCCTCACTTGCAACGACACCGTCAGCTTGTTTAAAACATCCAGTGCCTTTTGAGTTCCCAAAGCTTTCTCGAGAATTTCTTTTGCATAGTTTATTCCACCCTCGGCAATATAATTCTGTGCAAGACATATCTGGTAAAACTCCTCCAACACCTTCTCCTTTTCTTCGGGACTTACGGTCCTGATATTTGCAATTTCAAGGGTCAACTGCTCAATTTCATCATCTTTAAGGTGTTTGAAAATCTCTGCCGATCTTTCAGGCCCAAGAGCAATTAATAACATTGCTGCTTTTTCTTTTCCTGATAGTTCTGTTCTTGCTGCTCCACCTCGAGCCACAATAATACCCCCTAAACCTGTTGTTCTTTCGTGATAAACTGCCTAAATCAATTAATCCCAGTCATCGGACAACCAATTTCTAAGAAGCTGTGCAACTGACTCCGGTTTTTGCTTGACAAAGTTTTCAATCTGTTTCTTAATTTCAGAATGCTCCTCAAAGTTTATCTCCGGTAATTCTTCTTCTTCAGCTACAGCAAAATTAGGACCACCTGCAGTTGCAAGTTCGGGTGTTGCTTCCGGAGTCTTTTTCTTTCTCGGCATTACTGAAAGCATCAGCGCAATTATCAATATAATCATTAATGCAAAGAATCCGTAGTCATCAATAAACTGTTTTATCCTGTCGGATGCAGCTACTACCTCTACTTCCTGAGGTGCTAGTTTTTGCTTGTCCACTGTTATTTTTTCAACCGGAATTCCTGTAGCATTGCTCAAACCTTGTTTAAACTGCTCTATAAAATCATCTGTCAGTTTACTGTCATCGGGAACTCTATTTCCATACCACAGGGCAACCGTCATTGATGACTCTTTAAAATTCATTGTCCCTATGGCTTTTTCTTCCTCGGTCAATGTCTCGGTAAATATTCTGTTTATTATTTCCGACTTGCTTTCATATGAAGAGTTTTCCCCCCCATTTATGGGGTAAGTTGGAACATCTCCGGTTCCCGGGTTGGTATCCATCCCCGGCGCCCCGCCTTGATTTCCGTTCACTAGCTCTTCTGTCTTTTTTTCCTCACTTACTATCGCTTCGTCCAATCCAGTAGGCTTTTCGATTTCTTTTCGATTTTTTGTAACCTTGTCCAAATCCAAAACCGGATTTACTGCAACACTTATAAAATCATAGCTGTCCGAACGACCGGAATACAGGGTTTTTATATTCTTTTCAAGTTCTTCTTTTATACGGAGCTTAAGCTTGTATTGGCTCGAGGGTATATTCATACCGTCTGACAAATTCTGATTCAATATATTAAAATTATTGTCAACAACCGTTACGTTTTTGGGATCCAATCCTTCTATGGAAGAGGCAACTACCATAACTATCCCTTCAACCTGTTCGGGAGTTAATTCACCTTTTGGAGTTATTCTGACAGCCGCTTTTGCTTCGTTTTTCGATTCGACGAAAAACATGGATTCTTCCGGTATGGTAAGCTCAACGTCAGCATCTTTTACATTATCAAACATCTTGAGCTTCGCAACAAGACTGTTTTTCTTGAAATTTTGCCATAGCTGCTTTTTATCACTCTCGGAAGAACTAACTTTAAGAAGGCTCCACGCATCCTCAAATGTCATTCCAGATTCCGTTAATCCTGTGGAAGCTAAGGCAAATTCAGCTTTATTCTTGTCTTTTGAATCGACAAGAATACGCTTTCCGTCACCATGCTTGTATTTTATCTTCTTTTCGGAAAGAGCTTCTTCGATTGCAGCAATGCTTTCAGGATCATCAACGGTAATTAAAGGCACGTATGTAGTCCTTGTAAGCATTACTATGGCTATTGTAAGCACAACCACCAAAATACCGGAAGTTATAAGAATTCGTGTTCTTTGCGACTTGTCAAGATTTTTCCAAAAGTCTGTGATCTGTTGCTGCATTCTTGATAGTACCTCTGGCATGAATCCACCACCTTAGTCAACGGTAATCATCTTCTGTAACATTTATGCAACACATATAGAAATGTACACGCAAAAAAACCTGCACTAAATCTGCATTCTCATTATTTCATTATAAGCATCCAGAATTTTATTCCTGATTTGCAATGTAAATTGAAGAGCTATGTCTGCCTTTTGCGCAGCAATCATAACCTCATGAATATTGTCGGTTTTACCTGCAGCAAAATCCTCAGCAACAGCCTTTGACTGTTTCTCAAGTTCATCCACCTGTTTTATGGCATTACTCAAATAATTGCTGAAAGATTTAACAATATCTTCATTATTATTTTTACCCACTGTAAAATCAAATTTTGATATTGCAGGAGATATTAAATCAATACTGTTTACAGCCATAATACCCTCCTTAAATAACGTCATCGTATTTTTACATCTTTAAAGGCCGGTTTTACAACACTATGCTGCCAAAACTTTTATATCACCTGATCATCTTCCGATTTCCAAGGCCTTCATTGCCATACCCTTTGTGGTGTTGATAGATGTAATATTGGCTTCATAGGCTCTTGTTGCAGAAATCATATTTACCATTTCCGTAATCACATCAACATTCGGCATTAAAACATATCCTTCTTCATCCGCGTCCGGATGTCCGGGATCATATACTCTTTTAAACGGAGATGTATCTTCTACTATTCCCGTAACCCTGACTCCCGCGCCAGCGTTTTTCCCTCTCATACTGCTTTCGAGATATTCGGAAAATGAACCGGTTGAGGATTTTTCTTCAAACAGCACCGTTTTTCTCCTATAGGGCTGTCCGTTTTCAGTCCTTGTGGTATTTACATTTGCAATGTTCTGAGAGATTGTATCCATTCGTAATCTTTGAGCAGTAAGAGCTGATGAGCTTATATCAAGAGAACTGAAATATCCCATGATTTATTATCTCCCTTCTTTGATAGCAGACTTGATTTTACTGAAATCACTGCTGATTTTTTGTGTGAGCAGATAATATTTAATAGTATTTTTAGCCATTTGCGCCATTTCATTTTCAATATCGACATTATTTTCATCAAGTCTCATTGAAAGTGAACTTTTATCCTCCGAAACCTTAATGTCAATATCCATTACATTTCTGGCTCCCACTGGTATATGTTCCTGACGTGTCCTTATACCCTTGATACTTGCCGTTGCATCGTTCAAGTACTCTTCAAAAGCAACGGTCTTTCTTTTATAACCCGGCGTGTCAGCATTGGCAATGTTTTGTGAAATGGTTTCATTTCGTAACAACGCTGCATCCAACGATTTTTCAAGCACATTCGTCCCTGTAAGAATCCTGCCTAGCATTGGATACACCTCCTGTGTATTTTAACTCTGCTCCTAAAAATTAAGAACAAAGCATTTCTCAGTATAATTCGACATATAAATATATTTTCCTGCATTGATTCCATTAGTTATAATGGTATTATTAACCTTATAACCGTACAGGAATACACTTCTATTTGTTTTTATCATCTTTTTACGGAAAAATATGCCTACACGTACAAATAATACTCCTAGACCCTATAAAGACAAAATAAAGAAAATTAAAAAAAAGAACTGCATAAAACTTGACTAATACATAAAATACCATTACTTATAATGATATTATCACAACTTTTAAAAAAAAACAACTATTTTATTATAAAAATATGATAAAATTATGATATTTTAATATAAAATTATCATAAAATTTTTATAGAAGCAAATAATTTTATACTTCCAAATATTTCGAAATATATTCTTTTAAATTTTTCAGAGCCCTCATTGCCGTCTCATAGTTTCTTTTTCTTTTATCCCGTATTTTTAGAGGAATGCTTTCCATTATGCCAAAATTAATATTCATGGGTTGAAAATTCTTTACGCTCCTATCGGAAATATAATGACTTAATGCGCCAATTGCGGTACTTCTCGGAAATATAACCCGTTCTCTTCCTTGAAAATCCATTGAAGCGTTAATTCCTGCCACCATGCCTGAAGAGGCAGATTCCACATACCCTTCAACCCCGGTAATCTGTCCGGCAAAATAAATGTTGGAAGCCTTTTTAAGGCTGTATGCGGCATCTAAGAGCATTGGCGAATTTAGAAAAGTATTTCTGTGCATTACACCGTACCTTACAAATTCAGCATTCTCCAGTCCCGGTATCAGCCTGAACACTCTTTTTTGCTCCAGCCACTTGAGCCTGGTTTGAAATCCTACTATATTATACATGGTTCCCTCACTGTTGTCCTGTCTTAGCTGAACAACCGCATAGGGTTCTTTTCCGGTATTTGGGTCAACAAGCCCCACAGGCTTTAAAGGACCAAATCTCAAAGTGTCTATTCCTCTTTTTGCCATGGTTTCAACCGGCATACATCCTTCAAAAACCACTTCGCGGTCAAAATCTTTCACTTCTGCCAGTTCTGCATTGACCAGTTCATTCCAAAAAGTCTCGTACTCTTCCTTGTTCATAGGACAGTTTATGTAATCGTCCGTCCCTCTTCCATAGCGTGCAGCCCTAAATGCCTTGCTCATGTCTATTGATTCAAAAGCAACAATAGGAGCAGCAGCATCAAAGAAATGAAGATAGTCCTCACCGATAAAATCTGCCAGATGTTTTGACAAATTTTCCGACGTAAGGGGACCTGAAGCAACAATTGCTATTCCTTCTTTCGGAAGCTCCATAACCTCTTCGTTTATTACTTCTATATTTTCATTTTGCCTAATAATCTCCGTCACCATTTGGGAAAACTTGCTTCTATCCACTGCCAAGGCCCCTCCGGCAGGTACTTGAGCAGCATCGGCACACTTCATAATTATGGAGTCTAAAAGCCTCATTTCCTCTTTTAAAAGCCCAACTGCATTTTCCAGCTGGTTTGAACGCAGAGAATTGCTGCAAACCAGCTCTGCAAAAGTATCCATATGATGTGCCGGAGAATATTTTTTCGGCTTCATCTCAAAAAGCTTGACTTTTATTCCTCTTTTGGCAATCTGCCATGCTGCCTCGCATCCTGCAAGTCCTGCGCCTATTACGTTTATATAATCAGTCATACTACTCCTCTTCTTCCTGTTTATCTCCTGTTTTTACAAAGTCACAATTCTCATTGCTGCATCTTAGCTGCACCTTTTTGCCGGAATATTTTTTAAGAAGAAAGCTTCCGCAATTGGGGCAGTTTTCCTTTGCCGGCATATCCCAGGTCATAAAATCGCATTTCGGTTCACTGTTGTTGTTTTCGCACCCAAGATATTTCTTGCCCCTTCGTGTCTTCTTAATGTACACCTTGCCGCCGCATTTAGGACAAGTAACACCGGCATCCTCTAAAAGCGGCTTTGCGTTTCTGCACTCCGGAAAACCGGGGCATGCCAGAAATCTTCCGTTTTTGCCCATCTTGATTACCATATTTCTTCCGCATTTTTCGCAAATCTCATCGGTTACTTCATCGGGAATTTCAATATTGCCTATCTTTTCTTCCGCATCCTTTAAAACGTTAACAAACTGTGAGTAGAAGCTTTTCATAACATCTACCCATCTTTTTTCGCCTTCTTCAACTTCATCGAGCTCCTTCTCCATCTGAGCAGTAAACTCGACATCCACAATATCTTGAAAATGGTTTTTCATAATATCCGTTACTATTTTTCCAAGCTCTGTAGGAACTAATGTCTTTCCTTCCTTTACTATATAACCCCTGGCCAAAATAGTTGTAATGGTAGGAGCATAAGTACTCGGCCTTCCAATGCCTTTTTCCTCTAAAGTCTTAACCAGACTTGCTTCCGTATATCTTGGAGGCGGCTGTGTAAAATGCTGTTTGGGGTCAATCTTTTTCTGCTTTAATTTTTCTCCTTCTAAAAGTTCCGGAATAATACTTTCTCCTTCTTCCGTTTCTTCATCCTTGCTCTCTTGGTACAAGACCGTAAATCCCGGAAACTTTACCGTGGAACCGCTTGCCTTGAAAAGATATTTGCCGGCTTCAATATCGGCATTTATAGTGTCATATACGGCCGGTGCCATCTGACTGGCCACAAACCTCTCCCATATAAGCTTATACAAACGGTATTGCTCTTTGGACAGTGATTCTTTTACAGACTCGGGATCCATTTCAACCGATGTCGGCCTGATACACTCGTGGGCATCCTGGGATGCAGATTTATTTTTATAGATATTTTTTTCTTTAGGAAGATAATTCGCTCCAAACTTTTCTTTAATATACTCCGCAGCCTGGTTTTGTGCCTCATCGGAAACCCTTGTGGAATCGGTACGAATATAGGTAACAAGACCCACAGCGCCGACACCTTTAACTTCAATTCCCTCATACAACTGCTGCGCCACTATCATCGTCTTTTTGGTAGAAAACCCCAGCTTTCTTGAGGCTTCCTGCTGCATTGTACTGGTGGTAAACGGTGCATTCGGATTTTTCTTCTTCTCACCTTTTTTAACCTTTTGCACCACAAATGCAGCATCTTTTATCTCATCGAGGATTTTATTGACTTGCTCTTCACTCGTAAGCTCACTCTTTTTGCTGCCCGAACCGTAAAATTTGGCATCAAAAGGAGTTTTTACTCCTTCTTTTAAGAGCTTTGCAGTTATAGTCCAGTATTCCTCAGGTACAAACTTTTCAATCTCTTCCTCTCTGTCGCAGATGAGCCTTGTTGCAACCGACTGTACCCTCCCTGCGCTCAATCCTTTTTTAACCTTTTTCCAAAGCAGAGGGCTTATTTTGTATCCTACAATTCTGTCGAGTACCCTTCTTGCCTGTTGGGCGTCAACCAAGTCCATGTTGATTTCCCTGGGTGACTTTATTGCGTTCTTAACTGCATTTTTGGTTATCTCATTAAAAGTTACCCTGCATTTTTCTTTTTCATCTATGTTAAGCAAATTAGCCAAATGCCATGAAATAGCTTCTCCCTCACGGTCAGGGTCGGTTGCAAGATAGATAGTGTTTGCGCTTTTTGCTTCCTTTTTAAGCTTTGAAATTATATCGCCTTTTCCTCTTATTGTAATGTACTTGGGAGTAAAATCGTTTTCTATATCGACCCCCATCTGACTTTTCGGAAGGTCTCTCACGTGTCCGACAGAAGCAACTATCTTATAACCTTTTCCCAAAAACTTCCCGATAGTGTGTGCCTTCGCGGGAGACTCAACAATAACCAATTTATCAGCCATCTTTTTCCTCCACTTTTAATTACAGTTTTATTTATCTCTTATTTTTTAATAATATATTATAATATTATATATTGTCATATTACAATTAATTATTTAGCACTTTAATTTGAATATCTTTCCTGGAAGCTGCTCAACAACTCCCTTTAATTCCAGCATTATAAGTATCGAGTTGACAAGCTGTATACTAAATCCGGTTTTTCTTACAATAGTGTCAATATGCATTGACTCAAGCCTCAAACACTCCACAATCTTTTTCTCATCAGCATCAAGACCTTTTAACAACTTGTCATCCTGAAGGTTTTTGGTAAATAAGCCATTTGTATTTTCTTCGATGAAATATATATTTAATTCTTCTAGTATATCGTCAATTCCTGTTACTATTTTTGCACCTTCTTTAATTAATTTATTGGTTCCGGTACTCTTTATGCTGTTGACATTTCCCGGAAGTGCAAAAACTTCTCTTCCCTGCTCCAAAGCAAAATTGGCAGTAATCAGAGAGCCGCTGCGTTCTCCCGCCTCTATCACAATAACTCCCATGGAAATGCCACTTATTATCCTGTTGCGCGCAGGAAAATTACCGGGCACAGGCGTAGTGCCGGGAAGGTATTCCGACAGGCAGGCACCGTTCTCAACTATACTTTCCATAAGTTTCTTATTTTCATATGGATATACTATATCAAGACCACACCCTACAACAGCTATAGTCCTGCCCTTTGCCTCAAGAGCACCCTTATGGGCAAAAGAATCAACTCCTCTGGCCATTCCGCTTACAATGGTAATACCGTATCCGGCAAGCTCTCTGGAAATTCTTTTTGCCATATCAAGCCCATAGGATGTTGCTTTTCTCGAGCCGACTACAGCCAGGTATTTCTCCTCCTTTTGGATAGTTCCTTTCATATAAAGGACCAACGGAGGATCATATATGTTTTTAAGGTATTCAGGATACAATTTATCTTCTAATGTAATAACTTTAATGTCATTCTTATAGATATTCTCAAGATGACGATCTACATCTTGCTTAAATTTAACATTAGTTAAATTCGAAATATCCTTCCTGCTTAAAAAAGGAAGCCCTTGCAACTCAGCTTCAGTGGCATTCCAGACATTATGTATGTCCATAAAATGCTCCAGAAGTTTTTTAGACTTGACTGCTCCAACTCCCGGAACGGAACTTAGCCATACCCATTCTCTGAAACTACCTTCCATTCATATTCTCCTTTATAGACAACCGTAAGTAATGTCGTAGCACCTTCTTACACATTTTCACAAAATAATTTACCATGAATTGTTCATTGAATCAAGGTTTTCCAGATGTAACCATCAGAAACGTCCTTATCATGAACATTTCTGCCCGATGTTATTTTATCTGCAATTCCACCGGACAATGGTCGGAACCTAGCACATCATCATGTATGGAAGCACTGACTAAGCTCTCTTTTAGGTTCTCCGACACGCAAAAGTAATCAATTCTCCACCCGGCGTTTCTTGCGCGGGCATTAAACATGTATGACCACTATGTATATGCGTCCTTTTTATCGGGATAGAAATATCTAAAGGTATCAATAAAACCGGCCTCAAGAAGCTGGGTAAATTTTGCGCGTTCTTCATCGGTAAAACCTGCGCTTCTTCTGTTGGATGCCGGATTTTTAAGGTCAATCTCCTTATGAGCCACATTCATGTCCCCACAAACAATTACGGGCTTTTTGTTCTTTAGCCCGACAAGATAATTCCTGAAGTCATCCTCCCATTTCATCCTGTAATCCAGCCTTTCCAGCTCTTTTTTGGCATTGGGAGTATATACATTGACCAAATAGTAGCTGTCAAACTCCAAGGTTATAACCCTTCCCTCTTTGTCATGCTCATCAATTCCAATCCCGTTTTGAACCGAAAAAGGCTCTATACGGGTAAATACCGCAGTACCGGAATACCCTTTCTTCTCGGCATAGTTCCAGTATTGACGGTACCCATCAAGTTCAAGCTCAATTTGACCCGCTTGAACCTTGCTCTCCTGTATGCAGAATATATCGGCCTCGACTTTTTTGAAATAGTCTAAAAACCCCTTATTCATGCATGCCCTAAGGCCATTAACATTCCAAGATATTAACTTTGTCATAATTTTCTCCTTAAAAGGCTGTACTTTTCAATTATAAATATAGTAATCCCTATGCTTACCCCTTGTCAATCAAATATATTCGTTAATTTCGCGAATTTAGAAACCGGCATATTGGAATTACCACATTTTTATTAAATATATCGTTAAATCAAAATATGATTATCCCACAAAAAGTATCGGTTCTAAATAAAATTTCTTAAACCTATTGTCGAAAAACAACCAAACCGATGAACACAAATATAAAAATGAATGTAAAAAAGAAGGAGTT